>LWDU01036342.1_pt1 | contig 11186 bp, 10 predicted proteins | sample 727161 | NCBI WGS metagenome assembly LWDU01 (sample SAMN04566230, study PRJNA314399) | hydrothermal vent metagenome | isolation source: deep sea hydrothermal plume seawater | place: Mexico: Gulf of California, Guaymas Basin | collected 2004-07-11 | reverse complement strand
TCGCGCAGAGACTCCGCTGTGTGTCTGCACAACGCGGGATCGAGAGCCAGTCGTGCCCGTGAGAACGGACAGCCGTTCGGATCGGGATCGACGCTCAGCGCGAGTCCCGGGACATCAGCAAGTAGTCCGAGAATTCGCTCTACCCTGCGATCCTGCACGGTTGTCCAGGCAGCTATGTCCTGATGCTGCCGATATTTAAGTGCGGCCATGGCACCGATGATGGCTTCCTTGCCGGCCTTCATCGGGCGTCCGATTCCCTTATTCTGCAGATAGACCGCGTCAATCAGTTGCTGCCGTCCGGCCACAATTCCGCCAGTCGTCGAACACAGGTATTTGTGAGCGCTCGTGATGACAAGGTCCGCGCCCGTCTGAATCAATTCTTTCAATCGCATGTCCTGGGCTGCTCCATCGACAATGACCGGCACTCCGAATTCATGAGCCAGCTGAACAACCTGAGGCAATCGGACCCAGCCAGAACGTGCTGTGTGATGAGATTCCACGTGCACGACGGCGGTGACCTGTCCACGTTCCAGTTGCAGACGAAGTTCCTCCGGTAGACAGCGATTGATTGTCCCGACCTCCACCACCACTGCGCCGGACAGCCGAATGGCCTGTGTGATCGGTTGCCCGTAGTTGACGCAATGGCCCTTCTGAATGAGAACTCGGTTGGGCATCCCGGTTGTATCCGGCAGTTGCAGAACGCGTGCCACGCTGTTTCCCGACATGGTGGCAGCGACACCCAGCGTGATGCCTGCCGATGTACACGCGGTCACGCAGCCGGATTCTGCACCTGTGGATTCGGCGATCAAACGTCCCGCTGCCGCCTGCAGTTCGTCCAGCACGAAAAAGTGCCGAAGTGACTCGTACGCCTCTTCCGCGATTTCCGGCAACACGATGGCGCCGCAAAGATGAGTCATCTTGCCGCACGCGTTGATAACTCGCCGCAGCTTGTACTTTTCAAAAAGATTCACGTTCCAGTCCTTTGACGGATCGAGTTCAGTTCATCAAGGTGAGGTCATTGATGGCGCCGTACGTAAGCTGTCATTGTAGTTGAACAGCGCCACTTTCGCATGAACAGCAGCGAATACAAGCTCGACGCGCCAGCGAGTGTGTTTGACGTACGTTGTTCACTCGCTGGCGCTACGAGCTTGTATCGGTAAGAATCTGACGCCGTCTACGTGTAGAACAAATCATTCATTTCGCGCATGCTTGCAGCGGACCAACAATTTCCGGGCGTCAGCCCGCATCGGCCGGCGGGCCGTCCCGCCATGAGGTATGATATGGAGTATGACATTTTGATACGTGGTGGCGAAGTGATCGACCCGTCTCAGCAGTTGCGTGGTATTCGCGACGTGGCTGTTTCGGCTGGTCGAATCGCAGCCATTGCCGAACATATTGATGCCGAGGCGGTCAACACAATTGACGCGAAAAATCAGCTGGTCGTACCGGGGCTGATTGATCTGCACGTGCACGTTTATACACATTCGCCGTTTGGGCTCGATGCCGATCCGTTGTGTCCGGCCGGTGGAGTGACCACGATGCTGGATGCCGGCACGGCCGGTTCGTTCAACTTCAGTGCTTTTCGACGTGACAACATTGATCGTGCCCAAACGCAGATTTTCAGCCTTGTCAATCTTTCGTGTATCGGACTGATCGGAGCAAGTCTGGGTGAACTTCTGGACCGTCGCTATGCGGATCCTGACGGAGTCGTACAGACGATTCGTAACCACCCGGACGTAGCGGTGGGCGTGAAAATTCGAGTCGGCAAACATATTATCGGCGACGGACAGCAGGGTTGGGACAACCTGCGCGATGCGATTCGAGCGGCTCGCGAAGCCGGAGTCTGGCTGATGGTCCACATTGGCGAATGTCCGATGTCCATTCCGGAACTTGTCCGTGAGCTTTCGCCGGGCGACTGTATTACTCATTGCTTCAAGGCAGGCAGTACGCGCATTACTGACGATGCGAACCGGATCCATGATGACGTGCGTGCCGCCGCTGAACGTGGTGTGATCTTTGATGTCGGGCACGGATATGGCAGCTTTCAGTGGGAAGTCGCGGAAGCCGCCATGGAACAGAATTTCCTGCCAACGACCATCAGCACTGACCTGCACACCAAAAATATTCACGGACCGGTGTACGACATGCCGACCACAATGAGCAAATTTCTGATGCTTGGTGTTCCCATCGAACAGGTGATTGAGATGTCAACCACACGCCCGGCTGCCATTCTGAATCGCAGCGACGACATCGGCACACTTCGCGTTGGCAGCGTCGCGGACATCGCTGTTCTGGAGCGGCAGGACGGGCAGTTTCAGTTCACGGACAGTTATCGTCAGCATCGAATTGGTCGGGAACTGCTGACCGCTGCGGCAACGATTCGTCGCGGCGAAATTGTGCCGGGCGGTGGAGGAACGCGAATGCGGCGTCATGTCGAAAGTATGGACTCGTAGAACGCAATTCTGCCCTGCACAACTGCCGCATCACCAGCACCAGGAGACCGGAATGCCCTGTCGGATTCTCATCGCGGAACTCAAACAGGAGACCGCGACCTTCAATCCCGCTGCGACACTTTACGAAGACTTCCGCATCACTGTCGGTACGGGCATGCTGGCAGCCTATCGTGGGACGAAAACCGAACTCGCCGGCGTTATTGATGTGTTGAGCGACGATGGTCGCTTCGAAATTGTTCCCGCGATGGCGGCGGCCTCTGTGTCTGGTGGACACATCAGGAACGCCGACCTTGATCGTCTGCTGGATGAAATGGTGGCAGCGATTCGCGACGCCGGTCCGGTGGACGCAGCATGCCTGTGCTTTCATGGAGCGATGGCCGGTGAATCGGAAGACGATCCGGAGGGCCGCGTGCTGACAGACATTCGCCGCGTACTGGGAAGTGTGCCGATCGTTGTTTCGCTGGATCTGCATGCCGTCATTACGGAACGACTGGTCGACATGGTCGACGTCCTTGTTCCGTATCATACGTATCCGCACACGGACCATTACGAGACCGGACAGCGTGCGGCACGCATCCTGATTCGCCTGATCGATGGCACATCCAGACCAACGGTGGCACGCGTCGAACTGCCGATGCTGGTGCGCGGCGATGAGTTGCTGACGGCCACAGGGAAATTCGGGCAGGCGATTCAGATGTGTCAACAGGTCGAGCAATCCGACAAGGGCCTTGCCGCCGGTGTCATTATCGGAAACGCGTTCACGGACGTACCGGCGCTGCAGTCGAACGTGCTGGTGACGACCGATGATGACTACGAACTGGCCAAACGTGAGGCCGAACGCATCGGTCGTTTTATGTGGGACAATCGCGAGCTGTTCCAAGCGCGATTGACGTTGCTGGACGAATCGATCCGCCAGGCTGAGTCAGCCGATGGTCTGGTGGTTTTTTCCGACGCGGCTGACGCGACGGCCAGTGGAGCCGCCGGAGACAGCAATGCAATTCTGCGAGGACTCGTCGACGCCGGCTTCCGCAAACGGGCGCTGCTGGCCGTCGTTGATGCACCTGCCGTGGCCGAGGCCTTTCGTGCAGGAGCCTGTGCTGACATTACCGTACCGCTGGGCGGCACTCGCGATCCCGCCAGATTCACGCCGCTGATGATAACGGCGCACGTGAAGAGTCTGCACGATGGTCATTTTTCGTACGAGGACGGAACAGCCGCCCGTGCTGGGCGAGTGTGTGTGGTGGCGCTGGGTGCGATTCACATTCTTGTGACCGAACGCCCGGTATTTGTTGTTGGCCGACGCGTGTATCAGGCACACGGTCTGGATCCTACCGACTACGATTTGGTGGTGGTGAAATCACCGAACGGCTTTCGCACATGGTATGAATCGATCGCCAGTTTGATCGTGCCCGTCGACGTGCCAGGTTCCACCAGTGCCAATTTGAAATCCCTGCCGTTCCGGAACTGCGTACGCCCGATCTTTCCGCTGGACGATAACGTACCGTCGCCGTTCGAAAACAACTGATTAAGCATTTATCGTGGCCGTGGCCTCGACCAACAGAAGAAGAAACTGGATGGAAATCACCGCCGTTGAACCTGTGCACTTGCGAGTACCGATCGTCGATGCGATACCGGACGGCACGCTGGACGTGCTGGTTGTGCTGATTCATACAGATGAGGGCATCACCGGCATCGGCGAAGTCACCAGTCAGTCGTACGTGTGCAAAGCCTGCTTTGACGCACCCCGGTCCGCGGCGCGGCGGCATGGATTGACTTCCATTCTGCTGGGCGAGGATCCGCTGGATATCGAACGGCTGTGGCAGAAAATGTATTACGAAACCAATCGCTACGGTCGGCGCGGTGCGGCGATTCATGCGATCAGCGGGGCTGATATTGCATTGTGGGACATTGTGGGCAAGCACCAGGGCCGCCCGGTTTACGAGTTGCTGGGCGGTGCACATCGCACCACCGTTCGCGCGTACGCCAGCGTCCTGTTTGGCGATACGCCGGATGACACAGCGGCGCTGGCGCGGGAATTTGTCGATATGGGTCTCACGGCGGCCAAGTTTGGCTGGGGACCGTTCGGACAGGACGCGGATACCGATGTTGCTCACGTTCAGGCGGCTCGCAAAGTTCTGGGCGACACTCGCGAGTTGATGGTGGACGCTGGCCATGCGTGGCAGATTGAAACGGCGATTGAACGAGCGAAACTGCTGGCACCGTTCAATATCGCGTGGCTGGAAGAACCATTATCGCAGGACGACCGTAAAGGTTACGCACAGCTGTGCCGGAATTCTCCAGTGCCAATTGCCGCCGGTGAAGGAGACGTCACGCACTGGGACTTCGAGGATCTCATCGATCGGGGACTTCACGTCGTGCAGCCTGATGTTGCTTTCTGCGGCGGATTGACAGTGTGTCGCCGCGTGTCTGAAATGTGCCAGGCAAACGATCGTCGAGCGGTGCCACACTGTTTCAGCACGGGCATCAATCTGGCCGCATCACTGCACTGGATGGCTTCGATACCGGACGGTGACCTGGTCGAATACTGTCTGCGGCCGTCGCCGTTGATGCGAAAGCTGGTGAAGAACCTGCCCCCCCTGATTGACGGTCGTGTTCCCGTTCCGGACGGCCCTGGACTTGGCATCGAACTGGATGAGGACGTGATTGAACAGTTTCGCGTTCGCTAGAGCAATTTTAGAAAAGATGTGGTCGTGGGGCTCGTGGGAAAGCGACTTTCGCAAAGGGAAAGACGTTCGCCGCGGCCACAAGTCAGCGTAGTACGCTGTAGGATTGAAGACGAAAGTATGAGCATTTATCAGAAACTCGGCGTCGAGCCCATCATTAACGCCTGTGGAACAGTGACACGCCTTGGCGGTGCGCCCATGCCCGCCGAAGTGCTTGACGCTTTTGCTCAGGCAGCAACTGAAAGTGTGCCGCTGGAACATCTGCAGGCGGCCGCATCGCGTCGGATTGCCGCCGTCACCGGCACAGATGCGGGACTGGTGACATCCGGCGCGGCGGGAGCTTTGACGCTGGGAGCTGCCGCGATTCTGGCCGGGCACAACCTTGCCCGCATTGAGAAGCTGCCCTGCTGCGATGGATTCCCAAACGAATTGATCATCGCTCGCGAACAACGCAGCGGATACGATCACGCCGTTCGCGCGGCGGGCGCGACGTTGGTGGAGGTTGGGTTTAACGAAATTGTTTCCAACGCCGGAGTTCGCCGCACGGAGGTCTGGGAATACGAAGCCGCCATCACGTCGCAGACTGCTGGAATCGTGTACGTCCATGCAGACGACTCACGTCCGAAGCTTGAGCAAGTCGTAGCGATGGCTCACAAACACGACCTGCCGGTGTTGGTGGATGCGGCGGGAGAACTGCCCCCCCGTTCCAATCTGGTAGACATACCGGCAACCGGCGCCGATCTGGTATCCTTCAGCGGCGGCAAGGCGATTCGGGGCCCTCAGTCCACAGGCATCCTGTGCGGACGTCGCGCATTGATTTCGTCGGCGGCGCTGCAAATGCTCGACATGGACGACCATCTTGATTTGTGGGATCCGCCGGAAGAATTGATTGACCAGTCGCAATTCACTGGGATTCCTCGGCATGGAATCGGTCGTGGTCTGAAGGTTTCGAAGGAAGAGATCGTTGCCCTTTTGACGGCGCTCGATCTGTTCGCTTCCGGAGACTTCGACCGGCAGCTCATTGGTTATCGTCGATTGCTGCAGACGGTCGCCGACAGCCTGTCGCAGGCAAAGGCAAACTGTCGCATGATCGAACCGTCAACACACGATCGCTGGCCGGTCCTGGAAGTCACAGTCGATTCTGCCGCGCTCAGCAGATCGGCAATGGACGTGTGCCGCGCCCTGCGCAACGGAACTCCGCCGGTGTATGTTGGGCATGGCAGTTTGCACGAAGGGCGATTTCAGATAAATCCGGTTTGCCTGACCGATGCAGCAACCGACGTGCTAATCACGCGACTTCTGGAGGAGCTTTCCTGAACTGCCTGTTTGGTGCTGACGGGATCCGCCATCCACCAGCAGCCAACCGGATTCGCCAAGGTCTGCCATTGGCGATATGGACACGACAACAGACTGGACTACCGGATCAGCGGCAGCCAGATTCGAAACTCGGTTCCAAACGAGTCAGATCGAACCAGTTCGATCGATCCCTTGAGTTCCTGCTGAGCCAGTTGCCGACACACGAAGAGTCCAAGTCCCGTGCCGGTTGCCTTCGTCGTGAAGTAGGGCTCGAAAATCTGAGCGTGTGCCTCCTGAGGAATGCCGTGCCCTTCGTCCGCGATACTGATCGCTACGATGGATTCACCGGATTCCGATTGTTCGATGTTGGTCGTGACAGTGATCGCTGCGCCTTCCTCGGTTGCATCCAGCGCATTCAGAACAAGGTTCAACACCACCTGCACCAGTTGGTCGTAGACCGTCCGGATCGCCTGCATTTCGGCTGCATAGACGGTCTTAACTTTCTTGCCCTTCCAACGCTTGTAATATTTGGCGATGTTGAGGGCATCGTTGATGGCGGCATGAACGTCGACCAAAGCCGCCTGCTGATTCGCCGGACGGCTGAAGCCGACCAGTTCCTGCAGAGTCCGATGAATGCGGTGAAGTTGTCCGAGGACCATTCCCAGACGTTCATTTGTGTACTCGTCAGTGATTCGTCGTTGCAGCATCTGCACGATGGAGCTGATGGATGCCAACGGATTGCCGACTTCGTGTGCAATGCCCGCCGCCAGCAATCCAAATGCCGCCTGCTTTTCCTGCTGCACCAGCAGTGCCTGCGATTCCTGCAGATCCTTGGTCCGCGCGCGAATTCGCTGCTCAAGGTGACTCTGGTTTTCTCGCAATTCTGCGTTCAGGATTCCCAGTCGTTCGCCGGCACTCTTTAGTAATCCAGTGAGAGCGATAATTGCCCACGTGGCCCAGCCCATGAAGATCAGCGTCAGCAGCATCTGCACGGCGTCCTGGGAGCCGGGTTTCCCCGCCAGCAGGCAGAGCAATGTGTAGCTTAATGCGTGCAATCCGAGTGTCGCGAATGTCAGCGTCGGCGTATGGCGAATCGCACAGACCAGCAGCGACAGAAAGTAGTAGAAGCGGAACGGACTGGTGACGCCTTCGTCAAAATAGCACAGAACGCCAATGAACAGTGCTTCCATCAGGCTGATCAGGATGCGGAACTCGGCCAGCAGAACCTTCCCCTTCCAGCTGCGCAGCGTATCGATAATTGCGTAAACAGCTCCCAATGTCAGGATTGCATTGAGTTCAAACTGCTTCGATCCGCGATCGGCGGCACTGATGACGTCTCCTATGTTGACCAACAGATAACCAACAGCCAGGCCAAACCAACGGATGCGAACTGTGATGAATTCTGCACGCAGGTCCCGCGCCAGCGGGTCCGTTGCCGAATAGGGCATCACAGTCACAGTGGATGGGGGGCTGCCGGGCGATGGCTGGGGGCCAGCAAAGCTCATCGAGTCGCCGTTTCAAAATTGAGTGAGCACAACATCAGGAAAGAGGTCTGGGTCACGCAAACAGTACTCAATATCCCTCCCCCATGCATTCGCTGGAAGCAATGGTTATTCGGTTTACGCAGAGTCATGCGAGACGGGCAGTAGTCCAGAGACTGAACACCGCTGGCCGACCGATGCCCGACAATCCGGACAACCGTCACAATCCCTGCAGTCCCGATCGCTATAGATGGCGTTGCCCATACAAACCGGCGTGAACTGCCGCTGAAGGTTCAGACAACCGGCAATTCTCGCAGAAAGGCGTCGCCAATGGTCGAATTAGGCATTTAGACTCGCACCGACAGACGGATCGCGTCTGCAGATATTGAAACTGGCACGGCTTGCCCTGTCTGCCGCGAGTGTAGCGGCGGGCGATGTTGGGGACGGGCGGCGATCGTTCAAGACGAAAGATTGACCGGGGACTGGAAATGCTTGTACTTAGTCGAAAAAAAGATGAGAAGATTGTAATTGGCGACTCGATCACATTGATGGTCATCGAAATTCGAGGCGACAAAGTTCGTCTTGGCATCGATGCTCCTCGAGACGTGACTGTTCACCGCGAAGAGATCTATGATGCTATTAAACGTGAAGCGAAGGAGCAGCCGAAGGTTGATTAATCAAACCCGCAATCGCTTCGTTGACAGCAACGTCTGATACCAGTTCGTCCCATCCCACCTCGCGGTGGCCGAGTCAGCCAATGTATCGGATGCTGCGCATTCTCCGTCACGGTTTTCGCGACGGGAACAGCCCGTACTGCTGACAGCGCAGACTAACAGGACCGCCGGATTCGTCGTGGAAGTTGGCGAAAAACCACTTCCGACGATTCGATAAGTCGGCCCTGTGATGGCAGAGTGAGACGACATCAAGCTCAGCTTCAGGGCGAGACAGGCGACCTGCGCCGTCGGAGTTCGGCGGCGTCGCGAGGCACATGAAAAGCTCGGCGTGCTTTCACGGTGCGCCGACGATTTCAATGAATATCGGAATCCCGGTCAGCAGCGTGTGCACTCTCCTGGTCGCGGGAGCCCATGTTTCTGTTTCAGAATTCGCGGCGTGTGTTTCTGAGCGGATTCCGCTCAGGAAGATGAATTTCTATTTGTAATCGGCCCCTGTCAGGCTCTGCAGAACGGATTGTTGCCAGTCTCGAAGCTGGTGCCCCAGTTGCTTCGCGATTTCAGGGCTTGATGCGATCAGGTCGTGCTGTTCGCCCGGGTCGTTGCGTACGTCGAACAGCTCGTGTGTTTCTTCGTCGCCCAGTCCCCGGACCAGAAGTTTGTAGCGGCTTCCGAGAAGGACTCTGTGCCCGTCAAAGTCGCTCTCCGAAATGGACGGGTGATGAAAGTTGCGAAAATTGCGAGTATGAAGATCACCCATCATCTTCACCAGCGGCGTTGTACCTGACTGCAGTTCCGCAGCAATGTACGGTTCCGAGTCTGCCCCGTTGCCGCCTTTGAAGCTCCAAAAACCGATTGGGCTGGGGCGTTCCCGCATACTGCCGTCGATTAGAGGTTTCAGGCTGACACCGTCCAGTGGTCGTTCGGGCAGTGGCACGTCGAGAAGCTCGCAGATCGTCGGCAGCATGTCGCTGGTGACCGTATTGACCGCTGAACGACGCGGCTGCGAAATCTGTTCCGGCCATTCGATGATCCCGGGGACTCGAATGCCACCCTCGTACATCGTGCCCTTCTGGCCTCGAAATGGAGAGGTCACGATGCCGTCGCCCGGTGTTCCGTTGTCGCCGCAATACCACAGCAGGGTGTTGTTTCGCTGTCCGTTGTCAGCCAGCCACTTGCGCAACTGCCCCATTGACCGGTCCATCGCTGTGATTTCTGCGTAGCGTTCCTGCAGCACGTCTTTGAGCGGACGCCTGGTTGGTCGTCCTGTTTCGTTTGACGTCAGCTTTACCTGTTTTTTCGAATAGCTGTCCGGCAGATCGGCGTACAGCGCAAGGTCTTCCTTCAGTCCGCTGTACGGTTCATGCGGTGACCCGAACCAGACGACGTAAGCGTACATGAGTGCCAGTCTTGACGGGGTGTGTATTTTTCTGGTTTTCCGCGTAACTGATCGGGAGACCAGAGCATGGGGCGTTCGATTGATCCGACTGTTTGGGACCGCTGGCGTGATCGCCTCGGTCGTTTTGAAAGTTCTGACCTGACGGTGGCCGCCAGGCTGGCTTTTATCAGTGGCGTAAGAAGCTTGGCTGTTCCGTTGGCCGCCAGCGAGCTGTTGCCGGACAACGTCACCGCGTGGCAGCAACGCAGCCGGCTTTTGTGCGAGTTGTCTCGACGTCGGTGGCACCGGCTGTCGTGGTGACTCTGGTGAACGGCGTTCGTGTTGAGGTGCCGTCGACCGACCATGAACTCGTGGGTCACGTTGTCCAGGTGGCCGCATCAACCAGCTCTGCGGAGGACGTGACATGATTGCCATTCCGTCCGGAGCATCCATTTATCTTTGTACGTCCGCCACCGACATGAGAAAAGGTTTTGATGGTCTGTCCGGAATCATTCGCACTGAATTTGGTCGTGAGCCCAACGATGGCAGTCTGTTTCTGTTCATCAACCGTCGTCGTGACCGCATCAAGATTCTGCATTGGGAGGCAGGAGGTTTTGAGCTTTGGTACAAACGTCTTGAAGCCGGAACGTTTGAGCAGGTGACTTCCCGCAATGGTCAGTCCGTGGTCACCATCGATGCCACGGAACTCACGATGTTGCTGTCCGGAGTTTCTCTCCAGTCCGTCAAACGCCGCAAACGCTTCGGCCGGGAGGCCCCGGCGGGCGATGGCGTGGCGAGTCGGGAGAAGAAGTTGGTGTCGTAACCGCCCAGAAAGTTGTTTGAGAGACAGGCGCGTCCGGGGTTTCAGACTGAAGACTTTGATGCAGGTGATTGTGGACGACGTTTTTTTTTGGAAACCTGATTTTTTTGAAAACAACAGCACATTGACCTGGTGCCGCTGCGAAAGATCATTATCCTGGCCCGCATGACGGAGCTGGAACTTCTCAAACAGGACTACGCACGACTGCAGGAGCATGTGTCGCAGAAGGATGCGGCCTTCCAGCAGAACGTGGGCACTCTTCAGCAGAACGCGGCTGTTGTTGAGCAGCAGGCCGCCCTGCTCGCCGAACAATCGGGTACGATTCGCAAACAGGAAGCGAAGCTGGAAGCTCAGCAGTTAAGAATCAATCAGCTGCTTCAACAGGCGTTCGGTCGACGCAGCG
>LWDU01036676.1_pt1 | contig 11190 bp, 8 predicted proteins | sample 727161 | NCBI WGS metagenome assembly LWDU01 (sample SAMN04566230, study PRJNA314399) | hydrothermal vent metagenome | isolation source: deep sea hydrothermal plume seawater | place: Mexico: Gulf of California, Guaymas Basin | collected 2004-07-11 | reverse complement strand
GCCGACGGAAAAAGAAACCTCAGGGACTTGGCTGTCCTGACAATGATCCCGGCATTGCTGAGCGGATGGTGGTATTTAGTCGTCAATGCACAATCGATCATTCGAAACCTGAATTTTGCTGCCGAAAAAACCGAACATTGGCAACAATCGTCTGGTTATTATTTCCAGAATCTGGAACGGGAAATGGGAACGGTGGGATGTGCTCTGGCTCTTATCGGGATCAGCGCAGTTTTCTATCATCTCTCTAAACCTCGCCCCCCCGGAACGATAGCCGTCAAAAGCCAATTTACTAACCGGGCTTGCTTGTGGCCCGTAGCATTGCTGTTGCCGAACTACGGATTGCTTTCTCTGCTGGAGAACAAAGTGGCCTGGATCGTGATCATCCTGCTTCCTGCATGGGCAACTCTGCAGGGATACGCGATGGACAAGATGCTCGCTTACTATCAATCCGTTCTGATGAACTGGATCCGGGCAGATGTCTCTTCATTTCGCAAAACTCTGAGGACAACCATTCCTGCAACGCTTTGTGTGACCTTGGTTCTGACCGTATCCGGTCCTCTTTTTTCTTAGGATTATGAGTCATTTCTAAAATCAACAGATCAAGGTCAGTGGCGGGGAGCTTCCATGTCGAGAGAAGCTGCTGAAGCTATGAACCGACACCTGAAGCCGAATGAACGAGTTCTGATCACCTCGTTCCACTACTGGCAGTCACTGGCTCCGGATCACGCCTGTGCCGTGTTCACTTATTACTTTGAACAACCGGTGAAAGTGCTGATGAGACCCTCCGCCACTGCCTTTACGGATTTGGTTGAAGACATCAAGAAATATGAAATTGACTGGGCGCTGCTTTCACCACCATTGGGCCCCATGGAAACCGAAGTATTCGGTGGGTTTATCGAGGAACTTGATTTATCGCCCATTCGGCTTGAAGGAGCATTCCTGTTTAAAACAGATACGATTCGATCAACGCCTGACTAAGCTTAGGACTCGCTCAAGAATAAATTCACCCTTGGGCAGGAAGTGCAGTTTTACTTGAGCGATCTCTTAACTGGACGCCTTTACGGCAGTATGGAGGCTCATCATGCCTCCGAAGTAATTGACCAGATTTATGTTTTGAAAACCAAGCTGATGGAGAGCTTCCAGGACTCCCTTCTGCGCAGGATAATGATTCAGGGATTCGAGAATATAGGAATAAGCCTTCCTATCCCCGAAAAACAATGCCCCGAATCCGGGCACGACGCAATTGAGATAGACATACCAAACCGACTTCCAGACGGCATTTTGAGGGATTCCAAATTCCAGGATAGCGATTCGCCCCGACGGCCTCAATACACGATGAATTTCGGCCAATCCCTCATTGAAAGAGGCCAGGTTCCTCAATCCGTAGGCAATGCTGACCGCGTCGAAAGAATCGTCTGCAAAGGGTAATTCCATGGCGTTCCCACGAATCCACGTAACTTTGTTGCCCGCCTTTTCAGCTCCCTTACGGGCAGCAGCGACATCCAGCATGGGTTGGGAAAAATCCAGTCCGACCACCTGTCGAACTGATTTTGAGCCGACCAATGCCAAGTCTCCGGACCCGCAGCACAAATCTAAAAACCGATCCCGGCTGCAGAGTTTTAACGAAACGAGCAGACGACGTTTCCAAACTCGGTGAAATCCAAAACTTTGGACATCGTTGACCAAGTCGTAACGAGGAGCAATTCGATCGAACAATTCACATACTCGAGAAGCCCGTCCAGGCCCCGATTTATAATAACCGCTCACAGAGGAAGATCAATTCACAGGCCAATACCAATCGTCAAAGCAAATTTTATTCTTTTGTTTTTCCCAGAAATCCTCCATGGACTATCCCCGCACGAAATGGCATACTACCTGCGCATCAGCTGGAATTTAATAGGGTATATCAACAGGTCAACAGTTTTGGAACAGATCCAAAAAAATACAGCATACTATTTCAAACCTTCGGTTAATCCACCTATGGGTCGCTGAAATTAATCTGATCCTTAATCATATGGCGGGAGTCGGCACCAACGAAGAAGCTCAATTATTACAGACAATTGAGATGTTCGAGGTGATTACCCAGTCTCAACCCGACGACTATCAATCCTTGGAAATCCTCAAGGAAGCCTACGCCAAGCTGGGTCGACAGGAGGATTCCATGAAAACCTCCAAGCGGATTGCGGAGGCGTATGTTCAAAAAGGGCAACTCTCCTCAGCAATTCTTGAATACGAAAGCATTCTGCAATTATTCCCAGAGGATCCCGACGTCAAATCGGCGTTGGCTGAGATCGAGAGTAAGGCAACCAGTTTCAGCAGTCCGGACCTACCCGACTACCCGGGCGACGACTTGATCTCATTCTCCCCGGATGGCTCCTCCAAGACAGATTCAACAGCCAAGGAAGCGGACGCTATCGACGATGGACGCGCCATGATGTCCAAACTTTACGTGGATACAAAAAAGATTCTGGAAGAAGAGTTCAACCGTCTTTGGCCTACGCCGGGCCTGAACATCCCTCCCGTTGATGTGACGCCTTCATTCATTGAAAAATTGTCTGATGGAGGGGGAATGCCGATTGATGAATCCCTCAAGGTGCTCGTGGAACGCTCAAGAGTCGCCTACCTCTCCATTGAGAGCTATGATACTGACATTGAGCTTTGCAGGTCATTTTCTGCCGAAACCTGTCGACGCTGGTGCGTGCTGCCGGTGGATAAGTTGAGTAAATCCCTAATCGCATTCACCTGTAACCCTTTCAATAAACAGGCCACTCTGGAACTGGAAGAACAATCAAAAGGCCGAATCATCTGGTATCTGACAAAACCGGATGAATTGACCAAGCTAATCAAGAAGATGTTTATCTGATCCGGCAATCCTGGATTTATTGTATGGCGAAATCATTTGGAGAACGAATCGCTGATGCCCTTGTAGAGGACGGTCTGCTGTCTCGCGCACAGGTCGATGAACTGTTGGAGCAACAGAAAAAAGAAGGCATCCGACTTCTAAAGCTGCTCATCGACAAATCCTATGTCAACGACAGCGACATGGTCGTCTGCATGGGACGAGTGCTGAATTCCACCCCGGTCAATGTCTCCAACATCTCGGTTTCCACCGATCTGATGGATCTGATACCGAAGGATATCATGACCAATTACCGGATTCTTCCGGTATCAAGGCTGGGTCGGAAACTCTTCCTGGCGATGGTGGACCCTCTCAACGTTCTGGCTCTGGACGATGTCAAACGTATTACCAATCTTGAAATCGTCCCCATGATTTCATCGGAGAAAGCCCTCCTGGACAAAATCCAGAATCTGGATACGACCAAGGGCAGTATGGATGACATCATCAAGGAAGCGGAATTGGAGGCCGATGCAGAAGAACTCGAGCTTTCCAGTGTGGGGGCGGAAGATTACGACGAAGATGAGGTTGCCGCTGCAGGGGGAGAGGCCCCGGTGATCAAGTTGGCGAATCTGATGATTGTCCAGGCTATCAAGGATCGGGCCAGTGATATTCATATTGAACCGATGGAAAAATCGGTGAGACTTCGCTACCGGATTGATGGGGCCCTGATGGAAAGCACTCCTCCTCCGAAGCATTTACAGATCCCCCTGATGTCCCGCATCAAGATCATGAGCAGTCTGGACATCTCGGAACGGCGACTCCCCCAGGACGGACGTATGAGGATCAGAGTGGGCGGTAGAGATATCGACCTACGGGTTTCTTTCCTGCCTACAGTGAACGGTGAAAAATGCGTGCTTCGTATTCTGGATAAATCGAACCTTTCAGCCAGTGTTGATAAACTGGGAATGGATGAGAATTCCCTGAAACGATTCTTGACGGCTCTGCAATCTCCTCATGGGCTTATATTGGTTACCGGCCCCACCGGTTCTGGAAAAACGACCACCCTTTATTCGGCACTGAATGAAGTCAATACGCCGGATGAAAACATCGTCACGGTGGAAGATCCCGTTGAATTCCAGCTTCCGGGAATCAACCAAGTGCCGGTCAGAAAGGATATCGGTCTGACTTTTGCTGCCGCGTTACGTTCCATTCTACGGCAGGATCCCGATATTGTAATGATTGGAGAAATTCGAGATGAAGAAACGGCGCAGATCGCGGTCGAAGCAGCATTGACGGGACATAAGGTCCTAAGTACGATGCACTGTAATGATGCGCCGGGAGCCATCGCCCGATTGGACGATATGGGGGTGGCACCCTTTCTGATTTCCTCGGCTGTCATCCTCTGCTGTGCTCAACGTCTGATGAGGCGCATCTGTCTCAGCTGTAAGGAGCCCGTGAATTACCCCAGAAAAATGTTTGAAGATCTGGATATTGATCCGGACTTCTTTGGTGATACTCCCTTATATCATGGACAAGGCTGTGATCGCTGTAAAAAGACGGGGTATGCCGGCCGGGTAGCCATACTTGAGTTGATGACAGTTACTGATGAGATACGGAAACTGGTCATTGATCGGGCCAGTGCAATGGAAATTGGAAGAATTGCCAGGGAGCAGAGCATGAAAACCCTGAGAGACGTCGCTTTGGGCAAAGTTCGCGATGGCTTAACCACATTGGAACAAGTTTTAGTCTGTACCGCAGCCCATTAATCAATGCTCAGGGCCTCATTTCAAAAAAATAATTAACAAGCCGTTGACATTGAAATCTATTTGCGTAGTGTTCGTTTTCTTTCGACAGAAAACATTAGAATTTTAGACGGATTCATGCCGAACACAAAATCAGCCAAACGGCGAATGCATAGTAACTTGCGGAAGCACGACCGAAACCGCGCCGTAAAATCGCGATTGAAGACCTTGGAAAAGCATTTCCTGGATACCATCGCGCACAATGAGAAAACGGAAGCCTCCGAGGCCTTGGTCCAAGTGACCTCGAAATTGGATAAGGCAGCGAAAGTGGGTGTTATCCACAAAGCCAAAGCCAATCGGAAAAAATCCCGATTAGCGCTGAAGCTCAATCAATTGAGCGAATCTGCGACCGCAGAAGCGACCGCTTGACCCAATCCCGGGAAGACATTCCCAAAGATTTAGCAATAAGCAACGGGCTTTAACAACCCGTTGCTTGTTTTGTGTACCCACTCCATCTCTGGCAGGGAATGCCGTCCCCAGCGCCGGTAAATGGGGCATTGCAGTCAATACAGCGCGCTGAGAACAACGGGACCCACCTTCAATCCAGTCCGCACCCCCCCGCTCATATCACCTAACCAATTTGCCTTTCCTTATAGTTTATCTGAATGGTTTCGGCAATTTGGGAAGCTGTATCCTGGTCTGATTTCTCTGGTCTCGAGGCATCCTGACGCAGTTTCTGATTCCACCAGTCACGAATATCGGAATCATTCCAAGCCCCGAAAGCTGCGCATTTTCTTAACTCGCTTTGCAGTGCATCAGCGGTAGCCGGACGAGCTTGGGGATCCTTTTCAAGGCATTGCATGATCAATTGCTCCAACCTTTGATCGACCGGTTTATCCGTTCTTTCGGAAAGAGAAACGGCCGGGGTGTCAATATGGCGGCGACAAATATCCATGATACTTCTCCCTTGGAAAACATTCTCTCCCGAGACCAGAAAATAGGCCAGCGCCCCCAGCGAATACAAATCACTTCTTCCGTCCACGGTAGAGGGTTCTTCAATACTTTCCGGAGACATATACAGAGGCGTCCCGGTTATACTCTGTTCCTGAGTCACCATAATCTCTGATGATTCTTCCGGACTTCCAATGCTCTTAACCAGTCCGAAATCAAGAACTTTAACGGTATCGTATATACCTCCCCTTTCACAGAGGATCACATTTGCCGGTTTGATATCCCGGTGGATCAGGTCTCTACGGTGTGCTTCAGTCAGGGAAGCACAGATTTGGTCCAGGATATGAATGACCCTTCCGTCGGGTTGTGGACCGAAGTCCCGAATCAGCTTCTTGAGGTTGATCCCTTCCAAGTATTCCATGGCATAATAGAAAACTCCTTCGGGCGTATGGCCGTAGTCAAAAATCTGGATGGTATTTGGATGAGACAGCCGACTGGTGAATTGCACCTCTCTTTCAAACCTTGCCACCGCACTCCTGCCGGCCTTTTCAGGAGGAAGTAATTTAACCGCTGTGGGACGTTTCATAAGGACATGGTCCGCAAGGAAAACAGCCCCCATTCCCCCATCTTCTCCAATTTTCTTCCGAAGAGTATACTGACCCAGTTGACGAATCTCCATTTCGGCTTTTTGAACGCGACGTTGTAATCGGACGGCTCCCAGCGAAGAAACCAACATACCAATGGAGCTGAAACTCAGCATACCGATCAACACCACAAAGGTTCGCCGGAGCACCACCAAAGGCCGATAGGCAACCACTGCATCCATTTTTGAAACCACTCCGAAGTCATATTCCGGAAGCCATTTCCAAGCCCCAACTACGTTGACTCCCCGGTAATCACGAAATCCATCGATATTAATTCCATCGGAGCTTTTCTCACCGAGAGCCAACTTGACGGGATAAGTCAACGGGTATGAGGACCGCGGGTCTGAATTGACAAACCCTTGAGTAAGGTCTCCTCCGGGATCGCGCAATTGAAGATTCAGAACACAAGTGTTCTCAGAACTGTTTTCCAGGATATTGAGGTCCATTAGCTGCTGATCGAATCGACTTTCGGAAATGATCATTCCCTCGGTATTAAAGGCATAGGATTCGCCGCTTTGCCCGGATCTGGCAACGGACAGGATACGGGTGAAATCCTCACGAGGCCGAATCCGCAATCCGAGCACTGCAATGATTTCTCCTTCGTCGGACAGGATAGGACTCCCTACCATCATGATAATTGAAGATGAATCCCGGGGTTGAGACTGAGCGAATTCTCTAGGAAGTTCGGAAAAGGTGACTTTAAAGGGAGCCACGACCTCGGGCTCCCCGGTTTCAAACACGTGCACCAGCCTACCAATCCTCAAGGGTTTCTTAGCCAGGCGAGGGCCTCTTCGCGGAGACCGCCTTTTATGGAATTCAGGCATTCCTGGAATGTGCATTCCGATCAAATCATCCGATCCGGCCGCAATCACCCTGCCCTTAGGATCGATGACCACAAAACCAGAATAATTGGCTCTTTTGATTTTCTCTGAAAGCTGATCGTTGAGATCCATTTGGAGATTCTTCCTGATCAGTCGGCTATTCCGATTGGCGGAAAGGCGGTTTCCATCTTCCAGACTGACCAATTCCATAACGATCCTTCGAAGGTTGGTTCCAGTGGTGATGACCGAAATCGTATTTTTGTGTGCTTCAATCCAAATCTCCAATGCGTTGACATTGGCAGAGAGAATCGTCGAGAGTTCCTTTTTCAAGTTTTTCTGAATTTCACGTCGAACCGTCCCAATTGCCCACATCCCAACCAAAGCAACCACGAGTGCTGTGATGAGTGGATATATCCACAGCCTCAATTTAGAACTCGGTTTTTTCATTATTAATAGGAAGATGACTCCCGGGCAATCTGCCCGAAGAAAATTCAAGCCTATTGCAACTCTTTAATCAATCTCAGAACTCTTGAACCATGGATACTGTAACCGACAAAAGGTATGGCTGTGATTCCCGTTGGAAACCTTGAGTCAAAAAAAAGGACCGATCCATGAACCCCTGCGAGTCATGAATCGGTCGGAAACCTGTTTATTGGTTGGGGGAAAAACTAGAACTTGCCGCCGTAGACAGCATTCTTTCCAAGGATTTCCTCGATACGCAGAAGCTGATTGTACTTGGCCGTCCGGTCGGTACGGCTAAGGGAACCGGTTTTAATCTGACCGGCATTGGTAGCCACCGCGATATCGCTGATGGTCGCGTCCTCTGTTTCTCCCGATCGGTGGCTAATGACAGCGGTATACTTATTGCCCTGTGCCAATTCGACAGCATCAAAGGTTTCGGTAAGGGATCCAATCTGATTTACTTTAACCAGGATTGAATTTGCCACGGCCATATCGATCCCTTTCTGAAGAAACTTCACGTTGGTTACGAATAAGTCATCTCCAACCAGTTGTATTTTTGAACCGATCTTATCCGTCAGCCTTTTCCAGCCGTCCCAGTCATTTTCATCGCATCCGTCTTCAATGCTGATAATGGGATACTTGGAGACGAGATCGGCGTAGAAATCGACCAGTTCTTCAGCGCTCAACTCCCGTCCTGAGCTTTTCTTGAATATGTATTTGTTCTTATCAGCTTCGTAGAACTCGGAAGAAGCCACGTCGAGTGCCAGAAAAATCTGCTTTCCGGCTTCATAACCGGCATCCTTAACCGCCTGAAGAATCACTTCAATTGCCGCATCAGCACTGTCCAAATTCGGCGCAAATCCCCCTTCATCTCCGACAGCAGTTGATAATCCTTTGGATTTCAATACCCCTTTAAGGGAATGGAATATCTCGGTAATCGCCTGGAGTCCTTGTGAAAAAGTATCAAATCCTTTGGGAATCACCATGAACTCCTGAAAATCGATGGGGGCATCGGAGTGAGCCCCCCCGTTGATGACGTTGGCCATGGGAACCGGCAGCACTTTTGCATTGGGACCTCCAAGATAACGGAACAAAGGCTGATCCAGAGCCGCCGCCGCCGCCTTAGCATTGGCAAGAGATACAGCCAGAACAGCATTGGCCCCCAATTTATCCTTATTTTCGGTCCCATCGGTCTCAAGAAGCACCCTGTCCACGGTCAACTGATCAACCGCATCCAAGTCGAGCAGCATGGGTTCCACCAATTCGTGAATATTCTGAACCGCCTTGGTAACCCCTTTTCCGAGGTAGCGACTCTTATCACCATCTCGAAGCTCTATGGCTTCGTTTTCTCCAGTGCTGGCACCGGAAGGAACCGCGGCACGCCCAACGGCTCCGCATTGTAGTGTAACGTCCGCCTCGACGGTTGGATTGCCACGGGAATCGAGGATTTCTCGGGCTTTAATCTGAATTATATTCGTCATCAATTATCCTTTCAAATCAGGAGCCGGAGATCATATCTGATGTTCTCATTCAGTCAAGGCAAGCCTTTTACCGGTGGATCAATGCAGCAGCATAGGCTCCGTCCATTTTATCGACCTGTGGAAGAATCGTTCGCTCTGCCTTTATTTCAAACTGTGAATGCTCCTTCAGAAACCGATCTACCACCTCACGATTCTCTTCCGATTCAACACTGCAGGTACTGTAGACTAGAGTGCCCCCTTTTTTCACATAGTTTGCTGCCGATTTCAAAATCTTCAATTGCATATCAGGAAGGGTGCTGAAAAACTCTTCGTTAAGCCGATGTCGAACATCGATACGACGCCTCATAACCCCAGTATTCGAGCAGGGAACATCGACCAACACTCCATCGAAACGGCCACCGGAAGAGGATTTATGCTGTCTTTCCCAGTCAGCAAGCAGATAGACTTCAACATTGGATGACTGCATCCTATCCACGTTTTCACGGAGACGATTCAGCCTGGTTTCTGAGAATTCACAGGCAACCACCTCGCCATGGTTTTGAATCCATTGTGCAATCAACGTGGTTTTCCCTCCGGGAGCTGCACAAAAATCCAAGTAGGACCCCCCTTTCTGAGGATTCAGTAGTTCGACCGCTGAACTGGCGCTGGGATCCTGAATATAGAAGCCACCTTCCTCAAAACCTTGCTGTTGCTGGATGGGACCATTAAATCGAATTTCGTAAAACAAGGGATCACGCAACCAAGGAAGATCAAAGGCCTTGAATTCGATGCCTTGTTTTTCCCACGCTGCCGGCAAAGGAGATTTATGGGAATCCGAGGAATTAACTCGAACGTAAACCGGAGGAATACGATTATTCCATTCCATTAACTCAAGGCAGGACTCGCTTCCGAACCGCTTTTTCCACCTCTGCTGCAACCACTCTGGATGTGAAAAAACAATGAAAGCTCGATTTTTTTTCATGGACTCAATCTCATTACGCAGTTGGTCCCGATTTCGTAAACTGTTGCGAAGCACGGCATTCACAAATCCCGCCTGCCTTGAAAAACCAAGATTTCTGGCTAACGAAACCGTCTCATGGACCACAGCATGATCGGGAATCCGGTCCAAAATGAATATTTGATAGAAGGCAGTTTGGAGAAGAATTCTCAAACTGGGCCGCTGCCGGTTGCGGTGGGTAATCTGCTCAATCAGCCAATCAAGCAGGATTTGGTTCCGAATAACACCCAAGACAATCTCATGGCACAAGCGCTTATCTCGGGGGGATAATGAGGAATCCAACTTCTGGTTCAGCAACTCATCTTCGACGAATCGACGACTCTCGATTACACGGCGAAGAATCTGAACGGCAATTTCTCTTGGTTTATGACTTGGCACACGTTAATAATGCCCTTCGCGTGCCTGCTCGCGAGGAAAATCCGAAAATAGAGACGCGGCGCAATTTATTTATGAGAGAAGAGCTGGAAAAACTGGTTATATCAGGGAAAATTGGAAGTGACTTGATCGATCCAATACTATTGTTATCCGAAGCTGGATACTCCACCCACCGGAGTTGGGGATTTGGAAAAATAACCGAAATTGACACTGTCTTCAGTAGAATTTCCATTGATTTCGATACGAAACCGGACCATTCGATGGATCTCGGATTTGCCGCCAAGACCTTGAATGCCATCGGACCGGAACATATTCTTGCCAGAAAAGTGGATGACCTGAAGGCCTTGCAAAAGTTGGCAGCCATTAACCACCTTGAATTAATCAAAGTGGTTCTGCTGAGTTACAATGGTAAAGCCACTATCGATACCATTCAGAAATCTCTGGTACCGGAGGTCATTGAGGAAGATTGGAAAAAATGGTGGGACACCGCCAAACGCGAACTCAAGAAAAGCGGACATTTCCGAGTCCCTTCAAAAAAATCCCAACCCGTTGAATTTCATGAAGAGGAAGTCAAGATTGATGACCGGTTACTGAGTGATTTTGAAGTTGCCAAAGGGCTCAAGCAAAAGCTGGCGGTAGTGAGCGAAGTCCTTAAATTGGTTCCAGATCTCCACAACAAGAAGGCAGTTGCCACCATCGTATTGGCCGTCTTGAATGACGAAATTCCGAAATACCTGAAAAACCAACCCTCTCTGGTTCTGGAAGCTGTTTTCGCTCGAGATGAATTGTCCCGTGAGGCCGAATTGGAAAAGCAGGACGAGGAAGTTACTGAAGCAGTTATCTGGGAGCGGATCACGGACATTGTTGCTCTATTTGAA
>LWDU01000848.1_pt1 | contig 11193 bp, 17 predicted proteins | sample 727161 | NCBI WGS metagenome assembly LWDU01 (sample SAMN04566230, study PRJNA314399) | hydrothermal vent metagenome | isolation source: deep sea hydrothermal plume seawater | place: Mexico: Gulf of California, Guaymas Basin | collected 2004-07-11 | reverse complement strand
TAATTTTCAACAAATGACTAATAGAATTACGTTAATTTTTAATACTGGATATTGGGAGCCAGCACGAGGTCGAACTGCTCCATTACTTGGTGAAAATTATTATGAATTTGCCTTTACGTATCATTTTGATTTTCAAAAATTAGTATTTGTTATAATAGAAGACATTGCAAAGGATATGATAAATGAAAAATATGAACGGAGTAAGCAATGAAAACGAGTAAAATACCTGGACTTGGTGATTATGGTAAGTTTATAGATGATATATCATTAGCAGAAATGTCTGATAATGATTGGATAGAATTGGGGAAAGAACATCTTAGAAATTTAGTAACAATCATTAGAAATGTTGATATTCATCCTAATGAATTTGAACGGAAAATGCTTCTTTGGGGTGATCCTTTTATTTTAGATGGTTACAGAATTAGAAAAAAATATAAAGAGAAATTAGGAATAAGTAATTTCTACAGTTTATTTAAGCGTAATCTCATAGAAGATGTAGATCGAAAACATACAGAAGATTTAGCTTGGATGGGTGCAGGAGGAGATGAATTTATAGGTGAAAAAATTCCTTGGAAGTCTCAATTACACCGTATATCTGGTATAAAAGAAAACGGAAAAGCTATAGGGATGTTTGCTGAAGGAGAATTGCTTTGGCACTCTAATGAGCCGGGATCAATTGTATTTAATCCAGGAATTGCTTTAATGGGTGTTAAAGGAATGGTTGGTACTTCTACAGGATTTGTTACTACTGCTTCTTGGTATGAAAAACAAAAAGACTCTTTTAAAAGAGAATTAGATGAAATGACTGTTAAGTTTATATTTAAAGAGGGTTATGGAGCGCCTGGTCTGAACAAAGATCATGATGATATCTTTAGTTGGAATCAAGCATTTGATCCTATTGAATTACCATTAGTTATTACTAGCCCCGGAGGCATTAAAGGATTACATTATTCACCGTATGCTGTAGAAGAAACTAAATTTTTTAAAGAAATAGATAATGAATTATTTGCAGAAGAAAATATATATCACCATAAATATCAGCAAAATAATGATATATGTATTTTTGATAATTCTATTACTTTACATAATAGAATAGGTTCTGTAGAAGAACGGGTCGCATATCGTACACCATGTGATTATTGTCATTTAATTCCTGAAGGATATAACTATTATTCTCAAGAACCTTATAAGACACAATTTACAGAAACGCGTAAAGATATACAAAATACTCTTAATTTACAATCCCGTGTTGAAGATAATATGGTTTATGAAAAATTTATAAAGCCTATGATACCTGAAAGAGAATGGAAGAACAACGATTTAGTGAGGAAATAGAAAGAATATTTCTAAAAGGAATGTTTGTAGATTCTGGATATCGTTTATTGCGTAAAAATGATTATCATAGTTTTCTTATAGGAAAACATCCAGTTGTTGTTAGAAATGGTACTGTTTATGATAATGTTTGTGATCATAGACTTTCCTTAATACACCCCCTAGGATATGGTAATCAAGAATTTGTATGTGGATATCATGGTAAAGATCAGTCTCATGCAAAACAATATCCTCATTACAAATATAAAAATTTATTGTTTATGGGGGAACGTGATCCTTCAATGGTTTCTTTATTAGACAAATGTAATTATAAGGCCAATAATCATTTTTTTCATTATGAATTGAAGATCAATGCTAATTGGAAATTATTTGTTGAAAATGTTATTGAATATCTTCATGTAAAATATGTACACAAAGAATCCCAAAATATTTTAAAACCCTTTCTTTCTTTAGATCATATTCCAGAACAAATAAGACATGGTAAACATTCTGTAGAAAGAATAGTTTCAGAAGCACCCCAACGATATAGAAAATATGTTGATGAGTGGAAGTGGGAAAACATCTATATCTTTCCTAATTTGTTTGTATCAAATGTTTCTAATATTGTAACGTTTGTTAGTTATTTTATTCCTGAAAAATATAACGAAACAACTGTAATATATGAAGGATATTTTAATAAAGAAGGTATGGATGAACGAATAGCGGATGTTATAAAAACAAGTGCAAAAAACTTTGTACCAGCTATTTTATCAGAAGATAAACCTTTTATAGAAAGTTGTCAATATGGTGTAACAGCAAGACAGGGGAAATATTCTCCAGCATATACTAAATATCTATTAGAAGAAGAAGAAAAACGAATTGAATGGTTTTTGGAAGCATTAGAGGTATAAAATGGAAAGAATTGATGCGGACTATAAGCACTTTATCGATGAAGAATTTCCAACTATAGATACTACTCGTCTATGGTCAAATTTAAAAATGGAAGATGACCTAGATGATGATACACTATTAATAGAACTTCATTGTTTAATTATTTCAAAATCAAAGGTTCGATTTACAAAAGATACCGTTATAGATGAAATTCAATATACGGATGAAACTACAGAAAAAGGTAAACAATATATTGATAACCAATTACATCCCGGACCCAATCATACACATGCTTATACTACAAGAACAAAAACTATATTATCTGGATATAATAAGTTAGCACAAAAATATGGACAGGGGCATTTTGATAATTTTATTAGAAATTTATATAGAGCATATCCTACTCCTGATCAAAATATTTCAGTAATGGAATACCTAACTCAGTTAAAAGAAGGAAGACCACAGTTTCATATGAAATGGGCATACATTTATGATTTTATGTATAGTATAAATGCATATTTTGAGAGTAGAGGTGAAATATTAGAATAACGGATGAAGAACGAAGAAGGATATTTAAAGCGGCATGGGTAGATGCACTTAAAAAGGATTTATATCCTAAACATATTAATGGATCTAATATTGCGATTAATCATTTTCTTATGAATTTATCATTATCATTATTTCCAGAGAATAATATTAATTCTGAATTAGATATGGAGCAATATGAACTACATGCAGTTCAGATGATGCGGTCCCTTAAAAATGATATACGACAAACAGGCGCAAAAATTCGTAGATTTAAAGAGCAATCATTAAATGAACTTACTACTTCTGCTTATGGAATGCCTGTTTTTATTATTTTAGAAAATCCTATTTTATTAAGAAAATTGGGTAGTAAAGTTATAAATTATTTGTATTTAGGTGATGATTTATTAATGGATTCATTTTGTGGTAGTGTTCTTCATTGGGAAAATTGGAAATTAAACCCAGAATGGAAACCTCGTCTATTATTTTGGACAGAACTTCCATTTGATGGCGTTTATAGAATGTATGTTGAAAATAAATGGTTTAGACCTTTTGATTCAGCAGACAAAATTATTTGGGACGATTATTGGGGAGGAATATGCCTTTAACAGAGAGTGGAATAGAGATAGAAGCAACATTAACAATAGTTGATAATGAATTTGTATTAGATTGTGATATTACGCCTATTCCAGATTTAACAGAATTTCATGAAATACATTTACAAACATCAGATTTAATATGTACCTTTGATCCTACTACATCTGGATATGTTAAAAAAGAATATCAACATACTGCTAATAATACTACATTGCTTTCTTTAGTTTCATGTGCTGGACAATGGGCTGAAGATTATATTTGGTATTTTGATTTTGATGAATCTATATACGATCAAGTCAAAATACTTTTAGATGAGAAGAGTATAACCTATCAATTACCTAATGACCTTGGTATGATTTTAGTAAAATTAACATAGTCGCTTTTCATAAATAGTTAGGGTAACCCAAAACATAACTATTAAAGGAAGCACCCGACCGTGCAAAATAATTATACATTATTAAAATTACACGGAAAGTATGAATTAGAAACTATCCTCACTATACGTTATGATAATCATGGACAAGCAATTGCTCAACATAACCCCAATAAAAGAAAAAGAAACAGGGGAGGTTGGACCACATGGTTTGTAAAAATTAAGAAAAATATATAACTAAATATTACAATAAAATAACTTTAATAATTGTAAGGAATATATGGCTGAATATAAAAATGATAACCCATGTGAGTTTATTTACCACATAACCGCTATAGAGAAAGTTGTAGATGGAGATACTATTGATGCAGTTATTGATTTGGGGTTCGATGTTAGGTATTGTGGACGAATCCGTTTGTTGGGAATCGATACACCAGAATCAAGAACTCGTGATTTGGCAGAAAAGTTCTATGGAAAGCTCTCCTCGGCCGCCCTTAAGTCATGGTTACATTGGGCAATTGTGTCGGACAGAGATGATATTGAAGTTCAAGTCAGATGTCCAGAAAAAGACAGTAGAGGTAAATTCGGAAGAATTCTTGGAGAAATCTGGATCAACTGTACCGCAGATGGGGAAAGCTTTTCGGGTTGGACCAATTTAAACAAATGGATGTGTGAAAACGGTTATGCAGTAGGTTATTATGGTGGAAGTAAAGAGGAAACCGAGGAAGGGCATATGAAAAATAGAAAACTCCTTGAAGAACGAGATGGAATTAAATATGTGGAGCAATCATAATGGCTGATGATGTTGGACATTCACAACAATTGATATCTAATTTAGTATTGATGTCTTTCGCCTGTTTATGGTTCATAGTTCTATTTTCATTTGGATTGCTTGTATATCAATCGGTATCACATGCAGATCAAATTGAACACATTATAAAATCTATAGAATTTTTTAATAGAATAGAAGGAAAATAATGGCAGAAGAAGAATTAGTTGATTTTGGATTCAGTGCTGTAACAGCAGATGAATACGAAGCAGACAATACCGATGGAGAAAACACAGGAAGTGGAGGTTCTGCTAGTCCAGACGCGTTAGCATCAATGGACTCTAAAATAGAACAAATCATGTCACATTTGGCTACTCAAAAAGATTTACCTAGTGCAGAGTTTGGATTTTCTCAAGAACAACAAGATTCACTTGCAAAGGCATTATCTACTAATTCAGATAAACTAGATAAAATTCTTGCTCTAGAACAGGATGAAGAACGTGCACAAACGACAGCAGATATCCTGGCGCAGCTTAATGATGCGACAGGAGATTCAAGAATTGCTTCTTCAGAAGCAAAAAAGTCAGTAGGGAAACAAGATGAGATCATGAAGTTCTTGGAGAGTATGTCACCTAAGATTGATAAGATTCTCAAATTAGAAAGTCTTGAAAGTTTATTAGAGGGTACTTCAGGTAAGTTAGATAGTTTGACTGCATCTCAAGTACAATCTGTTACTGCTGAACCACCAGACTTGACTCCAATTATGGAGAAACTTGAATGGTTGGATAAAGATGTACAGAAGATTCTAAAGATGGAACAGTTAGAAGCAGTACAGAGTCTTCAAAAATCTTCACAAGATATGTCCACAGTAGTAAAAGAGATTGAAGAGAGAAAGAAAGATTTAGGTAAAACATATAAGGCACGTATGTTAGCTATAGAGAAATTGGTTTTCCCATTAATAACAAATCTACAGAAGGATGGTGATACTAAAGAATACATAAAATGGCCTAATAGAATTGAAATTTTAGAAGCTCAAAAAACAAAAATAATGCAGGTTACGAGATCGGAAATATGAGGTTCGGAAACTTTAAACAAGAACTCTTAGAGGGTGTATATGATCCTGGAATCTTTAAAGCATTCTTCCTAGCAGGTGGTGCCGGTTCTGGTAAATCATATTCAGCAGAAAAAGCAACAGGTTCTGCTGCTGGTAAATTTGAATGGCATGAAGACATGAATAAACTTAAGCCAGGCAAGACAGGTCCTTTTGGATTGAAAGTTGTCAACTCAGATGAACAATTGGAATTTGGATTGATGAAGGCGGAAATGTCTCTCGATATGAAATCATATAATGATATAGAAACAAATAAAAAAGAGGGTATTAGAGCAAGAGCAAAAAAGATAACTCTAAAACGGGAACAGTTATGGATACACGGTAGATTAGGATTAGTCATAGATGGTACTGCCCATGATCTACGAAGAATTACTATGAGAAGAAAAAAACTTCATGATGTTGGTTATGACACCTACATGATATTTGTCAATACATCTCTTGATATTGCTCTCCAACAAAATTCTGAAAGATCCAGAAAACTTCTTGACGAGGTTGTTATAAAAACATGGGAAGAGGTACAATCAGTTAAACAAGGCCTTGCTAATATGTTTTCTGGAGGATTTGTTGAAATTGTTAATAATAGAGCCGGAGAGGATGTATTTCGAAAAGCCTTTGGTGTAATTGGGAAGATTATGAAACGCCCACCAAGTAAACCCGCAGCAAAAATGTGGATAGCAAGAGAATTGGAACAAAAACGTAGATAATATGGCATATATTCACATACATAAATGGACAGTCGCTACTGTTCAAGTAGTATATTATATTCCAGATTATTTGCATATAGTAAATGAATTCGTATGGCAGACCGATGATCAATTACCAGAGTATCCACGCATTACTAAATTCCTAGACTATTGGGATAAGAACATAGATGGTCCCATTAAAGAGGTATACATCTATGATCAAGGACAAAGCAACATAAGAAAGGTGGATAGACGCCTGAAACTAAACTGACTTGACTTATTGATATTTCATGATATAATATAGTATGAGTTTATATATAGATCAAAAATATGTAGGATTAATATCCTCACGCCTCGACCTATTCAAACAGGTTAGACAAAATCTTTGGAACTCACGATGTAAGAAACGAATGTACATTTACGCAAAGAAGCAAGACTTGTTTGTGAAATGTCATAATTGCGGATATGGTTCTAATCTTGGAAACTTTATCAAGCAGCTTGATCCTCACCTACATGGACAATATGTATTAGAGAGGTATAGCCAAGGTCAAACTAACCATCGTAAAACAAAAGAACCAGAATTTAAATTTGAACAACCAAAATTCAAACCTAAACCAACTACCATTAAATTGCCCTCTATAGGCTCTCTTACAAGTACTCACCACGCCCGATTGTTTTATGAAGGTAGAAAGATGCCAAATTCTTTCTTAGATAAGATTTTCTACGCAGAAGACTTTAGAGAGTGGGCAATGTCGATATCTGAAATCGATTATTCTAATTTAGGTAAAGATGAACCAAGAATGGTTATTCCATTTTTTGATACAGAAGGAAACCTAATTGCTGCTCAAGGCAGAGCTTTAGGTAGTCATGAACTCCGATATATTACTGTTAAAGTTTCTGAAGATAGTCCTAAAGTTTATGGCCTAGAAAGATGGAATTCTGAGAGTACTACATATATTGTAGAGGGCCCAATTGATTCAATGTTCCTACCAAATTGTCTTGCCGTTGCTGGAGGAGACCTCCAGTCAATAAAAATTGATAAAGAGAAGTGTGTACTCATCTTTGATAATGAACCAAGAAATGAACATACTGTTAAAAAATTGATGACTTCCATATATGATGGATGGTCTGTTGTTGTTTGGCCTAAAGATAAAAACTTTAAAGATATTAATGATTTAGTTATTAGCGGTATGTCAACTGATGAGATCCTTGAAATGATAAATAAAACTACAATGAATGGCTTGGAAGCGGATTGGGCAGCAAGAGAGTGGAGAAATGTCCATATCTAAAGAAATAAAAGTTCATGAACACGGATTTGTAAAATTACTCGATGTCATGGGCAGTGATGAAGAGGTAGAGAATGCCGCACGTATTAGTTATGGAGAAGGAACACGAAAGGTAAGTCAGACGCGTATTGAGATGTGTGAAGTTAAGTTCCATATCAAATTACCCATCTTTGTTATGCGCCAGTTAGTCCGTCATAGAACGGCAAACCTGAATGAGTATTCTGGGCGGTACTCTGTCATGTCAGATGACTTTTATTTTCCAAAGGGGGATAGTCTTAAGCCCCAATCAACGACAAATAAACAAGGTAGAGAAGAAGGAGAGTTAGGTGTTGATACAGGTGAAGTCGAATTTGAAATGTTTCGTGTTTTCGATGGAGCAACTGCCGCCTACAAAAATCTACTAGATTGGAATGTATCAAGAGAGTTAGCAAGAATTGTGCTCCCTGTGTCGAACTATACTGAAGTAATATGGAAGATAGATTTAAATAATTTTTTCAAGTTTTATCAATTAAGAGGTGATGAACACTCTCAAGAAGAAATACAAGATTATGCCAACACAATGTATCCATTTGAGCATTATGTGAGAAATGCAGTTACATTTTCAGAACAGGAAATGGATGTTATTAAAGAACTTTTAGAATATGCAGATACAAAAGCAGCACTAGCAGGAATATCGCAGTGTATGGCTGATTATGAAGGATTTCATTTAGGAAAACGAGAAACAGAAGAATTTTTAGAAAAGATAGGAAGAAATGCTACCAACTGAATACCAACAATTTATACATTTATCGAGATATGCCAGATGGGATTATGACAATGGTCGAAGAGAAACTTGGGATGAAACAATTGAAAGATACTTTGACTTTTTTACAAACCATTTAGAAAAAAATCATAAATTCAAACTTGAAAATGGTGAAAGAGTTAAATTAGAGAGAGCAGTAAAAGAACTTAAAGTCATGCCATCCATGAGATGTTTGATGACAGCAGGGCCAGCACTAGAAAAAGAAAATATTGCGGGTTATAACTGTGCTTTTGTAAAGGTAGACCACGTTAGATCCTTTGATGAAATTCTTTATATACTGATGAATGGAACAGGAGTTGGATTTTCAGTAGAGGACGATTATGTAAAACAATTACCATCGGTTCCTGAAGAATTATATCCTACAGACACTACTATTGTAGTTGCTGATTCGAAATTGGGATGGGCAAGAGCCTTTAAAGAACTGATATCTTTACTATATGGTGGTCATATACCGAAATGGGATGTGAGTAAAGTTAGACCTGCTGGATCTCCACTAAAAACTTTCGGAGGACGGGCATCAGGACCTGCTCCTTTGGTAGACTTATTTAATTTTACTGTATCTTCATTTAGTACTGCAGTAGGTAGAAAACTCAAACCAATAGAGGCACATGACATTGTATGCAAGACGGCAGAGATAGTTGTTGTAGGTGGTGTTCGTAGGTCTGCCCTTATTTCTCTTTCCGATCTTAATGACCGTGAAATGAGATTTGCTAAACACGGTGAGTGGTATAAGGATAACGTACAACGTGCACTCGCTAACAATTCAGTTAATTATAAAGAAAAGCCTGATGCAGGAACTTTCATGCGAGAGTGGTTATCTCTCTATGATTCTAAATCAGGAGAACGTGGTATTTACAATGGCTTAGCAAGTAAATATCATGTAAATGATCTAAATACTAGAGAAAAGGACGAACATGGCATATACATTCAGAGAAGATTGGCGAGAGATGATTTCGGGACAAATCCTTGCAGCGAAATCATTCTACGATCCAGAGAATTCTGCAACCTCTCCGAAGTCGTCATCAGACACAACGACACTAGGGAATCTCTCAGAGAGAAAGTTAGGATTGCAACTATCCTTGGAACATTTCAATCCACCCTTACTAGTTTCAAATACCTCTCCAGAGAGTGGCAACGAAATTGCGAAGAGGAACGACTTCTTGGAGTTAGTCTTACCGGAATTATGGACTCTCCCCTAACCAATGGTTCAAAAGGCACGCTAAAGAAATTATTAAATGACCTGAGAAATGTAGCAGTAGAAACTAACAAAGAATATGCACAAAAATTGGGGATTGAACGTAGTGCTTCTATTACGTGTGTGAAACCTTCCGGGACTGTTTCACAGCTGGTTGATTCTGCTTCTGGTATTCATGCTCGACATAATCCTTATTATATCAGGACTGTACGAGCCGATAATAAAGATCCCCTTTGTAAAATGATGAAGGCTGAGGGTTTTCCTAATGAACCTGATGTCACAAAGCCTGAACACACATCGGTCTTTTCATTTCCAGCAAAGAGTCCCAAAGGGGCAATTTGTAGGAAAGATATGACCGCATGGAAGCAGCTGTCTTTATGGCATACCTACGCAAAAGAGTGGTGTGAACATAAACCTAGTGTAACTGTATCTGTCAAGGAAGATGAATGGGTAAATACTTCCGCTTGGGTCTATGAAAATTTTGATGACATTAGTGGTATTAGTTTCTTACCATTTAGTGATCACACATATAAACAAGCACCATATCAAGATTGTACTAAAGAAGAGTATACCGAATTGTTAAGTAAAATGCCAAAAAGGGATTTAACAGATCATGAAACACAAGATTATACTAGTGCTAGTCAAGAATTTGCGTGTACTTCAGAGAAAGGATGTGAAATAGTTGATATTTCCCCACAAGTCGTGCCGTAAATCTACACTAAATATAAGAATCGTAGTAGTATAACATTATAATCTTAGGAGTAAATGGACATCAGAGATAGATTGGGTATGTGGTATGATGAAGTAAAAGAATATTTAAAATTAAAAATAAGCAAACAAGAAAATCCTAAGGATGGGAAAGAAGAGCTCTATGAAACACGATGGGTATGGTTAATAATTCTCCTATTATTATACATTGCCATATAGAAATGGACTAAAAAAATGCATCAAGTTTTTAATAAAGATAATTGGGTTGCTTCACGAATAAAAAAGAGAGCTTGGATTATCCAAACCAATGGTAGTGTACATGGTATGCAATCTGAAGCAGTAGCCCTTTCTAAAGAACTTAGTAATTATACAGGGATAGACGAGGAAGTTTTTTCTTGTACTACCGGATTACCGAGGCATAAAGACCTTAAAATATGGTTCGGTGATAGATTACTGTGGAGTCACACAGAAAAACAAAGATTACCTGGTGCAAGGGAATTGATAGAATTATTAGCAGATGAAGAGAATGAGCATAAACGGAATTGGAAAACGAAAGATTAAATGCCAACAAACATCGACTGGGATGCCGGTACAGCAAAAATCAATATATTGTGTGATGGATGTGATAAAGAATATAGCATTGTAACGCAAGATATAGAAGGTCTAGAATTATGTCCATTTTGTGGACATTACCTTGAATCCATAATTGAAAATATAAATTATGATGAATCAGAAGAAGATAGCTGGGATTGATTATTCTTTAACATCTCCTGCAATATGTGTATATGAAGAAGATATAGGACCATTTAGAAATGGACAAGATGGTGGATATTTTGATTTTGATAGGTGTATGTTATATTATCTATCTAATAATAAGAGACAGCAACAACTTTCCACCGGGAGTGGGATAGTTAATATTATTGCTGAACCATATCCTGAATG
>LWDU01040493.1_pt2 | contig 11196 bp, 6 predicted proteins | sample 727161 | NCBI WGS metagenome assembly LWDU01 (sample SAMN04566230, study PRJNA314399) | hydrothermal vent metagenome | isolation source: deep sea hydrothermal plume seawater | place: Mexico: Gulf of California, Guaymas Basin | collected 2004-07-11 | reverse complement strand
GAACTGCCGATAATTCGGCAACCGGCCAAACAAGAATGACTATTTTGGAGTTCGGTGACTTGTCACCGCTTCGCCTTTGGAGCAGGTTTTACCAATTAATTAACCACGTTGCCAACATGCTCGAATGATCGGGCGAAATAAAATGGGCGACGATTGGCCGGATGTAACGAATCACAGGATTGGCTATACTTGACCCTCTTTGGAAATACGCAAACGAGTTCTACACGGACGAGGGATCTGGCCGATGGTAATGACGCGCACTGGAGCGATCACATTGAAGGGGACGCCTACCGATTTGGCAGGGCCGGAGTTAAAGGTCGGTGATGCCGCCCCGGAATTCACTCTCCAAAACAACGCCCTCGAAGAAGTCTCGCGAAGCTCATTCGCGGAAAAAACTCTTATCATTGCCACCGTGCCTTCACTCGACACACGAAGTTCAATGAGCAAGCGGAGGACATGGCGGATGTCGAAGTGCTCGTCGTCAGTACCGACTTGCCGTTCGGACAAAAACGATGGTGCGGGAGCGAGGGTGTGGAAAATGTCACCACGCTGAGTGCCCATCGGTCAGCGAAGTTTGGTGAAGATTACGGCGTGCTGATTTCCAGTGGACCATTCGACTGTTGTCTGGCCCGCGCTGTTTTTGTCGTAAATCCTGACGGGAAGATGACGTACGTTGAATACGTAAAGGAGGTCGCTGAGCACCCGAACTACAACGCTGTCTTAGCTGCTGCGAAAGGTTAGTACGGCATGGCAGGGTAGTGCAAACGACGGGCTGGATGTGACAGACCACTATCGCGGCGAGATCATGCGTTCAACCCAATACCTGCCGTATCATTAGAAATTCTGAGTCCCCTGGTCACCCGGTGAATAACCAAACCAAGCGGGCTCGGCGGCCATCGTGTCCATTTCGTCGGTGACTTGGCCTCCTTTGACGTTGTCTCCGACGAAGGCACATCGCGCGGGCCCAAATGACCTCGCCCGCTGTCGCGATTGATGAGGTCGAGTAGGTCTTATTCGGGGGATGTGCACCACCACTTTCCAAGGATTCATGGTCACTGTATACAGAATCACTGTATACAGAAAAGGTTAGAAAAAAATCACATAAACGATCGGAGAGAATATGGCGACCGAAACCAAATGCCCAGTGTTGGGCGGATCTCATAGACACACAGCGGTCGGTGCCACGGCGAACCAACACTGGTGGCCGAATCAGTTGAACTTGAAGATTCTTCACCAGAACTCTTCCCTGTCAGAACCAGTTGGCGTGGATTTCAACTACGCTGAGGAGTTCAAGGCACTCGAACTGGACGCGCTGAAGAGCGACATCAATGATCTGATGGCGACATCGCAAGATTGGTGGCCGTCCGACTACGGTCACTATGGACCGCTCTTCATTCGGATGGCGTGGCACAGCGCGGGCACGTACCGCATCCACGACGGCCGCGGTGGCGCAGCCTCCGGCACACTCCGCTTTGCGCCACTTAATAGTTGGCCCGACAATGTGAGCCTCGACAAGGCACGCATGTTGCTCTGGCCGATCAAACAGAAGTACGGCCGAAAAATCTCGTGGGCCGACCTGATGATCTTTACGGGTAACTGTGCCTTGGAGTCGATGGGATTCAAAACGTTCGGTTTTGCTGGCGGGCGCGAGGACGTCTGGGAGCCCGAAGAGGACATCTACTGGGGGCCTGAGACCACGTGGCTTGGCGACGAGCGTTACACGGGTGACAGGGAACTCGAGAATCCTCTCGGTGCCGTCCAGATGGGCCTGATTTACGTGAATCCGGAGGGGCCGAACGGTACGCCGGATCCGCTCGCGGCAGCCAGAGATATTCGAGAGACGTTTGGTCGCATGGCCATGAATGACGAGGAGACGGTTGCGCTCATTGCTGGCGGACATACGTTTGGCAAAGCCCATGGTGCTGCCGATGCGGACAAATACGTTGGTCCCGAACCCGAGGGTGCTGGCCTCGAGGAACAAGGCCTCGGCTGGAAGAACAGCTTTGGCAGCGGCAATGCTGGCGATACAATCACCAGCGGGTTGGAGGGTGCGTGGACGACCGACCCAGTGAAGTGGGACAACAACTTCTTTGACAACCTGTTCGGCTACGAGTGGGAGCAGGTGCAGAGTCCAGCGGGTGCGACGCAGTGGACTCCCACCGATGCATCTGCCCTGGGCACCGTGCCGGATGCTCACGATTCGTCGAAGAAGCACGCCCCCATGATGTTTACGACCGACCTCGCGCTAAAGATGGACCCGATCTATGGGCCGATTTCGAAGCGTTTTCACGAGAACCCGGCGGAGTTTGCCGATGCCTTCGGCAAGGCCTGGTACAAGCTGACGCACCGCGACATGGGGCCCAGCACGCGTTGTCTCGGCTCGTTGGTTCCAGAGCCACAGTTGTGGCAAGACCCTGTTCCCGACGTCACTCATGAATTGATTGCCGAGCAGGACATCGCTGAACTGAAGGGCAAAATACTCGTATCAGGGCTGTCCATTTCGCAACTGGTCTCGACCGCCTGGGCGTCGGCGGCAACGTTCCGTGGCACCGACAAACGTGGTGGAGCGAATGGGGCGCGGATCCGCCTCGCACCGCAGAAGGATTGGGAAGTGAACAACCCGGCCGAACTGGGGAAAGTACTGGTGACCCTGGAGGAGATTCAGAATGACTTCAACAGTTCCCAGTCCAATGGCAAAATGGTCTCGCTCGCTGATGTGATCGTTTTAGGCGGGTGCGCGGCCGTCGAGGAATCTGCCAAGAAGGCCGGGCACGACGTCCAGGTTCCCTTCTCGCCGGGGCGAACGGACGCGTCGCAGGAGCAAACCGACGTGGAGTCGTTTGCTGTGCTCGAACCGACCGCAGACGGGTTCCGCAACTACGTCCGAGAGGGACATTCGAGAACTGGAGAGGAGCTGCTGGTGAATCGGGCGCACGCGCTGACACTAACCGCTCCTGAGATGACCGTGCTAGTAGGCGGCATGCGGGCCCTGAACGCAAACGTCGGGCAGTCCGAGCTCGGCGTCTTTACCGATCGGCCAGAGACATTGACCAATGATTTCTTTGTGAACCTTCTCGACATGAACACCAAGTGGCAAGTCTCCTCCACGGGCGAGCACCTGTACGAGGGATGCGATCGCGGGACGGGCGAGATTAAGTGCACGGGAACTGCCGTTGACCTCGTCTTTGGTTCGAACTCCCAGCTTCGAGCCATCGCGGAATTCTATGCGTGTGACGACTCGGAGTCGGCGTTTGTGCGTGACTTTGTCGCTGCGTGGGACAAGGTGATGAATCTTGATCGCTTCGACGTTTGAGCCAAGTCGATAGAGTGGATCATTGGGTCGTAGCTGAATGGATGCCCAGTGGGGCCAAGGTCTCACTGGGCATCGAAATCAAACAGCGAGACGTGTGTTTGGGGCAATCGGCGCGACAGTCTACAATCGCAATCGTGCAGACGACAAATGAAGGAATGACAACGATGCCAACTCGACAGACATTCACATGGCTTGCTTTGGCACTCCTGATGATCCCCGCCCTCAGTCATGCACAAACTACTGGCAGAGGTGCTTTAGTAAGATGGGGCGATCTGTATGAGCCACATGCCGACGACAAAATGCCGTATCGGCTCATGAAGCCACTGGGGTTCGATTCCAACAAGAGCTACCCGCTCATTGTTTCATTGCATGGCGCCGGCGGCAAAGGAACAGAGAACAATAAGCAACTCAAGATTTGGAACAAGCAACTCGCAGAAAGAAAAACTCGTACTGATTACCCCTGCTATGTGCTTGCTCCTCAGTCCAACCGCTTATGGGATGAGGAACATCTCAAGCAAATCAAGAAAGTCATTGCGACATTACCTGCAGTGGACATGGACAGGATTTATATCATGGGTCATTCCATGGGAGGGCATGGTTCCTACATTTTGATTCAGGTTGATCCAGGTTATTTTGCAGCTGCCGCACCTTCTGCCGGAAGCGGTCGCCACCGGACTGGATCATTTATCAAAGCTTCAGTGATTAAGGAAATTCCGATTTGGGCTTTTCACGGGGACAATGACAAGGTGTGCCCAATCGAACGCGACCGGAAACTATTTGCCGAGCTGAAAAAACTCGGCGGCAACATGAAACTAACCACTTGGGCGGGTGGCGGACACGGCGTTTCCGACAAAATGATCGCCGGCGGTGATGACGGAAGTACGGAGTTGAGCAGTGATCGATGCGATCCGGAGCCGGTGTTCTTGAAGTGGCTTTTTGCACAGAAACGTACAGCCAGGTGAGTGTTTTTGGAGTGCGGTGACTTGTCACCGCTTTCGCTTCATCGCCGACGCGAAAAATAGTATAAATTTTGTCGACACCTCACCTCGTTCCAAACGAAAGTTCCGACAAGTCGGAGCACTCCAAGGAACGACAAGGTGTTCGATCGATTGCATCAGCCAAACCGATTAGTGTTGAGATGTCCTCTGTTTCAAGACAACCGAAGCTAGATCCTTCACAAGCTGCCGCCGTCTTTAACGAGTTGTACGGACTTGAACCGTCGGGGATGGAATCCCTACCCGGTGAACGTGATCAGAATTTCCTGGTTCATTTACAGAATAACCGACGGTTTGTATTCAAAGTCTGCAACCCCAGCGAACCACATGCGTTCTTGGCGGCTCAGGTCAAGGCGTTGGAACGACTCAAGTCGCTCGATTTCGTGCCGCAAACGCTGCTGACCGAAGGGGGTGAGCGGGTCGCCAGCCTTTCGTTGGATAACAACGAATACGTTTTCCGGACGGTTGGCTTCTTACCTGGTACGCCTTTGGCGAATCTTCGTAGACCCTCGCCAAGCCTGTTAGCGGACCTGGGCCAGAAATTGGCTCAAATGGACCAAGCACTGCATGGCTTCGACGATCCCGTGTTGCACCGCGACTTCGATTGGAATCTGCTGAATGGGTTGCGTGTCGTTCGCGACCATGCCCACCAAATCTCGGACCAAGCCACCCAAGCGTTGGTAGTTCGATTGGCAGAACGCATCGGGCGGTCGCTGGATGTGCGGCGAACCGAACTGCGACTGGCAACGATACACAACGATGCCAATGACCATAACATCATTGTGTCCGATACACGCGATACGCACGGAGAGAGGTTTGTCGCGGGGCTGATCGACTTCGGCGACTTGGCAAGGTCCTTCTTGGTTGGAGAACTTGCGGTTGCCATTGCCTACATCGCGTGTCGCCGCCCCGATCCGCTGAACGCGGCCTGCGAGTTGGTCGCCGCCTATCACCGTGTGTTGCCGCTCGAGGAAGTCGAAGTGGCGAGCTTGTTCGAGCTGGTTTTGCTTCGACTCTGCGTCAGTGTCTGCATGAGTGCCCGTCAACAGCTTGAACGGCCGGACGATTTGTATCTGTCGATCAGTCAAGAACCCATTCGCCGCACACTTCCCCTGTTAAGTGAGTTGAATCCAGGCTTTGTAGAAGCTCGATTGCGTGCGGCGTGCGAGATGCAACCCAACGCAAAGTCGATCAACATCGTCAGATGGATATCGAGTCAGGAAGGTCAGTTTCGACCGGTCATGGGCACACGCCTGGACGAGCACAATTGTGAGGTCGTCGACTTGAGCGTCGCAAGTTGCCGCTCGGAGGCTTTTGCAGACAAGAATGACAGCGAGGCGGCGGCGTTGGCGCGACGGGCACCGATCGAAACCAACAAACGTTTTGTCATCGGACGCTACGACGAACGGCGTTTGATCTACACTTCCGTTCGGTTTGATCATCCTTGCGATAGAGACGCGGTTGTCGGCGAGACGGCCGAACGTCGAACGGTCCACTTGGGCATCGATTTATTCGCACCTGCCGGCTCCGACGTTTTTGCGCCGATTGCCGGCGAAGTTTACGCCAGTGAATATCGCAATCATGATCAGGACTATGGAGGCGTTGTCATTTTGCGTCACATAACGCCAGATGATGATTCGTTCTATACCCTTTATGGACACCTGAGCCGAGGCAGTGTTGACGGTTGGTCCATCGGAGAGTCGGTTTCCGCGGGTGAGTCTCTCGGGCGACTCGGTACCAGCGACGAGAATGGTGGCTGGGCCCCGCACCTGCACCTGCAGGTTATCACCGATTTGTTGGGACTTGATGGCGACTTTCCGGGGGTGTCTGCGGCTAGCGAGGGGAGTGTTTGGACGGCTTTCTCACCAAACCCCGTCGGCCTCGCTGGCATCGAGGGTTCTCTACAGGCCCAATGCCAAGCGGCAAAGTTCAATGATGCGTTGGGGAACCGTCAGCAGCATGTGGCGGCGAGCTTGAGCACAGCCTATCGTACTCCACTGCACTTGGTTCGAGGCTGCATGCAATATCTGTTTGATACCGATGGGCGGTGTTACCTAGATGCCTACAACAACGTTCCGCATGTCGGCCATTGTCATCCCCGAGTGATCGCGGCTGCCCACAGACAAATGAAGACGCTGAATACAAACACCCGCTACCTGCATCAGTTGTTAAGCGAATATGCACGACGCGTCACCGACACGATGCCAGAAGAACTGGAAGTCTGCTTCTTCGTCAACTCGGCCAGCGAGGCCAACGAACTGGCGATTCGTCTTGCTCGAAATGCTACCGGGCGTCGCGGAATTGTTGTGCAGGAGGCCGCTTACCATGGGCACACGACTTCGTTAATCGACATCAGCCCCTACAAGCACGACGGCCCCGGTGGAACGGGCACACCGAATTGGGTTTACAAAGTTCCCTTGCCGGATCGGTTTCGTGGCAAGTTCCGAGCCGACGACGCCGGACAGTTGTATGGCGAAGACGCGGCCGCGCTGATTCAACAGTTCAGCCAACAGGAATATCCTCCGGCAGCATTTATCGCGGAAACTCTCCCAAGTGTTGGCGGGCAGATTGTCCCGCCTCCCGAGTACTTTGCTATTGTCTACGACGCGATTCGGTGTGCAGGTGGAATCGCGATTGCCGACGAAGTGCAAACCGGGTTTGGCCGTCTCGGGACGAATTTTTGGGCATTCGAAGACTATGGCGTAACGCCTGATATCGTTGTCATGGGCAAGCCCATGGGCAACGGACACCCGATCGCGGCGGTCGTGACAACTCGCGACATTGCTGACGCGTTCAACAACGGCATGGAGTTCTTCAGCACGTTCGGTGGCAACACGGTTTCGTGTGCCGTGGGACTTGCCGTGCTCGACGTGCTCACAGACGAAGACTTGCAATGTCGCGCCCTGGAAACGGGGCACGTTCTGCGAGCTGGCTTTCGCGCACTTGCAGCCGAGTTTCCGCTGATCGGTGATGTGCGAGGTTCGGGGCTCTTCTGGGGCCTCGAGCTTGTGCGAGATCCAGAGATTCTCGAACCGGCGGGTGTCGAAGCGACGCTCATCGCGAACCGCATGCGAGATCAAGGCGTGTTGATTGGCACGGATGGCCCGCTACACAACGTGCTGAAGATTCGCCCGCCGATGCCTTTCAACAAGGAAAACGCTGAGCATCTGGTCGCTTGTCTCGGCCATGTGCTACAAATGGAGTTTTGAAATCGTGCCTAGTTGTTCATCGACAGCACGCGGAGGATGGAAACTTTGACGCAGTACAATCAGGCTGATGTTCGATCTTACTTGAAACGACTGAACGTCCCGACTCAACTCGTGGCCATTTCAAGCGGCGGAAAATGGCGAGCTGGAAGTGGCGACACACTGAACGTTCAGTCACCCATTGATGGAAGTGAGTTAGCTTCGTTCAATGCGGCGGGGCGAGAAGATCTGTCCGCAGTTTTGGAAACGGCGGTTGACGCCTTCGGCGTTTGGCAACTGCTTCCCGCCCCGCGACGTGGCGAATTCGTGCGACGAATCGGTGACCGGCTGCGCGACAAAAAAAACGACCTGGCGGCAGTTGTTACGGTCGAGACAGGCAAGATTATGCAGGAAGCTCTTGGTGAAGTCCAAGAGATGATCGACATCTGTGATTTTGCGGTCGGCCTAAGCCGTCAATTGTATGGATTGACAATTGCCAGCGAGCGTCCGCAACACCGCCTGAGTGAGATCTGGCAGCCACTCGGGCCAATTGGCGTCATTTCAGCGTTCAATTTTCCGGTGGCCGTCTGGGCTTGGAACGCGATGATCGCGTGGATTTGTGGCGACGTCGTCGTTTGGAAACCGTCGGAGAAGACGCCGCTTTGCGCGATCGCCTGTCAGAGCATCGTGCAACAAGTGATTGACGAAATGCCAGATGTGCCTCCCGGTATATCGAGTCTGATCATTGGCGACGGCACCGAGGTCGGTCAAGCGATGGCTGCTGCGGAGGAACTACCGTTAATTTCGGCCACCGGGTCAATCCCGATGGGAAGAAATGTGGCTCAGACAGTTGCCGCCCGTTTGGGGCGATCATTGCTCGAACTGGGTGGGAATAATGCGGCCATCGTTACACCGAACGCTGATCTGGAACACACCGTGCGCGCGGTCGTATTCGCTGCAGTCGGTACGTGCGGCCAGCGATGCACATCCTTGCGCCGACTCATCGTCCACACGTCGATCGCCGAGAATATCGTCAGCGATCTTCGACGCGTCTACAAACGACTCCCGGTCGGCAATCCGTTTGATGCGGGAGTGCTAGTGGGTCCCTTGATCGACGAAACGGCCGCTCGCAACATGGCAGCGGCACTGCAACAAGCAGTGGAGCAGGGCGGCAGTGTTTTTGCCGGTGAAGTGATCGATCATGACGTGCCGACGGGCGGTGTCTACGTAGCACCGGCAATCGTCGAAATCGGATTTGAGGCACCGATTGTCCAACAGGAGACGTTTGCTCCCATCCTCTATGTTCTGCGTTACGATTCGCTCGAAGAGGCGATTCAGATTCAGAATGACGTACCGCAGGGGCTGGCTTCATCGATTTTCACCAACGATCTCTGCGAGGCGGAGTTGTTTTGCTCGCCAGCGGGATCAGATTGCGGCATCGTTAACGTAAATATCGGGCCCAGTGGGGCCGAAATTGGCGGCGCGTTCGGCGGTGAGAAACAGACGGGTGGCGGGCGAGAATCCGGCTCCGACGCCTGGAAAAGCTACATGCGTCGCGTTACGAGTACGGTGAATTACTCAGGACAGTTACCGCTTGCGCAGGGAATCAAATTTGACCTGTAGAGGGATGCTGCCAGATGTTTGGAGCGAGGCATTCATGATGGGTCCGCGAGCGGATCGCTATCGCACGACTGGAAACCTAGCCTGAAGGAGAAACTTGTTTCGATTCTCCGCCGTGCTTCATCAATGGAATTGCGAGTATGCGTTCGTCATCCTGACATCTATGGTCAGGCGATGTTAGCGGAGGGAGTCAGGCGTCGGCTGAGTGCCATTAATAATGACATCGCTGGTTACTAGATCTGGATGCAGCGTCAGAATGGAGGCGAGAGCGTCTGAAGCAATTTTGGCCCCTTTGGTATTGGGGTGCATGCCATCGAGGGTGTAAGCATCCCGCGGAGTTGGGCATCGTCCTTGAAGCTGAGAACGCATTGTGCGGTAGTGCTGTGCAAAATAGGCCGAAAGACGAAACGTCGGGATGCCGACGTCATCGGCAATCTTCTCGACAACGATCTTGTCTGGGACATCACGAAAAACCGGCCGGTCGAGGATTTCCGAATCTGTAAAGGCGGGCCAAATGGCGATCATCATTTTGAATCCATGCTCGTCTGCTAAGCCATTCAAAGTCACGAGTCCCTCTTGGACGTTGTTGTCAAAGCCCTTCAGATTGCGGATCTCCTGTAGACGAGCTGGTTGAAATTGGTCTCGGTAGCCATAGAAGTTGGTTATCAGGCTGGCAGAGCGAAAAAGATGCGAATTAACGAACAGCTGGTCGATGACAGCCGGTCGCTTTGGCATCGCCCTTTTGGCATGTTCCCCTTGCTCCACCTTTACAAAGATATCTGCATGTTGGTAGTCATTCTCGACAAAGATTACCACGACAAGGTCTGGGGCGTACTTCAGTCCCTTGGTCCTGAGGAGCTCCACTTCGGATGCTGTGCAATACCCCGCGACGCCCAAGTTCAACACCTCAATGTTGGTGTCTGTTAGCGATTGCTCCAGTTGTCTCGGAATCGTGTCGTTTAGATCACGGATTCCATCGCCCACCGTGACGGAATCTCCTAGTACGACGATGCGTTGAACGCCTGTGGGCTTGGCCCATTTGCGTTCCCGATCTCTTTGGCCATGGCTGTTTGTTCTGGGAAGTCTATCGAAATAGTCTGGACTATCGTCGCGGTAGTTTTCTTTTAGTTCATAGGCAAGAATTGGGTTATCGGATGTCTTGTAGGCACTCTGCGGTGAATTCGCACGAATCGCATGGATACCTGGCGCAAGTCCTAAGAACCGGATCGCGATCTCCGCGAAAAAGACCGCGGCAAGTAGAGCTGGTAGCGTGATTAACACCAGCTTAAGAAACGTGGAATTGCGGATTCTTCGGAACCGTTTGGCACTTTGGATGGGTTGTTGTCCGCTCGTGTTCCCATCGAGATAATCGACGTTCTTCGTGGTTATCTTCTGACTCCTTTTCATGAGCCGTAGTTCCTCGCTCTCCATCGCGGACAATACCTCACACCAACTAATCACAACCACATTGTACTTCAAATGTCGTATGGTGAAAAAACTCAATGTCGAAGCCTCGGTCGGCTCACAAGATCCACACTAGCGTTTTCTCCTCAGAGATCGCAGTTGACACGAGTCCTGAGTTCAGATCACAATTGACTTAGCTTCGCCCAGCAAAGAACTTAATAATGTCGATATCCACGCAAACCCTACTCAGATGAACATCCTCGGCTTTTCTGGCGGTATTCGGATCGGCAACCAAGATGGCGCTGCTGCCTTGGTTGTCGACGGTGAACTCATTGCCGCCGCTGAAGAGGAGCGATTCGTCGGTGTAAAATTTGCCAACGGACGTTTGCCTCGGCACGCTGCCGAATTCTGCCTGCGTCAAGCAGGGCTCGAGATTCACGATATTGATGCGGTCGTATTCGCCGGTGCCACCTACGAGAATTTCGATACAATCTTGCACCGTTTTCTGGAATATCAATTCGGTCATGCTCCACCTGTCGTATTGGTTGACCACCACGCAGCCCACGCTGCGAGCACCTATTTTGGTTCGGGTTGGGACGAGTCGTTGGTTGTCACGATCGACCGCTCGGGCGACAGGAAGTCGACGACCGTAAGTACTGCCCGCAATGGACAGATTCAG
>LWDU01040565.1_pt1 | contig 11203 bp, 13 predicted proteins | sample 727161 | NCBI WGS metagenome assembly LWDU01 (sample SAMN04566230, study PRJNA314399) | hydrothermal vent metagenome | isolation source: deep sea hydrothermal plume seawater | place: Mexico: Gulf of California, Guaymas Basin | collected 2004-07-11 | reverse complement strand
TTCTTTTGGTTACTGGCCGGCACATCCGTAATCGGGGCACTCGCCGCCATCGGTGTCGGCAGGATGCCGTCAAGAATAGCAGACAATAAAGGAACGATTGAGATGGCGGACAGTAACTGATTCTACCCGCATGGAGAAGAACGGTGACTTGGATTTCTCGACCATTGAAGATCGTGGCCTGCATGCTGCTGGCTTGGCAAACGCAGGGTCGGGCGTCGGCGCTGGAAGCTGTTCCCGACCGGTTGGTTGTGCTGACTTTTGACGACTCAGTGAAGTCACAGTTCACGGTCGCTCGACCGATCCTAAAGAAGTACCGGTTTGGCGCGACGTTTTACATCACCGAGAGCTTTGCATTCCGAACGAACAAACGTGATTACATGACGTGGGAGGAAATTCGCCAGTTGCACGAGGACGGTTTCGAAATCGGCAATCATACTCGCGACCACAACGCGGTGACCGTCAAGTCGCTGGGTCAATTGACTTCGCAGTTGTCGGCGATCGACAAGGCCTGCATCGAACACGGAATTCCCAAGACGACGACGTTTGCCTGGCCCGGTAACGGCATCATTCGCGGTGGAGTGGCCCGTTTACAAGACTATGGATTTCAATTCGCCCGCCGAGGAGGCATGCCGGAGTACCCACGAGAGACCGGACTCGGCCCGGTCTACGAACCGGGGCGAGACCACCCAATGTTGATTCCGTCCGCTGCGATCCCTCGGCCAGGATTCACATTCGAAAAATTCGTCTCGGCGGTCTCGAAAGCCAAGGACGGGCGTATCGCCGTTCTGCAGTTTCACGGCGTCCCCGAAGGCGAGCATCCCTGGGTTAACACGACAAGAGCATTGGATCGACGAGGCCGTTCTGCATTGCTCGACATCGTGTCACATCGTGTTGCCGCGAGGTGCACGCGTGCGGACGGATCATAGAACACCTGCTCTTCGAGTAAGTACGGTTGTAAGTGTACAAATCCACTAGTCAGCTCACAATCAGATTCCTGCCAAACCGACGGTACTGCCTTCCTCAGCCGCTACTTGCTAGGCTACGACGGCTGCGTCAAGACCGTGATGTGGTCAGCGACCAAATCTGTGCGATAATCCACTCTCCGTTCCATCGACCCACCGAGGCATTTGAGTCCCATGTTAAGACATTCGTTCTTTTTCGGACTGATATCGTTGTTGGTCGGGTGGCAAACAACGTTTGCCGACGAAAGCAGGCGACTTGCCGAGCTCGACGCCTATTGGCTCGCAGCCGCGCGAACGGTGAGAGAAGGTGATTTCGTAGGCTACAAGGCAACCTATCATGAGGATGCCATCCTTGTTTCCCACGCTAAGAAGGAGAGTTACCCGATTTCGAAAGCGTTGGCTGGTTGGAAACAGGGCTTCCTTGACACCAAGGCAAAGAAGATAAAGGCGAACGTTGAGTTCCGATTTACTCAACGATTTGGCGATGACACGACCGCCCACGAGACGGGCATATTTCACTATTCAACAGTCGACGTCGATGGAACATCGACCAGCGATTACATTCACTTCGAAGGATTGCTGATTAAGAAGAACGGCTGGAAGCTGATGATGGAATACCAGAAATCACCGGCGTCTCTGGAGGAATGGGAAGCTGCATCCAGTCGGTGCGACTGTATGCCGCTGGCCGAGCCACGCCTTAGGAGCAAGCCGCGAGTTGTCTTCAACGATGATGCGCAGATGCTCTCTGAAGCACCCCAGGAAGGAACGTCGGACTTCGTCAAAGCGTGGTTAGATAAGGAAGCGGCCGCCGTACCCTTTTCGACTTATGTCTTTCTAGCGGCGACACCAGATATCTGCACGTTCAAAACAAAGGCCGGCGAGACATACGGTGATCGATTCGGGTCGGATTATTCAAAAGGCTGGGCCGCCGGCATCCGAGGCCTACATGCAGAAGGAACCGATGCTCTGCACGTTGTCACCGAACATATGCAAAACAAAGGCAAGGAAGTGTTGGCGGCAATCCGCATGAACGACACGCATCATCGCCGCCTCGATCGCGACGAGCCACTGTGTCCGCTGTTTGCCATCGAAAACCCGCAGTTCGTTATTGTGCAGCCGGACGGTCGTACTAACGAAACGGCCCTTGATTACTCGCATGCCATGGTACGCGATCATCGAATGGAGATCATGCGCGAAATCGTGGAAGAGTATGACGTCGATGGTCTGGAGCTGAACTTCGTGCGATGGGCGAAACACTTTCCGCGTGACAAGGGTCGTGAAAATGCCGCCATTATGACCAATTATGTGGGCCAGATTCGGAAGATGATGTCCGTTGCGGCGACGCACCGCGGTTGCGACCGCCTGACACTCGGTGTGCGTGTTCCCGAATCGATCGCCGCCTGTTGGTTGGCGAGCGTCGACATTGAGACGTGGGTCCGCCGCGGTTGGATCGACTACGTTGTCGTCTCGACCTGGAACAACACCGATCCGCAACTACCGATCGACCAGTTCACACGATTCACGAAGCCGGCTGGCGTCGACACGATCGTTGTCATGGGTAACATGATTGGTTCGCTCAGTATTGGACTGCCGAGTGTACTGGATCGTCCAATCGCGATGTCCGCCAAGCACAAGACGAACAACTATCTGGCCATGTTGATTACCGAGTCGGAGGCGCGGGGCGCAGCGGCGAATTATTTCGTCTGGGGTGCGGACAGTATTTCCTATTGGAATGTCGGCATTCACTTCGGCAACGAGGAAACGGCGACTGCCGAACAGCAGGCTCGAATGACTCGCTGGACTCTCGCCGTCCGATCAAAAGAGAGTGTGTTCGCCGGGCCCCGCACTTACCGCTATCTGCCGATGGGAAAGGGGATATCGCGTCGCAAGCCGCCAGCTCGTAACTATCCCTGGTATGACGAAGGCCGTAGCCCGTTAGGCCATATCAACAGCCCCGTGCTAACACTCGACGAATTGAAAAAACGACGGGTGTTCAAGTTCCGCATGGCCGACGGTCGCAATGGCGAGAAGCTGGCGGGCCGCATGACTTTTTGGGTTTACCACCTCACCGACAAAGACGAGTTGAGTCTTGACATCAATGGTCGACAAGTTGATCCATCGGTGGTAAAGCGATTTCCAGCCGGCACACGTCGTGGTGGTTTGCGCGGACAGCGATTCGAAATTTCACTCGTCGATTGCCCAGCGTTTCGCGGCGACAACGAACTGGGCCTGACCCTAAAGACCATCGAGAACAAGAAGCCAATCCCTTACATGGAAGAGTTAGAGGTCGTAGTCAACAACTGATAGACGATTCAACACTGGCGAAGCCAGTACCACACATTCAACATTGGAGAAACAATGAACTCGAACTCCACTTGGTTGTGCGTTGCACTGATGGCGATGTCGCTCCAAATCTCACGCGGAGCGGATTTCGCTCAGGGTGAACGCACCTGAATTGGTTTTTCCCAACCTGGCCGACACCTATTGTCGATCCCCAGACAGAGCGAGAAATCCCGAGAACTTTCTCGATGTCGGTTGCCTCGCCGGCCAACATCGTTCATCGTAGGTTCAGCGTTGACGACGATGGTATCGAAAGACCGAGGAGCGTTGTGCTCGATGTTGCTAAATCAAATTCGATGTGCTTTACGGCCTACGGCTTTGTTGACTCTAGTGTGGTTTTCGGTTCCGACACTTGCCACACAACGAGTTTTCGCAGCTGACGATCAGCCGACCGGCGATATGACGGTTCGCGAGCTTAGTCTGCCGGTTGCCAAGGGCGGTCGCTATCCGTTCGTGACTAAGGGCGGCGACGATAAATTCTATGTGTGCTGGTTGGAACCGGGACCAAAAAAAATGTATCGGCTGCGTTTTTCGGTTTGCGAAAACAACGAGTTCCGCATGGGTCGGACCATCGCACAGGGGACGGATTGGTTCATCAATTGGGCTGACTTTCCGTCGATCGCTGCCCTCGCAGATGGTACGCTCGCAGCGCACTGGTTGGCTCGAAACGGACAGGGAACGTACGCCTACGGGGTCCGCATTGCGACCTCAGTGGATGGTGGAAAAAACTGGACAACTCCCTTCTGGTTGCACGACGATCGATCCGCATGCGAACACGGCTTTGTTTCTCTTCTGCCACAGGCTCACGGCCGTTTTCTGGCCGTCTGGCTGGACGGCCGTGACATGGATGTCACTGGTAACACGCAGCTCTGGACCCGGCAATTTGATGCACGTGGCACTCTAAGCGACGAATTGCGTTTGGACGAGCGGGTTTGTAGTTGCTGCCAGACCTCCGTCGTGCAAGTTGGTAGCCGCGTGCTTGCCGTCTACCGTGACCGCAGTTCCGACGAGATACGTGACATCTCCAAAATCGACTGGAACGGGAAAGATTGGATCCAACCAATACCGGTTCACGTTGACGATTGGATGATACCTGGGTGACCAGTCAATGGCCCGTCCATTGCGGGCCGCGCGACGCAGGTTGCTGTCGCCTGGTTTACCGACCCCGCCTCCGAGGATCCCATTGTACGTCTTGCACTCTCACACGACGGCGGTGCTCAGTTCAAACACGTGATCGCCATCGACCAAGCCGAACCCGTTGGCCGGCCAGCCGTGGCAATTCTGGAGGATGGTTCCTCGTTGGTATGCTGGCTACGAAGCGGCAAAGGACATTCGGAGCTGCGAGCTGCGCGAGTGCTGAAGGATGGTCGCATTGCCGAGCAGCGTGCCATTGCGAAGGTAGCCCCCGGTCGCGCAAGCGGGTTCCCGCGAGTTGCCGCTCACGGACGTTTTGCTGTGCTGTGTTGGACCAGCGGCACGGGTGAGGATTCGAGCGTCCGCGCCGTGGAAATCTCGATCCCTGAGTGATCCATCGCTCGGCAAGACACTCGGACACCAACGATGATCGGGGCTTCGCCACAAACGTGCTATTGGTGACCATGTTATAATGTTTGCTTTCCTGAACTGGCGTTACAACATCTGCGCGACAAGGAACTCGAAGAGCCCATTGTGAAAACGCCATGATCATACGCTCGACTGTTTTCGTCGTCGTTTCGCTATTGCCGTTGGTTGGCCGGGCAGCGGACGATGTCTACACGACGACGATCCGCCCGTTGTTAGCTACTTCTTCGTTACTCGGCATGAGGAGTGAATCCATGCCATGAAACGACATTCCGCGCTGCTGGCGCTGCTCTTATCGACCTTTGCCGTAGCTCTTGGTGTAGCGGAGGAAAAGCCCGCTGAGTCGAACCAGATTTTCGTGGTGTTTCGGGGGCCGATATCAATCTCGACATCCGAGCGGATTGGAGACCCAGAATCGCGACGGTACTTTGCAGTCGTTGAAGCTGGAAAGCAAAAGATCGTCTTGGACATCGGTGATGATGCTGAACTGGCGAAGAAGGTCAAATATGGCGGATGTTACACTCGTCGCCAAGAAAATTAGGAATACTCCTCTCGAGTCAGCGCAGCCCAAGACTGGCCTTCAACCGAGGGCGATAGGTTAATGTATTAACATACCCGCATCGCGACACATGTTGCTCTGGAGGTGTAAAATAGCTCTTAACCTAGGAACGTCGCGCTAAACTGTTAGCTGTTACTATCGGGCTATCTCTGCTGTGCTCGTGTAAAGGATGACGAACAAGGCAATCGCGCTGACGTACATGGACTGAATTCTCTGGAAAGCCATGTTTCCCTTCTGTATCTTTTTTTCATCAGATGGCCTGCTCAATCTTATTGTTCATTCGGACAAGAGGGAGTCATGCTTGGCATTTATCCTCTGCGAAAACAGCTCTTTCCGTTTGTCTTGCTGACAAACGTGTGTTGGATCGGTTGCGACCACACGCCTTTGCCACACACGGGCGAAAGCAAACTGATGCACGTGATACCGCGGGCGCACGAGGCGCACGTCGTATTGGATCCCGCTAGACAAAAGGCTATCTGGGACGCAGAACATCTCACTTTCGAGTTAGAACGTCGATTCGGCCCGCCGCTGTTGGAAGCGATTCGCTCCCAGGACCAGGAACAACTGACTCGGTTGTTTCGCGAACATTTTTCGGGATCGTTCGGCGCGGCAACGGAGTCTCAAGACCGCACAAACGGCTTCGTCACCGAGACGGTTTCCACCTACGACAGCGCGGGTAGTACTCCGCTCGATGCCGAGCAAACGGCCGCCCGATTGTTGAATACAACAAAATCGCTCACCACGATCGAACGGGCGAGGTTCCGTGTTCTCAAGATTCGAAAGTCCGACTCGCCCAGCAGATGGGAGATTCGCGTCTTGCTGACGTTTGTGGGCCAGCAGTCAACTGGCCAGGAGACCTTGATCGAATCGGAGCATCAGGTTGTCGTGACGGTTGGCGACGATGAACAGATTGGACACGAACCGCTTGTCGAACAATGGCACATCGAGTCCCTGGTGCAGCGGACGTCGACTCGTCCGTTGATGCAAGAAATTACCGAGCAAGTCGGGTTTGACCGCCTTCCGTTACAAGACAATTGGAATGTGGCTGTCGGCAAAGCTTCGCAATTCGGTCTTCAGTTTGCCGCCGAAGATTTTGATCGCGATGGCTATATCGATTTGGCTGTCGCGGGATATAACGGCCAAACGATGTTGCTGCGTTCCATTCAAGGCCGGGCCTTCATGGATGTTGCTACTAAAATGGGGATTGGGCGTCGGATTGCGACCCGGAATAAACTAGCCGCGTGGATCGACTTCGATAACGACGGCTACCCCGACCTCTTGTTGGGCGAGGCGTTATATCACAACGAGCAGGGAAAACACTTCACCGAGGTAACACAACAGTCCGGCCTTTCCTTTGATTTCGAATGCATGGGCGCTGTCACGGCCGACTACGATGGCGATGGCCTGTTGGATCTGTATGTGCTTTACCAACGTGACCATAAGACGGAGACCCTGGTTAAAGAAACTTGGATCAACGAGTCCCAATCTGGAAAAGCGAACGTCTTGTGGCGGAACGTCGGCGGTGGACGTTTTGTTGACGTTACCGTTAAAGCCAACGTGGGCGGCGGACGTCGCTTTTCGCACGCCGCATCGTGGTTCTTTTATGATCAGGATCGGTGGCCAGATCTGTATATTGCGAATGACTTTGGACGAAACGTGATCTTGCGGAACAAGGGCGACGGCTCGTTTGTCGATGTCTCCGCAGAGACCGGTGCCAGCGACTTTGCCACCAGTATGGGAGTTGCGACCGGCGATATTGACAACGATGGCTTCACCGACATCTACGTCGCTAACATGTATTCGAAAATGGGACGTCGAATCATCGACCAAGTCAGTGATGCGGATTACCCAGCAGGCATCTTTCAACAAATCAAGGGTTCCTGCGCCGGGAATCGCCTCTACAGCAAGCACTCCGTTGCCGAACCCTATCAGGAACACGGTGAGTCGATGGGTGTTTACGCCGTTGGCTGGGCCTACGCGCCTGTCATGGCGGACCTCGACAACGATGGATGGCTTGACATTTATTCGACGACCGGTTTTATGAGTTTTGATCGCAAGAAACCGGATGGCTGAACGTGTCTTTGGAGGGCTGTCGTGTCACAGCCAATGAACCGCCGTAGCAGGCTCCCGGCGCTGGGGGAAATCGACCGTGAAGCGGGTGAATTCTGGGCTGAAAATCCATTCCTGATGCCGGGTCGCGGTGACAATCTGAGCGCGTTCGAAAGAAACTGCGTGTACATGAACCTAGGGGGCGAGCAGTTCCTGGATGTGTCCTTCGCCTCCGGTGCCGACATCGATGCGGATTCGCGTTCGGTGATTGCCGCAGACATCGATCTGGATGGCGCAATCGATTTGCTAGTCGGNNCGATGGCCGGACAATCCATCGCGACGTATTCGCCGTCAACGGCTTCATGGGGCAAGGACCATCGGCGCTGCATGTTGGATTAGGGAACGCCACCATCATTGATCGGATGACCGTTTACTGGCCATCTGGCGCAGTCAGCGAATTCGTTAAGGTGCCGGTTGGCGGTCGCATCGTCGTAACCGAAGGCGAGCAGACTTTTGTATCCAAGGCGCTTAAGCTGGCCAAGGTGACTCTTTGACGCCATTGTGTGGCACTGACTTTGCCGGCTCTGCCAGTGTGGAAGAACACCCGAGGCTAGCAGCTGCGGCTCAGCGCACAAATCCTCTGTGTTCCGTCATTTCTTTAACATCTTGACGAGCCAGCAATACAAGCANNNCGTGCTTGTATATCCAATGCCCAGTCTTTCAAATTACCGGACACTATTGGGCTTTGCCAGTGTCTTGGTCCCTAACGCCTGTCCCGTGGCCTTGTAGTGACAGTACTTTGGCATTCTTCATTGCATGAGGGACGTCCTGCTGTTTTGATTACGGCAACCTGATGCTGCTCGATGAGTCTCGATCTCCGAGAATACGGCAGTGCTTCACGAATGAATCTGCCTGCGTCCCCGCCCTTTGCCAGTGCCCCAAAAAAGAAAGAACTGATGGCAAGCAACAAACCATGGATTGACGGCCCAAAGGCGAAGGACAGAGCGATCGCAAAAATGTGGCAGGGCGGACCGTGCATAGTAATCGGCGCGGTCAGTACGGCCGCGACGTACTATCTTTTTGACATGATCTGGATATGGACCGTGCTGATAGGCATTGCGGGAGTGTTTTGGTTCGTGGCAGGCCTTATCACGTACATCACCGGGGTCGAATGACACCGCCCCACCGAGTGGACGTGAACAGTTTGAGCGAGGCTGTGTACGGAAGTTCTCCACCGAAGAGCTGGAGAAGGTTCGCAGTCTCGATGGGCAGGGCTGGAGCGGGAAAAAGGCGTGTCCTGATCGAGTCGCTAGGCGGCCAGCTTCCGAGCGCGGACGGTAAAGCCCACCCAGCGATCGTCGATGCTCTCGATTTCGAATCCTTCTTCACTGCACCACCCTTCGATCTCCTCCTGCGTGTGCCGGAAAACGTATTGCGGGTGGTACCAATCGAAAGAGATTATATTGCTCTCGTCATCCGACCAATCCGACTTCCAGAACGCTTTGACGAAGTGGTTGTAGATCAAGCGCTGGATGTCATACTTGCCGGCTTTGATGCCGAGCAAGTCGACGTCCTCTGGGATATCGACCTCGACGTTCAATTCGGACAGTGCCTTGCCGAACTTGGTGAGCTGCATCAATTTTTCCCAAGCTTCGCCCGCTGGTTGATCTTTGATCGCCTCGCGGATCAAGTCATCAGTGAATTCTCGTACCGGCCCGTTCTTGCGATAGATCAAGAAGATGAATTCACCACCCGGTTTCACAAACTTGCTGACGGACTTGAAAGCGGCTTCCGTCGATGGAGTATGGTGCATCACGCCACGACAATGGACGATGTCGAAAGCTTGTTCCTTAAGCGGCAAGCTAAAGAGATTTGCCTGCACGAAATCGGCCCGTTTGACGCCCGCGTGCCGCTCCTTGGCGATGTCGATGCCCGCCGACAAGTCGACGCCGACGTACTTTCCGCGATAGTCTGGGGTCATGTAGAGAGAGGTGTAGTGGCCGGAACCACAGCCGACTTCCAAGATCGAATCAGCACTTTCGTAATGCTGACGCATTTCGGAAATGTCTTCGAATCCGTACCGTTCCGGTTCCGTCTCGACCATGAAATCGAATGTCTTGTCGTCGATTTCGTCTCGGCTCTCGGTGTAGAACGAATCCGCTCGAGTCCACTTGTATGAAAAGCTCTCCTGCGTCTGTTCTTGGTCTTTGAGTTCGTCCGCGGTCAAGAAACGCGGGATGCCTCGTACGATCGGGTAGGTTTCCGACGGCGTGACAAGTTGTCCGGTCCAGACGCCCCCCTCGGACGAGTCCGATTCTAGCGAGAAGGGTTCTCGCGTGATTGGAGCGCGCAGATAGTCGAGTAATTCGGGCTTCATCGGTACATAATCCTACACTGTCGTCGAGAGAGTCCAGCCTCCGCGCCAGGATTTATAGTGGACGTGATCGATTCGATGCAAGAGCAATCAGGCGGAGAATCCTCCTCAGCCGACTATCTGCTCTTGCGGCGGAACGGCGATTGTCCTAACAGGAAAGATATCACTGGGCAAAACTCGTCATCGCTGCTGGGACCTTGGTCCTTTTGATGTCCGCCCAAACATGTATTGCGGACCATGCAACGCGAGGACAATATGTTCGAAAAGCCGTTTGAAATCTCTGGACGCCGCATCGGACCACGCGAACCATGTTTCGTGATTGCGGAGGCCGGTGTGAACCATAATGGCAGCTTGTCAATGGCTTTCGAACTGATCGATGCCGCCGCGACCGCCGGGGCGGACGCTGTCAAGTTCCAGACGTTTTGCGTCGAACAACTCATGGCACCCGATACCCCAACAGCCGATTACCAAAAAGCTAATACCGACGAAGCATCCCAGTTCGAAATGCTCCGCAAACTAGAGTTAAGTCGCGACGACCACGTCCAACTCATGCAATACTGCAGAAAAAAAGAACTTCTTTTCCTCTCGACACCGTTTGAAGAAAAAAGCGCGGGTTTGCTAGCCAGTTTGGACGTCCCAGCGTTCAAGATCCCCTCTGGCGAGATACCGAATATTCCGTTCCTGAGTCATGTGGCCAGGTTTGGCAAGCCTATGATTGTCTCGACTGGCATGTGTGGGTTGGGCGAGGTTGAAACGGCAGTGCGGGCGATTCAAAATTCCGGGGACGTTCCGCTGGCCCTCCTCCACTGCGTCAGCGCGTATCCGGCCGACCCGGCAACCGTCAATTTACGAGCAATGGAGACGCTATCCCACGCGTTTGGCCTGCCGGTTGGGTTCTCTGACCACACGCGAGGCCTGGCCGTACCCGCGGCCGCCGTGGCGTTGCACTTTACTCTTTCCCGGAATTTAGCTGGCCCTGACCACCTTGCGTCGCTCGAACCGGATGAGCTTGTTGATCTGGTTGAGACGATTCGCAGCGTGGAATCCGCCATGGGCGACGGTCAAAAAGTCGCGGTATCCTGCGAGGCCAATACCGCTGAAGTTGCGAGGAAGAGCCTCGTGGCAGCTGTCGACATTACGGCGGGTGCTATTCTGTCCAAGGACATCATCGCGATTCGGAGACCGGGAACGGGGCTGTCACCGGCAATGCTACCCTTCGTCGTCAACAGGACAGCTGTCAGTGATATTCGCGCTGGAACAGTCCTCCGTATGGAGGACGTCGCATGAGGTCAGTCAGAGCAGCGACGGTGGGCCGTCCGCCCATGGTTAATTCGAGGTCGCCACTTAGGAGTGCCCAAT
>LWDU01033503.1_pt1 | contig 11203 bp, 9 predicted proteins | sample 727161 | NCBI WGS metagenome assembly LWDU01 (sample SAMN04566230, study PRJNA314399) | hydrothermal vent metagenome | isolation source: deep sea hydrothermal plume seawater | place: Mexico: Gulf of California, Guaymas Basin | collected 2004-07-11 | reverse complement strand
AGGTGTTGTCGCATCCTGACCCACAAACACTAGGGCTTTCCGACCAGCTTCGCACCTGTTTTAGGCATCGACAGTGTCGGTTCACCTTCGAGGTAGCCGAGCTTGTTTAGGAACCGATCTGCGGCAATCAGTGTCACGTCCTTCCACGGCTGCTTGTTGAAGAACGCGTGAGTTTGACCTTTGGCAATTTGTAATTCAACCGAGGTGATGCCGAATGTCTTCATTTTTTCAATCACGGGAGCCCAGCCGTTCTTCAGCCACTTATCCTCACTACCAAAAAAGACGATAGCTGGCCCGAAGTCCGCTTTCAAATGCTGCAAAAAATCCACATCTGGGTCATTCGCATCAAGCTTTGAAAGCGCGGGGTTGAACAAGATATACGCAGACACTGAGGTGTCGAATCCTTGCGGGTCGGAAGGATCGTTCAATCCAGGGTTGGTGGTTCCCAACAAACTGATATGCCCCCCCGCCGAACCCCCGCCCGCTACGATGCGATCCGGATCCAACCCCAGTTCGCTGGCGTGCTGCTTGAACCAACGGATCGCGCTTTTGACATCGGGGATACACACCCGCTTAGACGATTGCCCCTCCTCCAAGGCGGTCTTGTCATCCTTTGTCCTCAAGCGGTAGGTGACCGTCGCGGCCACCATGCCCCGGCTCGCAAAATAATCGCACTGATAGCTGAACGCCTCGCGACTCCCCCCACCCCAACCGCCCCCGTGAAACAAGATGATACCGGGGACAGCTTTCTTTGACGCATCGTGTCCCTTCGGGAAATAGATTTCCATCTCACGGGCGACGCCGTCCGTCGTTTTGTAGGTATAAACCTTGCCTTTGGGCAGGTCGGCTGTTGAAGCACGCTGCGCGTAAGCGGTCGAGCAAACCAGGGTGATAAAAAGGATCGGTAATACGTTTTTCATATCAAGTGCCTTTAAGAGTACGTGAGGATGCAGGTGAACACGATAACGACGAGCGACTTCCATCGTTTTGGGTTCCAGGATCTAAAAACGCGGACACGGCAACGGCAAGCGCCTGTAGTGAAAGCGAGTTCTTTGATTAGTTCGCGTCAATATTCTCGTCACTCATCGCATATCTCCTTGGTGGTGTGCATATCTCTTACCCTACCCTCTGACCGGCCAGCGGTTCAACCGAAAAGTGGGGTTAGAAAATGGCAAGCGTTCATACTACCCCAGCGGGACATCAATAACAAATGTAGGGAGGTAGATATGAGGGACTACTGCATCGCATCTTCGTGGGTTCACTCAACAACATCACCACTAACACTCTAGTCCCATTTCTCCATTCCCGGCTGCAACAAAGTACTCACCCAAGCCTTTTGCCGCGGGGTCATGCTTGACCAACTTTCGATCAGTAAGGCCACCGTTTCACTCAGCGTCGCATTTGCCACTGTATTTGCCACTACTTGTTCAGCAGATTTGTCTAACACCTCGTCTTTTACGGGGTAATACGAGATCCGCTCGAGTCCCTCATCGCCCAATAAGGCCTATGCACAAAAAGCTTGTGATGGACCATGACGGTCTATGACGGGGAATGCCTTTTTTCTAGACTCGGCGATTTCTCCGGTGGAGCATGAGGAGTGACGGTGATACATTCAGCGTTTTAGGTTATCAAAGTCGGTGTGGTCTGTGGGAGCTAATCCCGTGGAAATTCGAATCCTCTCACTCGCACCCTGAACGCTGACGGATTTCGCGGCGCTACCCCCCTCAAGGCCTTTTTTTCGCCATGATCAACCTCTTTTTTTGGCTCCAGCGGATTGCGACAACCGCGATCACTGCACCCCCGATTCCATCCACGATATAGTGTAGTTGTAGCACAAACGTGGCATAGACGACGAGTAAAAACCAGACGTACATGACCGCCTTAAACCAGCGTGGTTTGTTCTGAGTGGAATACCAAACCGTACACAACATGGATCCGACATGAAGTGATGGAAATGCATTTGCGGAAGTGGATATACTGGAGGTAGACCAATACAGATCCATCCAGGCGCCGCTGAGTTCCTTTAGATGTTCCACGGATGGCTGATCTGTAGGGAAACAGATGAAAATCAACGTTGCCATCCCGACACAACAGCAGAGGCTTAGTGCCCATGAAGTGCATTCTGCTCGGGAGGCCACGGAAAAAGGTGCCAATGTGTGCGCCAGCATGATCGAGGCATAAACAAGCGTCCATGCGGGTTGAAACGGAAGTAACTGGCCGCCATGCCGCGGGATGAAGATTCGATAATGGTGCTGTTGCGCTATCCACCACGAACCGTAGTAACAGATTAGGAAAAACCCGCCGGCCAGAATGGAATATTTAATGTAATGTTCCCAGTCACCAGAGGCGGGTAACTTCCATAGAAAAGTTCTCTCCGTAGGTTTGTTGTCTGAAAGTTGCATAGTAAAGAAGGTATCAGAACTGAAACGACTGCTAGTGTTTTTCACGTTGCAATACTGCATTGTGCCATAAAAAAAACTCCCGCCATAGAGCTACAGTTCTGACAATTGCCCCGCGGCGGGATACGTCCTGCCCATTCTGCAGAATTTGTAGTAGTTTTAGGACTACGGGGTCCGGTTTGTAGCGTTATTGTGACTTGTATTTCATTGCCCAATGCCTTTAAAATACAGGCCTACCACCTTCTACCGTGTGGGCAATCCAATAAAATGGTTCTATTTGCACAACATCTGGGCGATTCGTATCTAGCTGACCAGCAAGAGTCTGCGACTTTACCTTGGAAGTACCTTAAAATTGTCCGTCGTGATGACATGCCGATTCGTTCCAGCCTCAATTTTACAATCGTGATTTTTATTGTTTCATCGGCGCTATTATTACTTTGGTTAGCGTCTAATTTAGCGAGTTGGGGATGGACGCTCGGTTTGGGCGTGGTGTTTAGTTATTTGATGCTTACCAATTATGCGCTGATACATGAGGCAATTCACCAAAATCTTCAAAGCGATTTGAAACGTAACTACTTGCTGGGAGTCGTCACATCGATGTTCTTTCCAGTCAGTTTTACGTTGGTTCAAGTGACCCATCAGGGCCATCATTACAGAAATAGATCGGATGCTGAAATCTTCGATCAATATTATCCGGGGTTTTGGCCAAAAGTATTAACCTACTGCCAATGGTACGGCACATTGCTCGGATTATTCTATGTGCTTGTGGTACTTACGACGGTTTTAGCCGCCATTATTCCGGGTATCACGAAAAATAAACTTTTAACGGGTAACAACTTGGGGAATGGAAACTTAGCTGATATTACGACAAGTGACCTTTCGAAGATTCGTCTTGAAGTACTCTTGACGATAGCTTTTTGGAGCGCTGTGATTTGGGCGTTACCGTTGGAACCGTTGGTAGTTTTAACTATGTTTTTGATGGCAGGCTTTAATTGGTCGACCCGGCAATATATCGCTCATGCTTATTCTGACCGAGATGTGCTCGAAGGTGCCTTCAATCTTAAACATAATAAGCTAATGTCAGCTGTGTTACTGAATGGAGAGTGGGACTTGGTCCATCATCGATTCCCAGACGTGCCCTGGACAAACTTGCCTGAAGTCGGAGAACACAACCAATCTCGCATGTCGTATATTCGGCACTACTTCAAAATGTGGGGAGGGCCAGTTCCGGTCACCCAGCCAGAGCCAGACATATGGAATACAGAGCAGATGATTAATCACCTGCAACAACAAAAGTCACAAATGAAACTAGCCACCATATTGGAGGAAAAGTGAAAGATGAGTGTAACAAAACCACATAAAAGAGTATTTTTTTTACTAGCATTATTGTTATCGCCAATGAGTGTAGTTGGCCAGGGTGAGACAACAGCTGAAGTTGAACCGGATGCAATTGCGATTGGGGAACAACTCGACCAGACCAAAACGCTAATATTCCAGCTTTTCAATCAGGGAAAGTATACTGAAATCGCTGAACAGTATTGCCACCCTGAAATCACATGTATGTGGAATGACGGTACACGTTCCAAAGGGCGTCAAGGAGTTGTCGATTTCTTTGCGAAGTTGAAAGAGTTTATCGACATAATACAGGTCAACCCAAACACATCTGAACGGGCATTATATGAAAACGGTAAGTATGTTGTTTCCATCGGTGATCTAGGGGATACCTACGAAATGGCGAGCGGCAATGCGTTTGATTTAAACAGTAGTTGGATGGCAACACTAGTTTATGAAGATAACAAATGGCAGCTAATCAGTTTCGCTTCGTCGACTAATGCTTTTGACAATCCTGTGATTGACGGATTTTTAATGTTGCGAACGGCATGGTCAGCAGGCATCGGGTTGCTGATAGGTGTCGTCCTCACGCTGTTGTTCCGTCGAAAAAAGAAAACCGATTAGGTTGTCTCTTCGGTGGGTTTATAACTCTTTAGACAAGACTCGCTGTAGAAAATCCAATGGAAGATCTCTGTCGCGAGAGGAGAAATTAAAACAGAAAGCAGCATTCTGCCGTAGCGCAATGCAGAGTCAGGTTCATTTGTGGTGCTAATTAGGTGTTGCAATTCAAACCCATAGACGATGCCGAAGCTGGCAAAAAAGATGGGGGCGTATTGCCGCGAGATGTGAAAGGCAGATTTTCCTTGAGAATAGGATCTGTTGTACACGACAAGGACTCCCTGGCTTATCGCAAACATATCAAATAAGAAATTTACTAACCCGATAAGTAGGCCCAGCCCAATTGGGAACAACCAGGTTGAATCGGTTGCTGGAAATAGCAAGTAGATCTTATAAACCAACCAGCAAATGACACTGGTCGCTGAACCGAACATGAAACCATGGTGCGGCCGGAAGCCTTTGTTGGAGTATCGACTGCGTATTTCCCAAACGTTGAGTAGCCGTATTCCGATATAAGGAATTAGAAAGGCAACAACTACAGGCATCCCGATTGCATATAGAGTTACGTGGGCATCATGCTGACTAGTGGTCCACCATAGAAATATTGCGAGTGGAAACAGAATTGCAGGAGCTGCAATTTCGTAGATTTTATAGAACTGCATGTGTTCACTGAAGGGCTAAACGATTTCAAACCAGATTGCGAAACAACCAACTGTCCGTGCACGTGATTGTAGCAGATTACGCGATATGTCAGCCAAAAGCGGTTTGCTAATATAACTTTATAGTGCCAACCACATTGTTTGGCTTCTCCTTTTCCTAATTAAGCACACGATGAAGATTACTTTTATCAGACCGAATCTCTTTGATCAGCGCAGTACGGATGCGATGACTCCGCTCTGTTTTGCCATTCTCAAAGGTTTGACGCCTGAACATCATGAAGTTGTCTTCCACGACGAACGACTGGCACCGCTGCCAACGGATGATCAGCCGGATTTGGTGGCAATGACAGTTGAAACCTATACGGCACGCAGATCCTATCAAATAGCTGATTCATATCGACGTCGTGGAGTTAAAGTTATCATGGGTGGGTATCATCCCACCTTCCTCCCGGAAGAAGCTCTTCAGTTTGCCGACGCCGTTGTGATCGGTGACGCTGAGGCTATTTGGCAACGGATTTTGGACGATGCGGAAAACAACACACTGGCCCCTGTTTATCAAGGCGAAGAGTTTCCCTGTCTCGACGGAATCAAATTTGATCGTAGCATCTTTGAGGGGAAAAAATATGCTCCGGTAACACTTGTTCAATATGGCCGGGGCTGTAAGTACAGTTGCGATTTTTGTTCAATACGAGCTTTTTACGGGTCCAATTTACGCCAACGGCCGTTAGGGCAGGTCATTGATGAGATTAAGAAATATTCCGGTAAGTTCCTGTTCTTGGTGGATGACAATATTTTTGTTGAAGAAGACCAAGCTCGGGAATTGTTTGAAGCGCTGGTACCGTTAAAGAAAAAGTGGTTCTGTCAGGTTTCGATCGACATTGCCAAAGATCCCAGCCTTGTTGAGTTGATGCGACGAAGTGGCTGTATTTCTGCCTTGTTTGGATTTGAATCACTCAATAACGACAATCTGAAACAGATGGCCAAGAGCTGGAATGTACACTATGGCAGTTATGGTGATTCCATTCGGATCATTCAGGATGCCGGAATTATGATCTATGGGACATTCGTGTTTGGGTATGACCAAGACACCCCCGAGTCGTTTGACGAGGCTGTCGATTTTACGATTAAACATAAATTCTATCTGGCAAATTTTAACCCATTGACGCCAATGCCCGGCGCGAGACTGTATGACCGAATGGTAAGTGAAGGGCGGATGATTTACGATCGCTGGTGGCTGGACGAAAACTATCGATATGGTCATGCTACCTTTAATCCGGTAGCTATGACCGCGGATGAATTGACGGCGGGATGCTTTCGCGCGCGACGCAAATTCAACACCATGTCCTCAATTGTTAAGAGAGGGTTTGCCTGGAAAACCAATATGCGCGATGTGTATCGATTAGGGCTGTACTGGGCGTCGAATACGGTCTCCCGACGAGAGGTGTACCGGAAGCAGGATCAGGTGTTAGGGGCGGCGGATGTTCCGGTCGAGTTGGCGGAAGAGCAGCAGTGCGTTGATCCGTTGAAGGTGATTACGCTATGAAGTTAACGTTGATCTTTCCAAATATGGGATTTCATTCGCACGGTGGATATACCGACGAAGCGCGCATGGAACCTTTACCACTTTCTCTGCTGGCAGCATTAACTCCTGTCGATGTCGAGTGCGTTATGTACGACGATCGAATGGAAGACATCCCGTTCGATGAACCTACAGATTTGGTCGCCATTAGTATTGAAATCTATACCGCCAGACGTTCGTACGAAATTGCTGCTAAATACCGTGAGCGCGGAATTCCCGTAATATTTGGTGGGATGCATGTCACGTTGATTCCTGAGGAGGCTGGCAAATTTGCTGACTCCATCTATATCGGAGACGCTGAAACCGGCTGGGCCGGTGTGATCGAAGATTTCAAGCGTGGTGAATTGAAGGCTATCTACCAAGCTCCGGTTGGCGTGCCGCAGGAGGGAGGAATTATTCCTCGCCGAGAACTGTATGCCGACAAGGGCTACCTTCCGCTTTCTCTCTTGCAGTACACGCGGGGGTGTCGCTTCGCATGTGATTTTTGTGCTGTTAGTGTTTATTTTGATCGGAAGAATTATGTTCGGCCAACCCACGAAATACTCAGGGAGATCGAACAGCAAAATAGAAAATTCCTGTTCTTCGTGGACGACAATTTCCTGTCGGATCAACAACAAGCTAAAGAATTCCTGCGAGCACTGATTCCCTTGAAAGTAAAGTGGGTTAGTCAGGCATCACTGGACATGACGAATGATTTGGAATTGATGGATTTACTTTCGCGCAGCGGATGCATTGGAAATGTCGTTGGGTTTGAATCGATCGTTCCGGAGTCAGTCAAGTCAATGAAGAAAGCCCCGAACTTCATTGGGAGAAAAGCTGCCGGATGGGATCGCTATGAAAAACAGGTTAAGATCCTGCGGGATCATCATTTGCAAACATGGGCAACATTTACACTGGGGCATGATTTTGACACGATTGAATCGATTGACGAAACGCATCATTTTGCCATGGAGAATAAGTTTTGCTTCGCAGCTTATAACATCCTAATGCCGTATCCCGGAACTCCGCTTTATAACCGGTTACGGGACGAAAAGCGTTTGCTTTATGGTGGGAAATGGTGGTTGCATCCAGACTACCGATTCAATCACGCGTCATTTATTCCTAAGAATATGACACCGGATGAACTGACTGAAGCCGTTTGGAGGAACCGGGATCGCTGGAACCGCCCTTGGTCTATCTTTAAACGATTGTGGGACTTTAAAACTAACCTCAGTTCCCTGACCAGATTCCTCTTGTATCTGTCGTACAATCCGCTGTACGCGAAAGAGACATTTTACAAACAGGGCATGCTGTTAGGACTGACGAAGAGGAATGAAAAGCCCAAACCGGAGTCGATTGATTTCACCCCCTGGGATCCGGCAAAAGGGTACGCACCTGTTGATGGCCTCTTTATGGAAGGACTGGGAATGGAAAGCGGTGGTGAAAACTGCGCTGGCACCGCCCACGAGACTTCTTCGATGACCACTGTGTCCATTTCCGGAACTGTATAGGAAGAAGGTAAACGTGTCAGAGCCATTACGAGTTGCGCTCATTTCCCCGAAGGGCCCCCTTTATCGTCGACGCAAGGGGATCTTTAAGAAGTCGCTGCGTTACATGCCGCTGACTTTCCCAACATTGGCTGCCTTGATTCCCGAAGACCTAAATGTGGATCTGAAATGTTACGACGAAGGAATTGAAACACTCAACGTTGATTCCATTGAAGCCGACCTGATTGGGATGACGGTGATCACGGGAACGGCTATACGAGCTTATGAACTTGCCACACAATTCCGCCAACGTGGAATAAAAGTGGTCCTGGGAGGTCCTCACATTACATTGATTCCCGAAGATGCGCAACCTTATGCGGACAGTATTGTGGTGGGATACGCCGAGGAGACATGGCCTCAATTACTCCGTGACTTCAGCAAAGGGGAGTTGCGGCCAAGGTATAATCAGCGCTCTGATCTGGATATTGGCGGGCGCCCTTTTCCCAAGCGTGAAGTATTACCAAAGAATATGTATATCACGGATGATGTTTTTGAAGCTACTCGCGGCTGTGTTCACAACTGTTCTTTTTGTGTTGTCCCAAGTGCCTGGGGGCGTAAGCCCTATCAAAAGCCGATCGGCGAAATTGTTGACGATATAAAGCGACAGCGCGCCAAACGAGCGATCTTTATTGACCTTAATATCATTTCCGATAAGCAGTATGCATCTGGCTTATTTGAAGCGCTGATACCGCTGGGAATCCGCTGGTATGGTTTATCCACGACTTTGTTGTGTAACGATATCCCGCTGCTTGATCTGGCGGCCCGCTCAGGCTGCCGGGGGCTGTTAATGGGTCTGGAATCTATTTCGCCAGCAACGCTCAAGAGTACAGAAAAATCATTTAATCACCCCGACGCCTATAAGGGCGTCGTGGACAAACTTCACGAGCGAGGGATTGCTTTACAGGGTTGTTTTGTTTTTGGACTCGACAATGATACTCCAAGTGTGTTCAAAGAGACGGCCGAAATGGCGGTTGATTTGGGAATCGATTTACCCCGCTTCGCCGTGATCACGCCTTTCCCTAGTACTCCCTTGTATCACGAACTACTGCAACAGGATCGTATCATCACTAAGAATTGGGAATTATACGACGGCCAGCATGCAGTTTTTGAACCAAAGAATATGAGCGTAGAGCAACTTCATGAAGGCAACCAGTTTGCTTGGAAATACGCTTATCGCTGGAAGCCTATTATGAAGCGCGTGCTAAGAAACCCTAGGCAAATGCACGTCGCCTTGCTGGCGAATTTTGGCTATCGCTTTTATGCCCACAATTTAAATAAATTTTATAACTGTGACTGGGTGCTCGATCCGTTATGGCCTGAAAACTAAAAGAAGGAATAAACACTGACTGATTTGAATGAAGTAGGACATTTTTTCCATTGAAAGCACGCATGATCAAGAACGCGAAAGCGACATTTCGAATTACCATTATCCATCCTTGCGTCGGTAAACGGATCGGGATGACGAAATATATTCGCACCTGGAAAATGCAACCGATCCCCGCTGCCATGGTTGCAAGTCTTTTGCCGCAGGATGTGGAAAGACGTTTTTACGATGATCGCCTGGAACCTATACCATTTGACGAAGCAACCGATTTGGTGATGCTAAGTGTGGAAACGTACACAGCCAAAAGGTGCTACCAGATTGCATCCGAGTACCGGCGACGAGGTATTCCTGTTGTGATGGGAGGTTTTCACGCGACGCTTTGCCCCGAAGAAGTCAAGCAGTACTGTGAATCAATTGTCATTGGAGAGGCTGAGGGCCTACTGCAGGAAGCCGTAGACGATTATCGCCATGGTACTCCGAAGAAAATTTACAAAGCTGACGAACGTCCGCCACTGGTAGTTACTCCCGACCGAACCATATTCGAAGGTAAAAAGTATCTGCCAATTAAGTTGGTGGAGTTTGCTCGCGGGTGCCGATTCAAGTGTGACTTCTGCGCGATTCAATCGTTTTTTGATGCTAGCCACAACCATCGCCCTATTGATCTGGTCATTTCTGAGATTGAACGCATTCGTAAGCCGGGACAGATGTTCTTCTTTATTGATGACAACATCACGTCTAACCTCGATGAAGCCAAAGAGTTCATGCGGGCTTTGATTCCATTGAAGATCCGCTGGGTAAGTCAGTCGGCAATCAATGTGGCATATGACGATGAAGCCTTACGACTAATGCAAGCTAGCGGTTGTGTGGGGATTCTTGTTGGATTCGAATCACTAGACGAATCGACTTTGAGGCAAATGAATAAAGGCTTCAACTTAATGAAGGGTGGTCCGGCCGAAGCACTTGACCGGCTACGTAAGCACAATATCTGCGTATATGGTACATTTATCTTTGGATACGATAATGACGGCCCCGAATCATTCAGGAAGACTATGGAATTTGCCAAGTCTAACGGGTTATTTATCGGGGCCTTTAACCACGTAACGCCATTTCCGGGAACTCCGTTATATAAACGGATGGAATCAGAAGGACGACTTCTGTTTGATGCGTGGTGGCTTGATGACGACTACCGCTACAACATGATTCCATTTACGCCGGCCAACATGACGCCCGGAGATTTGGAAGACATGTGCCTGAAGGCCCGAAAAGAGTTCTACTCTTGGCCAAGCATCATGCGGCGGGCCCGTACGAGGGTCAATGTTCGCACTCCCTATCGATTGGCCAATTATCTTGTGATCAATGCGATGCATCGCTTCGACGTTTCGGGGCGAAGTGGCCTGCCGCTAGGGGATGAAAACTGGCAGGGCGAACTGATTAAGGCTGAATAACAGGAAAGGAGCGGGCAATGGTAAGATACGTTTTCGATCTGGCAACGTCCGCTGACGATGCGCAGCTTCGGCACGTGTTGCGGGCGACTCCAATGGAAAGTTCTTTGGCGACAGTTACGTACGAATCAGAGCCCTCGTTCTTTCAATCCTCGTGCCCTGATGGGGCCGAGACAGACGTGATGATTTGTCGCGATACCGATCGTGATGTGACGGTCGGTTTTGCTTGTCGTAGTATTCGTAAGATGTTTGTCAACGGCAAGGAAACACGAATTGGCTATTTAAGTACGTTGCGTTGTATCCCTGAATATCGCAATCGAGGTT
>LWDU01040506.1_pt1 | contig 11204 bp, 8 predicted proteins | sample 727161 | NCBI WGS metagenome assembly LWDU01 (sample SAMN04566230, study PRJNA314399) | hydrothermal vent metagenome | isolation source: deep sea hydrothermal plume seawater | place: Mexico: Gulf of California, Guaymas Basin | collected 2004-07-11 | reverse complement strand
TTCGAAAATGCGTTCGTGAGTCATTCGATCTGCTGGGTGAGCAGAACGACGATACTGACCGGGTTGGTGGGACGCAGTTACGGGACGTCGAGTAATCCGGACCAAGCGAGACCGGATGCCGTCGAGACGTTGTATTCCGACATCTTGCGTAACCACGGATATCGCACCGGTTACTTTGGAAAATGGCACGCCAAGATGCCGCGAGGATTTCGAAGAGAGGACCACTTCGATGAGTTCGAGGCGATCGGGCGAAATCCGTTTTATAAGAAACAGCCTGACGGAAGTTTGCGGCATGCGACGGAATTGATCGTCGATCGCGGCATCGAGTTTGTGAAGAACCAGCCGAAAGACAAACCGTTTGCATTGAACATGTGGTTCAATGCCTGCCACGCCGAGGACGGTGATCGTCGCCCTGGCATCGGGCACTTTCCGTGGCCGAGGGCCGTCGACGGAATGTACGAAGACCTCGAGATGGCTCCGCCGCGTTTGAATGACCCGGCAATATTTGACGCCCAGCCCGACTTTCTCAAAACGACGATCAACCGCGAGCGTTTCTTTTGGCGGTGGAACACGGACCAAAAATACCAGACCAACATGCGCGGTTACCTGCGCATGGTGAGTGGCATCGACGGGGCGATCGGGCGTTTCATGAAAGTGCTGGAAGAAGCGGGGCTCGCTGAAAACACGATCATTGTCTACTCCGCCGACAACGGCTACCACATGGGAAATCGGGGCTTTGCCGGCAAGTGGTCTCATTACGAAGAATCGCTGCGAGTGCCGCTGATTGTTGCCGACCCGCGTGTGCCCGTGGCACAACGTGGCAAAGTCACCGATGCGGCCGCACTCAACCTGGACTTACCGGCAACTTTCCTGGATTGGGCAGCCGCCGAGATTCCGAAACGATATCAAGGTCGCAGTTTGAAACGGGTGGTCGCCAGCGGTAAACCGGACGATTGGCGGACGGAGACTTTTCACGAACATTTCGCCGTGCGGAATCGTATTCCGGCGTTTGAGGGCCTTCGCAACGAACAGTTCAAATACGTTCGCTACTTTGACCATGACAATCACGAATTCCTACACGATTTAAAAAACGACCCCGATGAACTTATCAATCTTGCTGGCGACCCGAAACACGCCGCCGTTATGAAGGCGATGCGAAAGCGGACCACAAATCGTGTGGCCGACTACGGCGGTCCGCTCGATCCGCGTAAGGGTAATTTTACGGTCTCCACCGTGCCGCATCCCCAGGCATCGGCCGCCGTGAGCGTCCGACCCGCCGGTGACGGTTTCGTAAAATTATTCAACGGAAAGAACCTCAGCGGCTGGTCCGGTGATTCAAAACACTGGTCGGTTAAGGACGGCGCGATCACAGGTGTGACGGATGGCACGCTGAAGAAGAACAGTTTTCTTACCTGGAAAGCCTCGACCATTCGCAATTTCGATTTGCATGTGAAGGTGAAAGTCACCGCTGGCGGCAACAGTGGTATCCAGTATCGCGGCACGTCGCGACCCGATCTCGGACTTCATGTCGTGACGGGTTACCAATGTGATGTTGTGGCAAACACACCGGTGTACAACGGTATGCTGTACGAGGAAAGGGGCCGTCGCATCCTTTCACACACGGGCGAAAAAGTTATCATCGATCCCGCTGGCCAGCCGTGGGTCGTGGGTCAGCTACCGTTCAAAGAGTTTGCGGCCGGTGAGTGGCACGACTACCGCGTTCTCGTCCGTGGTAATCATCACCAACACTGGATCGATGGTCATCCTACGGCTGACCTCATCGACCTCGATGAGAAGGGCCGCGCACTCGAAGGCGTGTTAGCTGTTCAAGTCCACGTCGGCCCCACGATGGAAATTCAATATAAGGATTTCAAGATCAAACACTTGCCGGATTCCACTCCCCTACAATATACCGAAGACCATCCGATCCCCGCTGACGCGTACGGAGTTCGGCCGCAAGGTAGGTTGCCGAAAGGGTGGAAAGCACCCATTTATGGAGAGCGGTGAAACGGAGTCGTGGACAAAGAGGGCAGGAACTGCCGTTAACGATTCCAATTGTCATTTGTCAGTCAAACTTTGTGCCTTTGTGTGAGCACGTGTTTTCGTCTCACACGACGTTCGATTGCCTGGACTCGTTGGCGAAGACTCGATCGTACGATGCCAGCGCAATTCCGCCCAAGCGCTCGGCCAACGACCGATAGCCATCTCGACGATAGCTCCAGTTGCCAGATCGCTCGACCTGTTCCAACCAGTCGCAGATGTGCACCGTGCACAAATCTTCAAAGTCCTGGTCGGACACTTCTATTTCTGTCCCGTCAAACCGATCCAGAATCGTATACGGACCCTTTCCTCCTGCTTTGACTTGAGCATCGAAGTGCGTTCGGTCCATGGCGCAATTCAGATAGGAGAGTGCTTCCGTCCGTTCACCGGTCAATAATCTCACGTCGTCGCGACGATCAAGCGGCAACGTGAACCCTTGAAACAGCTCGGTACCGTAAATGGAATGAAAGATCCCGACGCGTGCCAGGTCCTCATCACATCCCCATTCTTTCAGATCGTTGTAGACTCCGATGGCGTGCGCCAAAAACGACTTGTCGGAATGTGACACCTCGTCCGCTCCGATGGTGCGGAAAAACTCCGTCAGTTCCTTGAACGTCGCCGTCATTATTTCACCCTCGTATCGATCACTCGCCTGGTCCCCTTTCAAAACATCCTTCTTGAAAGATGTATTCTATCAGAGACAATACTCGACTGAGGCAAAGTAGCAGGTACAGGGGGAAACAGATGTTTCGAACACTCGCCCGGTTTGTGATAAGTCTGACTCTGCTCGTTGAAACAGGCTGTGCCGCTCTTACCAAAGTACGTTTCAATTTACTCGCCCTACGGTCGATTTGGCTGGAACGACCGAAGCTGGTCGGGGACGCATGTGTGGCACTGGCTTCGCCAGTGTTTTTTGGCCTCGGGTTAGCCAGTTGCACACATTAGATTGATTTGTCTGATTGAACCGACAGCACTTTTCCACGACACTAGGTGCAGGGCTCGTCGTCTCATGATCTCACCCTTGCGAATCTATCATGCCGGTGCTTGTTATCAATTGTGGCAGTACGTCGATCAAAGCGGCGGTCATTCACGCAGAAACGGGCCAACGGCTGAGCGAACTAAGAGTTGAGCGGCTGGGTACTGACGAATCACAGGCAATTTTTGACGACGGCGAAAGTGAAACAGCGCCGAAAACTCATGGCGACGCGATCACGAAGCTGCTGCCGAGGTTGATCGAGCGTGTTTCCTCTGAGATTGAAAGTGTCGGCCATCGTGTGGTGCATGGCGGTGAGTGGTTCACGCAACCGACGATCATCGACGACGGCGTGGCACGGCAGTTGGAGCAAACCGTTTCACTGGCCCCTCTGCACAACCCGGCCGGCATTGCGGGAATTCAGGCGGCGCGACAATTGCTCCCGGATGTACTCCACGTTGCCGTGTTTGACACGTCGTTTCACGCCACGATTCCACCTCGCGCGGCGACGTACGCCCTGCCGCAAGCACTGGCGACCAAGCACGGCCTGCGGAAGTATGGATTTCACGGCACCAGTCATCAATTCGTCGCCCATCGCGCGGCGGAGTTTCTGGGTGACGAACTGAGGAACTTGCGCATCATCACATGTCACTTGGGCGGTGGGTGCAGTCTCTGTGCGGTCGAGTACGGGCGGAGCGTCGAAACCAGTATGGGCATGACGCCACTGGAAGGATTGGTGATGGCAACCCGTTGTGGCGATATCGATCCGGCCGTACTGCTGCACTTGATGCGCAGCGAACAGATGTCCGTCGACGAGGTCGACACGCTGTTGAATCGTCGAGCGGGTCTCGTCGGGCTCTCCGGAGGAAGTAGCGATTTTCGCGACATCGAACAGCGTGCGGAGGAGGGTGATGAAAGCTGCCGCCTGGCGATTCAAGTGTTCTGTCATCGCATTCGAAAGTACATTGGCGCGTACGCTGCGGTGATGGGCGGCGTGGACGCCATCGTATTCACCGCCGGTATCGGCCAAAACAGCGCGACGGTGCGGCATCATGTCACGCAACGCCTAGAGTTTCTGGGTGCTCGACTGGATGAAGACACCAACCGTGAGGCGCGGGTTTCATTTGATGAGCCGGTCGCCGAGTTTTCCACTCGGCATAGCCGTGTGAGATTACTGGCCGCGCGCACCGACGAAGCGTGGGAAATCGCCAAGTTGACACGTCAGCTTTGCAGCACACAATTTGCCACAACCAGCCAACAATCGATCCCGGTCGCCATCAGCGCGCGACACATTCACTTGACGCAAGAAACGGTGGAAGCACTTTTCGGTGACGGTCACCAGCTCACACCGCTCAAGCCACTCTCACAGCCAGGACAATTTGCCGCCGTGGAATGTGTCGCTCTCGTCGGCCCGAAGCGGCAGATCGAGCGAGTTCGATTGCTCGGCCCAACCCGCGGCGTGAACCAGGTGGAGATCTCCCGCACCGACGAATTCTATCTGGGAATCGACGCGCCGATTCGCGCGTCGGGCGATGTTGACAACACACCCGGTATCACACTCGTCGGCAACGACGACCGCAAAGTGTCGTTGGGTCACGGAGTGATCTGCGCCTGGCGACATATTCACATGACACCGGCGGACGCCGAACAATTCGGCGTTAAGGATAAGGACGTCGTTGAAGTCGATGTGGGCAAAGATGGCGGGCGTTCGTTAACATTCGGCGATGTCTTGGTCCGCGTCAAATCGACGTACTGTCTGGAGATGCACATCGACACGGACGAAGGCAATGCGGCCGAACTCGACCGCCAGGATATTGGGCGGCTCGAGGCCGGCGAGTTGACCCAGCAAGTCGGTGCCGCGACCAAGCTGAAGAGAGTTTAAGGGGGAAAGCCCAGGAGGTTTGGCCGAGATCAACCCGGGGTGTCGACCCACATGCGGACCAGGCCCGCGTGTCAGCTCAAGATCTCCTTAACCACACGTGTCTCCTCAACTCCCGTGAGCTTCTGGTCGAGCCCTTGAAACGGAAACGAGAGGCGTTTGTAATCGATACCAAGTTGGTGGAGCATGGTGGCCTGGAAGTCGCGGATGTGGACTGGATCTTTGCTGACGTTGTAGCAAAAATCGTCCGTCTCACCGTAACTGATTCCGCCTTTGATGCCGCCGCCGGCCATCCATGTCGTAAAACAGCGCGGGTGATGATCACGCCCGTAATCGTTTCGGTTTGCAATTCGCTGAGCAAACGTTGTGCGACCGAACTCTCCGGCGAATACGACCAGCGTATCATCGAGCAAACCTCGCTGCTTGAGGTCTTTGAGCAGACCGGCAATCGGCTGGTCTACATCTCTGGCCTGCCCGCGCAAGTTGGCCGGCAGCTGTGCGTGATGATCCCAACCGCGGTGGAAGATCTGAACGAAGCGTACGCCCCGTTCGGCCATTCGGCGAGCCAACAGGCAATTGCGCGCAAACGAGCCGGTCTTTTCCACCTCTGGACCGTACATCGCTTTTGCCGCCACACTCTCGCTCCCTAAGTCGGTGAGCTCGGGTACCGACATCTGCATACGGAACGCCAACTCCTGCTGAGCGATCGAGGTCTGAATCTCGGGGTCGCCGGTGATAGCCTGTTGCTCCTGATTGATCCTGGCCACAAAATCCAACATCTTTTGACGCGCACGTCGATTGACGCCGGCCGGGTTGGAGAGGAAGAGCACTGGGTCGCCAACCGACTGGAATGCGATCCCCTGGTGCTTGGAGGGAAGGAACCCGGTTCCCCAAAGACGACTGTAGAGCGCCTGGACATTGACTTTTCCCGACCAGAAGGCCGACGTCAGCACGACGAATTCTGGCAGGTCTTTGTTCATCGTGCCCAGGCCGTAACTGAGCCAGGCGCCCATGCTCGCCTTTCCGGGAGTTTCGGAACCCGTACAGAAGAAAGTCTTCGCCGGGTCGTGATTGATTGCATCGGTGTGGGTCGACTTGATCAGGCAGAGGTCATCCGCAACCGTGGAGAGATGAGGCAATAGCTCACTCATGTTCAAGCCGCTCTGGCCTTGAGGCGAGAACTTGAAGATGGACGCGCATATTTCTTGCTTCTTCCCTCTTGTCATTGTGGTGACTCGCTGGCCACCACTAATCTCCTTGGGGAGCGGTTGACCGTGCAGTTTTTCCAGGTCCGGTTTGTGATCAAAGAGGTCCAGTTGGCTGGGACCGCCGGCCATGAACAGGAAGATGACTCGCTTCGCTTTCGCAGGATGGTGTAAGCCGGAAGGAGGTGCGGCCGAGATGGAGCCCGGCAGACTGCTTAAGGCAGCAGCGCCTAACCCCATGCATGCGTTGCCAATAAACTGGCGACGGTTCTGAATGTCACAGAATTGTTGCAGGTGATCGATCATCAGCGTCGGACCTTCGTGAGTTCGAGGTTGAACAGACTGTGAGTCATCATCGTCCAGGCGGCCAACTCAACCCGTTCAGCGAAATCGGCATCTTTGAGTTCGGGAGTAAGCGATTCGGTGAGCGCTCGGTCCTCGTTGTACAGCTCGCGAAATTCGGCCAATGTCCGTTCCATGAACTGCAGCCGTTTCGCGTCGAGTTGATGAGAGGTAATCTTCTCGTAGAGCAGGTTCAGTCCTTTCACAACGTTTCCATTGGCTTCTTTTCGAGTGATGGTCGCGCAAGATTTTGCCGCCTTAAAATACTCCAGTTCGTTCATCAACAGCAGTGCTTGGAGAGGCGTGTTGGTCCGCTCTCGTCGAGCCAGACAGAATTCTCTGGAAGGCGCGTTCATGATCGTCATCTGCGGTGGCGGCATGCCGCGTCTCCAGAAAGTGTAAAAGCTGCGACGATAGATCGCCTCGCCCTTATCGGCGACGTAGGTCATTGGCGCGGCCATGCTCACGGATTTCCAGAGCCCGGGTGGTTGAGGTGGCTTTACACTTGTCCCATACATCTGAGTGTTGAGGTTACCGCTCAGGAACAGGATCTGATCACGGATCATTTCAGCGTCCATGCGATAACGCGATCCTCGCGCCAATTGCCGGTTCTCTGGATCGCTGGCGAATTCGCCTGCCGTCGCATCGGAACTTTGCCGGTACGTTCTCGAGAGCACGATCTCGCGGACGAGCGCCTTGACATTCCAACCGGAGTCCATGAACTGAACCGCCAGATCATCCAACAATTCCGGGTGGCTGGGAAACTCTCCCTGAGCTCCAAAGTCTTCGGACGTCTTGACCAGACCGACTCCGAAAAACTGCTGCCAGAATCGATTCACTGCCACGCGAGCCGTCAGCGGATGCTGTCGATCGACCAGCCACTCGGCCAGATCCATCCGCGAGTAACTGCCGTCGCGTTTTTCCAGGGGAGGCAGGAAGGCGGGCGTGTCGCGCTCGACTGTGTCGCCGGGCGCATCGTACGCGCCACGGATCAGAATGTGAGTTGGCAGAGGGGTCTCCTTCTCCTTCATCACCATCGCCGTCGTCGGACCGCCCCCACCGTGCGGAGTCTGCAAGGAGATAAACGGCGGTTGAATCCCCTTCTTGGGAGCGCCGACCGTTTCGGGAGTACCGTCGAAATTGTTGAAGAACGCGTAGAGTTGATAGAAATCTTTCTGGCTGATCGGGTCGTACTTGTGATCGTGGCACTGAGCGCACTGGATGGTGAGACCAAGGAATGTGGTGCCAAAAGCGGCGACGCGGTCGAGGACGTTCTTATGAAAACTCTCCTCGGGCAGCGCCGTTCCCCGATCGATAATCAAGTGCAGGCGGTTGAATCCCGATGCGACGAATTGATCTTGGCTCGGGTCCGGGTAGAGGTCACCCGCCAGCTGGTATTTGACGAAGTCGTCGAACGGTAGATTGTCGTTAAACGCCCTGATCAACCAATCGCGATACGTGGAGAAGTCGCGATAGAAGTCTTTGTGCATACCGTTCGTATCGGCGAGGCGTACGAGGTCGGCCCAGTATCGAGCCATATGTTCGCCATACTGCTCCTCACTCATCAGCCGATCCACCAGGGTGGTGTACGCGTCTGGCGAATCGTCACGAAGGAATTCATCGATCTCCACCAGGGTGGGAGGTAGGCCGGTCAGGTCAAACGTGAGGCGACGGATCAGAGTGCGGCGATCAGCCTCGTCTTTAGGTACCAGACTTTTACTTTTGTGTTCGAGTTCGGCCATCACGCGACGGTCGATCGGGCCATTTCGCCACGCCGGTTTTTTTACCTGGGCTGGCGGGGATGTTACTGGTGGGACGAACGCCCAGAACGTCTGAAACTTTGCCCCTTGCTGGATCCACTTCTTGAACAGCTCCTGCTCGTCAGGGCTGAGGGCCTTTTTCTGTGAATCAGCGGGCGGCATTCGCTCGTCTTCGTCCTCGGCGGTGATGCGGCGCCAGAGCTCGCTCTTTTGCAGATTGTTCGGCGCGATCGCTGTCGTCCCCTCGTGGGTTCGATAGGCGCCCTGTTCCCCATCGGCCTGATCGAGGCGCAAGTGCGCTTGGCGATCGTCCTCGTTGGGGCCGTGGCAACGAAAGCAGCGGTCCGAAAGAATCGGGCGAATATCGCGGCCAAAATTGACTTCATCTGCCTGCCCAACACCACCGTAAGTAAACAGTATTCCCACCATTCCCATGACGCCGCGAACGACGAGTGTCTGTACCAGGCGATTACGCTGCGCAACATTCATTTTCAAAGACTCACCGTCCTTTTTCACGTCATCGGATAGAACGGTCAATTCTAATCCGCTCTTGACCGGTTAGCGACCTGTCGGGTTCATCGACCGCGACCGAAACGGCAAATGGCCGAACCGTTGGTCGGCCACCTACGAGGCCGTCTTGATGTCACCATCCAGTTTGGCGACCTGACATTCGAGCCGCATGATCTCGCGGATCACCGAGTTCTTGACCAATAACGACCAATACCACATTTTGATGAAGGCCATGCCAAAGCAGCTCAGCAAGAAGAGGGTGGCGTAGGCGATCAGATCGCGGGTCTCGTCGACGCGGAAGAATTTGGTCGCGGCGAAGATAGCGATCACCAGAAATGCGATCCGGTAGAACGTGGCTATCCAAGCCAACCACCGGAACCGGCCGCGAAATGTGTCGGCGATCTGGGTCCGGAGTGGCGGTTCGGCGTATTGCTTGTCTTGCCAATTCACTGCACTGAGGAGTGCGTCGTCTGGCTTATTCATTTGATTTGCCTTTCCAAATATAGAGTCTTACCGTTGCACAAAGGCCTTGAATTTACTGAGCGTTTGAGGGCTCACGTGGTGCTCAATCCCCTCGGCGTCAATGGCGGCCACCTTGGGATCGACACCGAGGGCGAGTAGAAACTCGTAGACGATCTCGTGCCGCTGTCGTGATCGCTGCGCCAATCGCCGACCCTGCGTCGTCAGTTCGATGGGTCGGTACTTCTCGGTCACCACCAGTCCCTCGTCCTGCAGGCGAGCGACAATTCGCGTGACGGTCACGTGGCTGACGCCAAAGTGCTTCGTCAGATCCACAACCCGACACGTACCGCTACGTTCGATGATCTCCGCCATCGCCTCCACATAGTCCTCGGCCGTCTCCGTCGAATGATCGCGACGAGTGCGTCGATGCGGGTCTGACCGATCGAGTTTTTTTGATGTCGTCATTTCACAACCTCCTCGTACGCTCAAGTGTAGCATATGCTACACTTCGAGTAAAGTGTAGTTAATGCTACAATTTGAAGAAAAACGACATCTGGAGAAGTGGTAGATCAACCAACAGGACAACGAGGATCGGCCAAACGACTAGGGGCAACAAGTAACCCACCGAACAAAAACACTCAACCCAGCTCACTCAACCTCAACCACCGCGATCGCGCGGATCATCTTGCCCCAGCCGATCGACGTGCGTTTGGCCAGGTCGCCATCGGTGGTGATTTCGAATGCGGTCAGCGTTCCGCCATTGGTGGCGGTGACCAACAGGTGTCGTCCGTCCGGGGATAATTGAAGTCCCCAGGGGATGGCGTCGGATTTTGTCTGTCCGAGATGGGTGAGAGTACCGTCCGGACTTACCGCATAACGATGGATGGCATCGACCAGCCCCTTGTCGAAATCGCGGACCCCAACGGCGAGTCCCTCGGCCGGTTTCAGGTCCCCCGGCTGACAGACCTGGAGCAATTGTAAAGTTCCTCCTCGCTGGATGCGGTAGGCGATCACACCCAGGTGTTGCTCGTTGCTGAAATACACAAACGGTTCAGTCGGGTGATAAGCGACGTGCCGAGGCCCAATTCCCGTGGGGAGTTTGGCCTGAGGAGGATCTAGCGCCAGTAGCTTCCCGCTCTTTTCATCGAACGCGTACTGGTAAAGCGCGTTTCGATCCTTGACGTAGGGGACGTAGGCAAAGCGATTGTCCCGTGTGGTGCGGATCGAGTGGGCTTTATCTCGACCCTCGTAGTTCGTGCCGACGAGGGTAGTCGGGATTCCCTTCGAAGTAGGACGCCGACAGCAAGAACCGGCCGCTCCGATCGAGACTCAAGTAGGCACTCCCGTGCGGTAACTCGACCTCCTTTTTACGTGTCAACCGACCGTCCTTACCCACCGAGAAGACCAGCAGCTTATTCCCATCCACCTCCTTCGCTCGAAGAGAGGCCACATACAGCAGCCGATACTGGGCGTGGAACACAACCGGCGCCGCCTCGAACCCCAACGGCTCGCGCTGCACAATTACCGATGCCAGTTTTCCTCCCACCGAGGTGAATCGAACCGCCACAATCTCTTGGACGCTGGCACTGGCCCCGTAGGCGACGAACGGCGGTTGCTGGCTATTTGCCCGGCTGACGAGTGAAAACGGAGTCAACAGCACACCGAGTGCAATGAGAAACCACTGCTTCCGTCCGCCGATTATTTTTCTAGCGGCGATTCTCATCGGTCCAACCTCCTCTTTTATTCGCGTAGGTCACTTTCACCGAAAGTGACCTAGAACCGCCAAACAGGCTACCAACAGCAAACACAGGGTCCAGCGCCAGACCCCAATTTCTAGCAGCATTCCCGGTTGGGGGCCGAACCCCAGCCAAAGGAGTTAGATCCGCTCGCTGTCTACTGCCCCAAGTCCTCTCCGCATCTAGACGTGATAAACCCGGGCCGAACGCAGAATCACACGATTCATGAAACCCGCTCAAGGAATCTCTATGCTTCAATATACAAAGTTCAGATTATTAATAAGAAAGATAGTTGAC
>LWDU01035141.1_pt1 | contig 11204 bp, 10 predicted proteins | sample 727161 | NCBI WGS metagenome assembly LWDU01 (sample SAMN04566230, study PRJNA314399) | hydrothermal vent metagenome | isolation source: deep sea hydrothermal plume seawater | place: Mexico: Gulf of California, Guaymas Basin | collected 2004-07-11 | reverse complement strand
AGCGCGCAGGAATTATCGTGAAGCTGATGCACCCACGCGAAGCTGAGCGTGCGCAACGAGAGCGTATGGCCGTTTTTTACGAGCGGGCGCGGTCGCCGGTTATGCAGGATATCGAGCGACGCGTATGCGGTTGTGACTATGGGGCCAGTAGTTGGACGACTCGGGCGGAGGCAGACGCGCTATCCGAATTGCTCGGCTTGAAGCCGGGCGACCAATTGCTGGATGTTGGCGCGGGTTCCGGCTGGCCGGGTCTGTATATGGCGAGTCAGCGTGGATGTGACGTGACCTTAGTGGATCTTCCACTCGCCGGTCTTCGGATTGCCTCTGAGCGTTCGCTTCTTGAGTGCAATGGTGGCAGATGTTCGGTGACCGTGGCAGATGCAGCACAATTGCCTTTCGGTTTGTCCACTTTCGATGCGCTCAGTCACAGTGATCTCCTGTGTTGTCTGAGGGACAAACAAGCGGCACTAGCGAGTTGTCGCCAAGTATTGCGAGTGACTGGTCGAATGGCATTGACGGTCATCTCGTTGGCGACGGGACTCACTGCGCTACAGAAAGCACGTGCCATTGAAGCGGGTCCACTATTTGTAGAGGCACCGATGGCCTACCCGGAGCTTTTAAGGGAAACCGGGTGGCGGGTGATCGAAGTGCAGGATCTCAGCGCTGCGAGCATTGCGTTGTGTGGGCAATTTATTGCGTCAGATAACGAACGTCGTGAAGAGTTGATCGAGCTTTTGGGCCAAAGCGATTTCGATGACCGGCAGTCATTGTGGCATGCGCGATTGTCCGGGCTCCGAGAGGGACTGCTCCGTCGTCAACTGTTTGTTGCTACGCCGGTAGGATAAGTGACACGACCCAGCAGTTGATTGGTCACCTGGTGGGGTCGATCTGAGGACGTTTCCGCCGGCAGTGGTTTTCTTACGTGCAGTACCAGATTGAGCATCCGCAGGGCGGCATTGATCGCGGCAAACACCTGATTAGCATGCACGCCCCGTGTCCTTAATGTCTTGCCTGCCTGATCCCATGTGATCAGGCATTCGGTCAAGGCATTAGTTTGTCCGCCTCTGGGAATATGAATCTCGAAATCTGTCAGCCGAGGGATTGTCACTCCGATGGGTTCAAAGATTTGAGCCACCGCGTTGATAAACGCATCGAAGCCACCATTACCGGAGCCGGTCGCACGATACATTTCACCGTCAACACATAGGCGAAGGCTGACCGTTGACTCGACCTCAAGGCCACTTGTGATCTGGCAGTTAAGCAGATCCACATGTTGATATTCACCGCTTTCCAATACGTCGGCAATAATGAACGGTAGATCATCAGCCGTCACCGTGGTTTTGGCATCTCCGATCTCGACAATGCGTTGCAGCACTTTCTCCTGATCATCGGTCGATAGCTCAAAGTCGAGTGCCTCGAGATTCTTAGCCAGCGACGCACGACCACTCATCTTGCCCAGCGCATAACTATGTCGCCTGGCAAAACGTTCCGGTCGAAGGGCGGTCTGGTAGAGGCCCGCTTTGCGGTCTCCGTCAGCGTGTAGTCCACTGGTTTGGGTAAAAACATCTGTGCCAATAATCGGTGCATTGGCCGCCGTGTGTTTACCAGAAAAATGAGCGACCAGTTGACTGACGTTGTGTATTTTCGATTCGTCGATGCCAATGTGTTTGTTCAATTTGTCACGCAATACAACCGCCACCTCGGCCAGCGAGACATTGCCAGCCCGTTCACCCAGACAGTTCATCGTTGTATGAATGCCTGTGGCGCCACCCTCAACCGACTTGAGTACGTTGGCGGTGGCAAGGCCATAGTCATTGTGGGCATGGAAATCGAAACTGAGTGAGGGATAACGGTTGCACATATCCTTGATGCTTTCGAAGACCTGATCCGGTGTCATGACGCCGAGCGTATCCGGCAGCATCACGCGATTGATATCGAGATGTGTTAATGCTTCGACCATCGAGTAGACATATTCGGGACTGTCAACGTAACCGTTGGACCAATCCTCCAGATAAAGGTTAACTGAAAGGCCGCGCTCTCTGGCGTAATGCACACTAGAGACAATGCCTGTGAGATGGGCGTCCGGCGATTGCTTTAGCTGAGCGCGGCAGTGTTTCTCACTACCTTTGGTGAGGAGATTGAGCACTCGACCGCCGGATTGGATAATCCAATCGACGCTGCGTTGGTGGTCGACAAATCCCAGGACTTCGATGCGATCGAGATAGTCGTGCTGACTTGCCCAGTCGAGAATGGTTTCAACAGCGATTCTCTCCCCCTGTGATACACGGGCGGATGCAATCTCGATGCGATCGACGTTCAGACTGTGCAGCAGTGCCCGCGCGATGCCCAGTTTCTCCGCGGGTGAGAAGGCTACGCCCTGCGTTTGCTCACCGTCTCGCAAGGTGGTATCCATTAGCTGAATCATTTGGGGATCGTCCCGCATTGGCTTAAAAGGAGTCATCCGGTTGGCGAAAAAAGGTCGCGCAGTTTAAAGGGTAATGAGGACCAATGCCAGTGGACGATCGACCGGTTCCGATGCAGGTATACGGGACAGCTTAGCCACTTCTGGGTTTTCGAGGAGTTGCTGGTCTATGCATTCTTAGTGGTTGAGAAGCCCGATGCCACCATGTCGATAAACGTTTGCGCGGGGGCAGAAAGATAGGTCTTCTGACGCATCACGATGCCGTAACTTCGAGTCGGAAAATAGGCAGGTAATGAGATGCGCACAATGTTTTCTCGTCCGGTTAGACAGATATCGGTAACCACGGAAATACCCAGTCCGAGTTCAACATACTTTTTGATCACTTCCCAGCCGCCGGCTTCTAGGGTGACGTTGTAAGGCAGTTTGTGTTGGTTAAACACCATCTCGACCATTCGCCAGGTATACAGTTGTCGCGGAGGCAAGATCAGGCTGTAAGGGCTGATGTCGGCCAGCGTGAGGTTCTTGGCTGATTTCTTTGCTAAGGGATGGCCTTTGGGAGCGATCAGTACGGTTTCAAATTCGTGTATGGGTAAATAGCTGATGTCGTTTGGCACTTCAATCATGGAGCCCACGGCAAAGTCAGCTTCGTCAGCGCGCAGCATCGCCAGCCCAGCGCGCCCGGTGACGTTGTGTAACTTGATGCGTACTTTCGGATAAGTTGTCGCAAATTTTTTCACATACTCTGGCAGAAGATAGAGCAGCGTCGATTCCCCGGCGGCAATATTGATCTCGCCGGTGTTCAACTCGCCTAAGCGGGCGGCGAAGGCCTCAGACAGGTGATCGACACCTTCAAGTAGGGGTGAGGCAATCTCAAGCAGCGCAGCCCCTTGCGATGTTAGGTGGATGGTCGGTCCGCGACGTTCGAAGAGTACCGTCTCCAGTTCTCGTTCGAGAGCCTGAATTTGCAACGAGATGGAAGGTTGACTGAGAAACAACTGCTCGGCTGCACGCGACATGCTGTTGGCCCGGGCGGTATAACAGAAAGCTCGAAGTTGTTTCAGCCGATTCTGTTTGTAGTAAGGGGTTGAAGGCACTTTGAGTCATCGGTGAGGCGGAAGTTAGTATTAACTATATCAATATTAATAATTAAAATAATTAACTTTGTAAATGTTTATCCCCTATCTAAAGTCCGGCTATTGGAGATAACCTCCATCGACGGAGTGACACTATGTCTGGCCCCCGGAACATTCTTATCCTTGGCGCATCGTACGGCTCTTTGCTGGCCACCAAACTGCTGCCGCAGGGCCATAAGATTACCCTGGTCTGTCGTCCTTCGACTGCCCAATTAATCAATCGAGAAGGGGGTCTGGTAGAGATTCGATCGCACGACTTACCCGGGCAGTTATCGGCAGGGGCACCGGGCGAGGTAGATCCCTCAGAGTACGACCTGGTGGCACTGGCCATGCAGGAGCCACAGTACCGAGTGCCAGAAGTGCGTCAATTATTAGCAGCCGTTGCCAAGGCCCGCGTGCCGTGTCTGTCGATCATGAACATGCCCCCGTTGCCGTACCTGGAAAGGATTCCCGGACTCGATGCTAAGGGTTGCCGTGACTGTTATACCGACGCGAGTGTATGGGATGCCTTTGATCCGGACCTGGTGACGTTATGTAGTCCCGATCCGCAGGCGTTTCGCCCGCCAGAGGAGGCCCTTAATGTGCTGCAGGTTCGATTACCCACCAACTTCAAGGCGGCAGCCTTTGCCGATGACGCTCACACCGCGATGCTGCGCGGGTTAGCGGCTGACATTGAGGCGGCGCGCTTTGCGACTTCAGACGGTGAGCTCGAGTTACCGGTCAAGCTCAAGGTGCACGAGTCAGTATTTGTGCCGCTGGCGAAGTGGAGTATGTTGCTGGCGGGAAATTACCGTTGCATTGAACCCCAATCCATTCGCTCGATCAAAGAAGCGGTGCACGGGGACCTTAGTGCCAGTCAAGCCATCTACGAGTGGGTAGTGAATCTTTGTCTATCGCTTGGAGCGAAGCGTGATGACCTGGTACCCTTTGAGAAATATGCCAATGCCGCCTTATCACTGCAAAGCCCTTCCTCAGCGGCCCGTGCCATTGATGCCGGCGTCCCTTATATCGAACGCGTCGATCAACTGGTCCAGACCGTCGCCGCTCAACAACAACTCCACCACCCCATCATCAACCATATCGTCTCTACCGTCGATCAACGGCTCCAAACCAATCAAGAAACCAACCAAGCATTTTCAAAGCAAGCGGCCGCGTGACGTGGCGAGTGACTCACATGAATAGACGAGTAAACTGCGCGGGACTCCTGGTTGATGCGCGTCTTGTGACTTTGGTGGATGACGAGATGTTACCCGGGACAGGCATCTCGCCTGTTGATTTCTGGAGCGCGTTTTCGGCAATCGTTGACGATTTTTCTCCTCAGAATGCCGCCTTGCTGCAGACAAGGGATCGATTGCAGGGCGAGATAGATGACTGGTACCGGCAACGCCGTGGTCAAGCCATCGATAAGTCAGCCTACAAGGCGTTTTTGACCCGTATTGGGTATCTCGTACCGGATGCGGGTACTTGCCAGGTGACGACAGAGGGGGTGGACGATGAGATTACTTCGATGGCCGGCCCGCAACTCGTGGTACCGGTTAATAATCCTCGTTACGCATTAAACGCCGCGAATGCACGTTGGGGATCGCTGTTCGATGCGCTTTATGGCTCTGATGTGATCTCAAATGACAATGGTGCAACAGCAGGAACTGCATACAACCCGGTTCGAGGTAAAGCGGTCATCGCGTATGCCATGACGTTTCTCGATCGAGTGGTGCCATTGGATAAAGGATCACATCACAACGTAAGCGCCTACGGTGTTGTTGACGGATCCCTGCAAGCGCGCTTAGCCGATGGCCATATCAGCCAGCTGATAAATCAGGATCAATTCGTTGGTTACAACGATGCGCCTGCAGCACCGACGGCGGTACTGGTTCGCCACAACAATTTGCACGTCGATATACAGATTAATCAGGGTCAGTTGACCGGGCGGGAGAATGCCGCGGGCGTGTGTGATCTGGTTATCGAAGCGGCGCTCACCACTATTCAGGACTGTGAGGATTCCGTAGCGGCGGTGGATGCTGAGGAGAAAGTCGAAGTCTACCGGCATTGGCTTGGTTTGATGAAAGGCGATCTGGTAGCACGCTTTTCCAAAGGTGGACAATCGGTTGAACGTCAGCTCAACTCGGATCGTCACTACGTTGCTCCTGACGGCATGCCGTTTTCATTACACGGTCGCTCGCTCATGCTGGTGCGCAACGTCGGTCATCACATGACCAACCCTGCCATCGTCAGTCACAAGGGTACTGAGATTTTTGAAGGCATTATGGATGCCATGATGACGGTCGCCATTGCATTGCATGACCTGCAAAAATCCGATGGCCATTGCAACTCACGCACCGGCTCGGTCTATGTCGTTAAGCCTAAGATGCACGGCCCGGAGGAGGTTGCATTTACCGTGCGGCTCTTTGAGGCGGTGGAAAACGCACTCGGTTTGGTGCGGAACACCATCAAGATTGGCATCATGGACGAGGAACGTCGTACCACGGTTAATCTCAAAGAATGTATTCGGGCGGCTGCCGAGCGGGTAATTTTTATCAATACCGGGTTTCTTGATCGGACAGGTGATGAGATTCACACGGCGATGGAAGCGGGACCCATGGTCCCCAAGGGGGAGATGAAACAGGCCGCCTGGTTTGAAGCCTATGAGGATTGGAATGTCGATGTCGGTCTCGCCTGTGATCTGCCCGGACGCGCCCAGATTGGAAAAGGCATGTGGGCGATGCCAGACGAGATGGCGGCCATGATGGAGGCAAAGATCGCACACCCCAAAGCGGGTGCGACAACCGCATGGGTGCCTTCTCCCACGGCGGCAACTTTGCATGCGTTGCACTACCACGAGGTCGATGTATTCGCTGAGCAGCGAAAACTAAAAATGCGCTCGCCTGCCAACCTGGACAATATTCTTACGCCGCCCGTTGCTGCGGGTGTGAACTGGCAGAGCGAGGTGATCGAACGCGAACTGGATAACAATTGCCAGGGGATCCTAGGTTACGTTGTTCGTTGGATCGACCAAGGGGTGGGATGTTCAAAGGTGCCGGATGTCAATCACATCGGCCTGATGGAGGATCGTGCCACCCTCAGAATCTCGAGTCAGCACATTGCCAACTGGCTTTATCACCAGGTGGTTACCGAGTCCCAGGTCATGGCGTCACTCACTCGAATGGCCGAAGTGGTCGATCGACAGAATGCGGGTGATCCCGATTACCAAACGGTAGCTCCCGATTGCTCGGGATATGCGTTTGAGGCGGCTCGCCAGTTAATTTTCGATGGTCGAAACAGCCCCAATGGTTACACCGAACCGCTCCTCCACCAAGAACGCCTGCATCTGAAGGCCAGTCTATAACCGCTTAAGATCAATTATTATGGCGGGNNGTTGGATCGATGATGGTTGAAGCCGGTATAAGACAAAGAGTACTGATCACAGCCGGCGCTGCCGGCATTGGCCGGGCAATCGCGGAGACCTTCGTTGAACAAGGTGCTGAGATCTGGGTTGTTGATGTTGATGAAGCGAGCCTCGCTACTTGCCCCCCTGACTGGCACCGCAGTTGTCTGGATGTCACTGATGAAGCAGCCGTGTTGGCTCTGTTTCAAGAACTCGATCGCACATGGGGTGGTCTAGATGTGCTGTGTGCGAACGCCGGCATAGCAGGCCCCATTGCACCGGTGGAGGAGATCAGCCTAGCGGACTGGCGACGGTGTGTTTCTGTCAGTCTCGAAGGGGCCTTTTTGTTTGCTAGGCAAACCGCACCGATGATGAAACTGCAGCGTTCCGGTGCTGTCGTGCTGACGTCTTCAACGGCGGGAATCTTTGGTTTCCGTCACCGCTCACCCTATGTCGCTGCCAAATGGGGTGTGATTGGACTGATGAAAACCCTGGCCAGCGAGCTTGGGCCATTCAACGTTCGTGCCAACGCGATCTGCCCGGGGCCGGTGGAGGGAGATCGAATGGAGCGTGTGCTCGAAAAAGAAGCGTTGATCAAGCAGCACACGCGGGATGAAATTTATGCCGGTTATGCAGCGGGCGCCTCCATGCGCCGCTTTGTCACTGCGCAGGATATCGCCGGTATGGCAGTTTTCCTTGCCAGTGACGCGGCCCGTCTGGTCAGCGGCCAGGTGATCGCGATAGATGGCAACACAGAAAATCCGGAGTCATCCATCTGATCTGGCAGCGTCATTGCGCCTTGACAAATATTCGGCCACTTAGGGCGTTGCGCTCACAAATGCGTAGATCGCAAGCAACGAACAGACAAGTGCAGTGACCCCAATACGCAGGTGCCAATAGTCAGTGTTGATCAGGCCCAGTCTCAATTGCCGTCGATCAACAAACAGTAGTCCGGCGAAGACGATCTCCAGCAGGACGACGCCGGTATTGGTCCTGAGCCACAAAGCCAGCGCGAACACCACCAAGGCAAATCCGTTACTGGCGAGTAGGCTGACCAGATCAGGCGGTTGCAACGAGCGGCCCCATTGCGCGCCAGCCAGGAAGGCAGCGATAACCGCCGAATAACCCCATAGCCAGGCGGTGGCGTCAGCGCCGAGCAAGGTCAATTGCTGAATATTCAGCCAGACGGCGAGTACGAACGGTAGGGCGCCGGTCACAGTGAGAACGACAATCCAGCGGTTGATCATTTTTCAGTCTTAGTTAGTATTGTCAGGTAGCGAGCGCACAGGGCTATTCGGTTTGATGGACATGGCCTCGATCCCAACCCAGTTAACGAAGTTCCCACGCGCTTCTCAAACGCGCGCATTCTTCTTCTCGAATTCCGGTGGTTATAGTGATGTTTGCATTGGTCATGGCAACAAGATTCTCCACTGTATAGTCGCCGTAGTTGACTTTTTTGATCACGGTCAGCCGTGCCCCTAGGACCAACTGTTCGATGCCGGCGGTAAGAATTGCCCAACAGCACATGGGACAAGGTTCCAACGTTGTATACAAAGTGCAGTCAGTTAGTTTAGGTAGGCCGCTATGGTCGCACGCCTGCCGGATAGCAACCATTTCTGCATGAGCCGTAGGATCGTTGTGGATAGGGACAAGGTTTCTTCCCCGTCCAATTATTTCTCCGTCTTTGTGGCGGACAATGATCGAGCCAACCGGGTTCAAGCCTAATTTGACACCGGCATGGAGCTCATCCAGAGCAATTTGCATATAGTCATTGTGGTTCATTGAGCTACTCCAGCGAGTAATATTGATTGCGACTACCGTGTTCCATTTTGGTTTTCACCGGACTGATAGTCCTGGAGTCGCCAATTCCGGACTGATGGGTTTGACCTCATTGAGATCGATCTCAGGTTGTACGAAGTTTTCGGTGCATTCGCGTTCATAAGCGGCGGCGGCCCTAATCACGCTGTCATCGCGGAGTCGGCGACCAATGATCTGCATGCCAACGGGTAAACCATTTTGGGTTAAGCCACACGGCACAGCCATGATGGGTAAGCCGGTAACGCTGAACGCATAGGCTGCCAGGTAAACGTCGTAATAACGTTCAACGGTGATACCTCCGACCTGTGTGGGTAGAGGCTCATCGAGTCTAAACGGAGGTGCGCCGACACAGGGGGCGACTATGTAATCGTACTGTTCCAGAAACTGCCGTACTCGGTGCCAATACGCAGTTCGGGCCCTTTCAGCATTGACGATGGTGCGTACGTCCAATTCGAATGCGCTGGTCACCTGATTCACCAGTTGTTGCGTCATGGTCTCTTTATGTTGGTCAAATAAATCCGCATAGCGAGCGATCATGCCAAATCCGCGCGTACCAGTGACAATCTCTCGAATCCCGGAGACGTCGAAAGAAGCTTCTTCGACGATGCAACCCAACTGTTCAAACCGTAGTGCCGCAGTTTTTGTCAATTGTTCCACTTCTGGGTCAAGAGGAAAGAGTCCATTCAAATTGCCTACATAGGCAATGCGCTTTCCGTGTAATGGTGCTTGTTCTGACGCCACCGCGATGAAGTCGCAGTTCACATCTGGCAATGAACTGGGGTCGCGGTCATCGGGTCCTGCCAATACAGATAACGCAAGACCAAGGTCTGACACAGATCGAGTCATCGGCCCTTGGACATGTTCCACAAGGGTGTCCCAGCCAAATTCTGTTGGGTACACGGGTACTCGACCGGGGGTGGGGCGGATTCCAACGATGCCGTTGTATGAGCACGGAATGCGAATGGATCCGCCCAGGTCGGTTCCCAGTGCGATCGGTGCCATAGCGGCTGCAACCGCAGAGCCGGAGCCGCCACTCGAGCCCCCGGCGGTGACATTGACATTGAATGGGTTGCGCGTCGTGCCAAAGATCAGATTGTTAGTATTGATGTCATGAGCGAATTCAGGAGTGTTGGTTTTTCCAAGCACTATTGCCCCTGCATTTTTCAGTCGCTCAACAGACAGGGCATCTTCTTCAGGCACATAATGTTCCCGAATTAACGATCCGAACGTGGTGCGAATGCACTAAAACCGGCACCCCTTCCAGCGGTCGCGGGGTTTGCCCCAGTGCCAGTCGTTGATCAGCCTCGTGGGCCTGATCCAGCGCCCGGTTGTTTAGTGTGCAGATGGCATTTAGGACAGGATTGAGTTCGCCAATGTGTCCAAGAAACGCTTCCATCACTTCGCAGCAGCTCAACGACTTATTGCTAACCCGTTGCGCAATCCAACTAGCCGACTGGGTGACGATGTCAGCTGTCATCGCTTTGTCCCCAGCTAGAGCCATCCATGGTCAAAATGCGTCGGGAAAACTTCCACTCGCCGTCCGTCTGGACTAACCGCAATCGGCGAGCACCGGGAGCTCACCAGGTAGTCCGTTGTAGGCAACCAGATAGCATCGCCCTAATACCGAACCATCGGATTGGCGTTCTAGATATAGACTGCCATTCCAGTGGCGTCGATATTTCCCCCCTCGATTCGCCTTATCACGTTCTTTGTGGGCGATGAGCGCGTCATGGCCAGCGACACTGATTCCAATCGTTGCCACCTCAAGGATGCCATCGTCGGTGAAACAGTTTGCATAGGTTGTTGAGTCTGTGGCATCGCTAGCCAGGTTGTAGAGAGCATAGAGATTCTGAATATCCAGATAATCCTGAGTGGGCAGTTTATTTTGTTGGACCATGTTTTTCTCCAGTTCGACAACGGTGCGCCAGTTTTGTATTCACAAATCGAGTAAAGAATTGATAAGCAAGCCGACCTCGAAAATCTTGATGATTCCTTCGGTCGTCCGTTAATCAGATACTGAAGTCGAGCAAGTTGTAATCCTTGATATTACGTTTGACGTTTTCGTTCCAGTGAAGCGATTCGCCGGTGTCTGCCAGCGGTTGGTAGACGAATGGCACTTCACTTGGGAAGCGTTGCCGCCTCGCATCGATGGCATAACCGATCATGCGTGAGCGTTCGCGGATGCGAGCTTCATCGAACACCGCGGGGGCGGCGTGAAGCCCGCCGCCGTGCACGCCCAGTATCGATGAACGGCGATGGAATCCCAGAGGCATCGAGATTCGCCAGTCAGGACTGGTGTTGGCAAATGAACCATGCACCAGCTGGCGATTATGGATGACGACGTCGCCCGGCCCACTGATATAAGGGACAGCCTCCGGCAGTCGTTCCGATCCGTTGGCTTGGACCATCGCCGCGATATCCATCTTGCCCAGTTTGTGTGTGCCAGGCA
>LWDU01039819.1_pt1 | contig 11205 bp, 8 predicted proteins | sample 727161 | NCBI WGS metagenome assembly LWDU01 (sample SAMN04566230, study PRJNA314399) | hydrothermal vent metagenome | isolation source: deep sea hydrothermal plume seawater | place: Mexico: Gulf of California, Guaymas Basin | collected 2004-07-11 | reverse complement strand
TTCGTCGCGGTCGGTGCGGGTGGTCGCTGGGGCGGCACCGGGTGTTGCGGTCGGTTCGCTCATTGTCTTATTGCCTTTTGGCCGAAACAGTAGACTACGCCGTTAGTGGCGCCGATGACAAGGCGGCCGGCAGCGACGGCGGGTGAAGAGGTTATGGGGGCGCCGGTTTCAAAGCGCCAGACCTCTGTGCCCGATTTAAGTTCGAGCGCAATCAGTGCGCCGGCACCGAAATAGACCCGATCGCCAGCGATGACTGGTGACGAGTCGACGCGACTACCGGCCGGATAGGTCCATAGCGCCTGCCCGGTTTCCGGATCGAGCGCGTGTACGAGCTTGTCGCGTCCGCCGATGATTATCGCGGGCGACGCGTAGAACGGAAATTTTCGCACCGGGTGCTGGTAGCGCCAGAGGACTTCCCCGGCGACCAGGTCAATGCCGAGCACTTCGTTGCCGAAGGTGCCGACATAGGCCCGCCCCGCGTGCACGGCGGCGCTGCCCGCCACGTAGGTGCCCATGGCGACTCGTTGGCGTTCACTGCCGTCGTTTAGGTCTAGTAGGCGCAAGAAGCCGTCGCATCCGGCTACCGCCACATTTTTTTCGTAGAGCACCGGCGTACTGTGAATATATCCGTCGGTGGCGATTTTCCAAGTCTGTGCCCCAGTCGCCGCGTTGAGGCAGTAGAGATGTTGGTCGTAAGAGCCGAAATAGAGGTGGCCTTGTGCGCGATTAGCCGAGGAGGTGATGCCCGCTTCGGCGGCGAAGGTCCAGCGCGGCTGGCCGGTCTGTCGGTCGACGGCGTGGAAGGTGCCGTGCTCGTCACCGAAGTAGACGGTGCTGTCGTCGATGGTGGGTGACGATTTGATCTCACCGTCGGCTTGGTATTGCCATTTTACTGAGCCAGTGATGAGATCGAGGGCGTAGAGTTGGCCGTCGAGAGAGCCTACATAGACGGTGTTCTCGTGAATGGCGGCGGTGGACTCTATGGCGTCTTGCGCGGTGTAGGTCCAGAGGAGATGGAGATTGTCGGGCAGGGCGGTTGCGGCTACGCCCGTCAGTTGCGGATTGCCGCGGAAGGTGTTCCAGGTGTCGGCGTAGGCGGTGGCGGTTATAAACAGGAATACGGAGAAGTATAAGTGGGCGCACTGCACGTTGTTTCAACCCGCCATGCGTTGCAGGGCTCGCTGCTGGTAGAGGAAATCGAAGAGATTGCCCTCGTGCGGCTGGTCCCAGGACAGCTTGTTGGTGGGGATCGGGCCGAGGTTGAGGCGTTCGACATGCGGCGAGGCTAACAATTGCTGGATCAGTTGTTCATCTTCGGTGAGGGCGGTGGTGACTAGTGTGGGGCCAATGCGCTCGACCAGCTCTTGCTGCGGGGTTTCGACGACGGCGGCGAAGGGAAAGAGATACTCGCCGTTGGCCAAGGGGTGTTCGTAGTTGTCGACGTGGATTAGCGTCGGGTTTAGGAAGGTGCAGCCCCCGGTTTGGGCTACGCGTTCGTTTTTGCCCCTGGCCGTGTCTTGGGCTGCATCGCCCATTTGTGCGTCGATCAATGCCGAAAGCTTATGCGGCATTTCGGCGTTGGCGAAGGCGGCGAGTTGTGCTTCGGGCTCGTCGAGCGGGAGGGCGTGGATCTGGCTCAAGCGTTCACCGAGGGCCTGGGCGATTTCGCGCCCGTGCGCGGGGACCCAAATGCCAGAGGCGTTTATGCAGGATCGGCCGCCATTGGCGGTGATCGAAGTGACCATCAGGTCCAGGTATTGTTCCCATTGGTCTATTTTATCGGCACCTATAATTATTTTACTGCGGCCCGGCCCATGGATTTGCACGCCGGGGTCCTGTAACCAGGGCTCGACTGTGGCTCCACCGCCAAAGAGCAATGAGCGGCCGCTGCGCAGCAGGATCTCGGTGCTGCCGCCGTGGTTGGTCGGATAGAAGCTCAGCGCCTGCGGTGGGCAGCCTGCAGCGATTAGGGCTTGCGCGATGCGGTAGGGTGTCCAGGGCTCTTCGCGCCCGGGTTTGAGCACTATGGGGGTTTTGAGTGGAATCGCAGGCAGCCATAGCGAGTGTACGCCGGGCGAGTTACTGGGCAGGATACAGCCCAACGCGCGGGCGAGCAATATGTAGCTCAGTAGGCGACCGTCCTGGGTGTTTTTGCCCGTATCGAGCACGGCTAGATCCAGACCGCGGGTAAGGCCGTCGAGCACGGCGGCCATTTCGTTGAAAACCAGGTGGATCTTGGCCATATTGGCACGGGCCAGTGATTGAGGTAGGCCGGTGGTGCCCGAGACCTGCACGATATAGTCGTTGGGGGTCTGGGTGGTGTCGCCTAAGGGCAATTCTGCAGTGGAGAACAGTTCGGCGGCTTTTTTGCAAATGGCCAATAGTTCGGCGACCGAATGCGCCTGCAGCGCCTCGCGGTTTTTCTCCATCGCCAGCAGGTCGCGGGCGATTAAGCCGCGATTGGCTTGGCTAATGTTGACGAGCGGTTTGCCGGTGGCGATATGCGATACTTCGACGGTGTCGAGGCTGGTATAGGGCTGGCCGGCGCGCAATAGTGGTAAATTGATCATCTGTATTTCCTAATAGACGCCGACAACCACGGATTCGTTCAGCTGGGTTAAAAGGCGTAGGTTCTCGACCCCGTCCCAAGGATAGTGTTCGATGGGCTCGGCGCGTTCGGCTTCGTCGCGCTCCAAGAAACGCGGCATGAAAAATTCTTTAGTTAGCGTTGTGAGCATGACGCGGCCGGTTTCGCCGTAGTCGACTTTGCGCGTGGGATCGTCTGGGTCGACCAGTTCGATCACTGCGCGCGGCTGCGGCGGATAATAGATGATGGCGTAGTCGTCGATTGGGTCGAAGGGTTTGCAGCAGGCGAGGCCCATCAGCGTATTGCCGTAGGTCGGGATGAAGTCGATACCGGGCACCAACTCCTCGCGGGCGAAGCGGTGGAACTGGGCGTTCATCTCGGTGCCGCCGCAAAAAATGCCCTTGATGCCCAACTGCGGCAGCGAGACTTTTTCTGAGAGCGCTTCGAGCAATTTGGGTGTAGTGAAGACGCATTGTACGTTTTCGTGGGCCTTGAGCACCTTGAGTGCTTGGTCGACGACATGGGCCTTATAGGTTTCCATCTCGCGCATCTTGCCGTCGCGAATCAGCCGGTTGACCCAACGCGGATCTAGGTCGACCATAAAACATATGCCACCGCGCAATTGCGCCAGGTGTTCGACGGCCAGACGCAGCCGGCGCGGGCCCGAGGGGCCGAGCATCAGCCAGTCGGCGCCCTTGGGAAAACCTTCTTCAGAGAGGCTTTCGCTATAGAGAGCATAGTCAGTCTGGAAGTCGCGCACGTTGATGCGGTATTTAGGCAGGCCGGTCGAACCGCCGGTCTCGAAGACGTAAATGGGGTCGTTGGCGTAGGCTTTGGGTACCCACTGGCGCACCGGGCCGCCGCGCAGCCATTCGTCTTCGAAGTGGCCCAAGAGGGCTAGGTCGTCGTACGAGTGAATTTTTTCGCACGGGTCGAAGTCGAGTTTTTTTGCGTAGTCGAGCCAGAAAGGGCAGCCAGTCTCGGGGTCGAAATGCCATTGCACGATCTCGCGCACATGCGCGTTGAGCTCGCTATTCGCGGTGCCGAGCTTGTCTTGTGCGACGCTCATTTGTCTGCGGCCTCGATGGCGAAGAGCGTATTGCGGGAGGCGATGTAGATGATGCCATCTCGTGCGACTGGGGTCGTATAGACTGCGCTGCCCAGATTCGTCTCGTGCAAGACTTCAAGTGTTTTGCCGGCCTTGAGGACGTCGACGTCGCCGTCCTCGTCACCGATATAGACCTTGCCGTCGGCAACAAAGGGCGAGCCCCAGATCGCGGCGAAGGTGTCGTGCGTCCAGTGGTGTTCGCCGGTTTTGGCGTCGAGGCAGTAGACGAAGCCACTCAAGTCCGCCGCGTAGAGTAAACCGTCGTCGATCGCGACGGTAGAGACGGTGCGGTTGTAGTTTTCGTCGCCGAAATGCCAGAGTGCTCCGGTCTCGGTGATATCGCCGGTGCCGCTGGCGTCAATGGCCCACAGGTGGCCGTCGCCCTCGCCGTGCTCGGGGTCCTGGCCGACGGCGATATAGACCACGCCGTTGTGGAAGACGGGTGTCGAGACGAGGTTGTTGCGGGTGCCGCGGCCGCCAAGTTCCCAGACTGCGTCCTTGGCGTTGCAGTCGAATTTCCATATCAGCGCGCCGGTTTTCGGCTCCAGCGAGTAGAGCCAACCGTCGCCGCCAGGAAAAATCACCTGTTTGCGGCCGCCAGCCTCGCCATAGGCCGGGTTGGCCCACTGGCCGTGCAGGATATGGTCGCCGGGTAGGGCGCTGTCCCAGACGAGTTCGCCAGAAGCGAGGTCGAAGGCGACGAAGCTTGGGGCAAAAGGCGCAGGGACATGCACGTGGCCTTCGTCGACGCCATTGCTAGTCAGCGCGAAAAGTAATCCATCGACGCCCAATGGCGAGCTGGTGGCGAGGTTGTGCGGGAAGACATCGAGCTCGGCGATCATGTCGTATTTCCAGATCAGGTCGCCGTCGATCTTTTCGCTGTCGGTCTCGCCCGTTATAGGGCCGTCGTTTTCGCCGTCGAGAAAACCTTCGGTGTCCAAACAGACGACTTCGGCACGGTTGGAGATATAATAGAGGCGATCGTCTTCGACATAGGGCGTAGAGCAGACGCCTTGTTGCGGCCAGTCGTTGACACGGCCGGCGGGCAGCTTGGGATGCGCGATTTGCCAGAGCAAGGCGCCGTCGGACAGGTTAAGGGCCATCACCACGCCGTGGTCGCCCTGGTGTTTGGGATTGCGCTCGGATTGGTTGTTGGTGCCGACGAAAATTTTATTGCCGACGACCAGCGGGCCTCCATAGGTTTGCGAGCCGAGTGGGACCTGCCATTTAATGTTGGCGCCGGTTTCGGCATCCCAGCTTGTGGGCAAGTTCTTTTCCGCAGAGACCTGGTTGCGCGACGGCGAGCCGCCCCACATGTTGGTTTCGGCGTGGACAGGTAAGCTCAGTGCGGTGAGCAGACCGACGGCCAGGCCGACGCTACATATTTTTTTTTTCATTACCAGACCTTCAGGTTGTCATAGTAGATTTCGGCGGGAGAATAGCCGTAGAGTCCCGGGCTGCCCGTTCGGTTGGGCAAGGGGTCTTCGGCTTCGATGCTCCACTCGGTGGGTTCTGCTTCGTCGCGCGGCCAGACTTTACCGCGGACGATGGCTTTATCGCCTTCGATTTGCACTTCCATCTTCATAGTGTACCAGGTGCCCGTTTCCCAGGTGAAGGGCACAGTCTTGGCCATGCGCAACTCGGCGGCCCAGGTGCGGATCTGCAATTGTTGGTGATAACCCATCATATCGAGCGTGTAGCGATTGGCGATAAGGCCCATATCGGGCACCGCGCGGCGTTTTTTGTTGCCTAGCAGATCGGCCTGGATGGTGTAACCGGTCATGTTGGGCGTGCCGAGGTAGGTGTTGGCGCGGTGTAGGCCGCGGGCAGCGGGTGCTTTGACGAGGACTTTGTTGCCGTCTTCGAGCGCGCGGATTTTGAACTTGCTGCCAGTGCCGACCCAGGTCGGTGACTTATCGGCGGCAAAACCTTCAAAATCCTCGCTGTATTGTGTTGGTGGCAATACGGTGATGCGAGCCTCGGCGGTTAGTTCGCCGAAGGTGGCAGTGAGTTTGCCTCCGCCCTGTTTATCAGATAGGGTGAGCTTGTTGCCGTTGAGTTTGCCGACGGGGCCGGCGAGTGACCACTCGGCGTCGACGGGACCGATGAGCTGGCCCTGCGCGTCGAATGCCCGAACACTGAATTCGACCTCGCCGCCGGGCTGGGTGAGGATCTCGCCGGGGATAATTTGTAAGTGCGTCGCCGCGGCATTCTTAGAGGCTTTGCTGCGCGGGTAATCGCTCGTGCTCTTTTTAACCTTGAATTTGGCTTTTTTGTTGCCGAGGGCGAAAATGCCGGCTTCGGTCGAGATATACACACGACCATAGGCGACGGCGGGTGCACCGTAAATTTCGGCCGCGCGTCCTTCGGGCATGGGGATTACATCGCTGTCTATGGTCTCGGCTGATTTGTCGCCGGGGGCGATAATCGTGAAGCGGCCGTTCGGCCGTCGGCGAAGACCGGCGAGCCCTTGCCGACGGTGCCGATATTGTGGATCCAATGCGGTGTGCCGTCTGCGGCGTTGAGCGCGTGCATATTGGCCGAGTTGTCGATGATATAGAGCCGATTGTCGTGTAATACCGGGCTGGTATAACCGGCGAATACGCCGTCGTAGCGCCAGACCTCGTGCGTTGCCGTGACATCTCCGGTGCCGGTGGCGTCGATGCAGACGACGCGGCCGAGTGCGGTATTGTCGAGGTTTTCTTCGCTGTGTGCGGCGTAGACCTTGTCGTTGCCGACGACGACTGAGGAGTTGATGCCGCGACGGCTGAGCGCGAAGCCCCAGATCTTTTCGCCGGTGCGGACCTTCATCGCGTAGATCGAGCCGTCGGCGTTGCCGCCGATCAGCATGCGCACGCCGCCGATCTCGGCGACGACGGGTACCGAGTAGGTGGTGTCGAGCGGTTTGCCGCCCGGCGTCGAGACCCAGACGACGGCGCCGGTGCGTTTGTTGAAGGCGAAGTAACGGTGGCGGCCCGGTGTGTGGCTGCCCCAGTTGGAACTGAGATAGCTGATGATGACCAAGTCCTCGTCGACGACGGGTGTATGTACGCGGCCGCCGTAGCCGGAGATGCGGCCAAATTCCTCGGTCAGCGAGCGCGACCAGACCACTTCGCCATCGCGGTCGAAACAGAGAAAAAGCCCGCCGACGCCGTGCGCGTAGATGTAGCCGGTCTCGGGGTCACCGGTCAGGCTGGCCCAGCCGACGCGGTTAAAGGGGATCGTGGTATGGAAAATATTATAGGCGTGCTCCCAGATCTTATCGCCGCTTTTCGCGTCAAAGGCCGCGACGATGCCCTCTTGGTTGATGCCCTCGCCGCGGCGGCCGATAACAAAGACCCGGCCATTGAGCACGATGGGGGTCGAGCGGCCGATAAAGTCGGCGTGCCAGATCAGGTTGTCGCCTTCGGTGGACCACTCGCTGACGATATTCGTTTCGCTGGAGACGCCGTTTTGCGACGGACCGCGCCAGGACGGCCAGTCGGAGGCCTGGGCGACGCCGGCGCAAAAGAAAAGGCCGAGGAGGACGAATGGGATGTGTATGCGTTGCTTGAACACGGCTAGCCTGCCTTGGGATAGGGCGAAAATGGAACGTGGGCGTTTTTTGATAAATACCAATATATATAATTAGTACAGGTGATACTTGTCAATTGGAAGCGGAGTGTTGATCGAGGGCTTTTGCACGATTTTTTCTTCGATCGCTGGGTCCATGACGTAGACCATAGGTTCCTCGACCAAGTTGAGGCTCGTGCCTTCTTTGGCGGGTCGTCCACGCCTGTTGAGTTAGCAGTTCGGTAATCGGGCGGTGGGGTGTTGACGACTGGTGCGGATAACGCGGCCGATCTCGTTGTTGTTGAGCTTGACTAAGCTGCGGAGCGGGAACATCGAGACGATATCGACCCGTGCCTTGATCAAGTGTCGGTCAAAGACGTGGTGCCTCTTGGTCCGCAATTTTGTTAACGCCGCCCCAGGCTGATGGTGATCAGCGCGGTATTAGCGCCTCTAATCGCTAGGGAGTGGGCTTCGCCGCTGGATCGGGTGGTCGAGGCTCGACGGTTGGTGTTGTAGTCGGGGCTTGCTCTTTGGCGGTCTTGGTGCTCTCTGAACCAGGAGCGGTCTCGGCGGCTGGCGCGGAATCTGCCGACGCTTGCTTGGCAGACCGCACCATTTGGCTCATTATCAAAGGCATGGCCGAGTTGTCTCTCGATGAAAATAGTGCATTATTCGCAGAGGATCTGAGGGCGAATTATTCGAGGCGGTTGGCAGCGTCTGGGTATATAGTGTTGGTGGATTCAACTTTAAAGTGCACAATAGATTTTCAAGATCTTTCGGGATTGAACGATCTGCTGCAGGGTTTCGTCATATTAACAAACACTTCGAGAAGAGATGGGGCGGAGAGGAAAGAACGCGAGATTGTCCGTATTTTATTAGGTGGAGAACACCCGGCCTTTGATTGCATGCCAGCAAAGACTATAAAAAAATCAGGATATCTAGTTTAAAATGATTGGCGTCGAAATCTACTATATCCAGCCAATCTGTTAAGGGGAAGGATCACAGTTTATGCGCAACGAGAAAGATTACAAGGTGCGTGCGACTCATTGTGGCCATCAGGCGACCTTAGACGAGATCTACGCTAAATTGCTCGAGATCACCGATCCTCTGGACCGTGCGTGGGACAAGATCGCCAAGGCGCGGCGGATCGGCATCAAGATCAATATGCAGATGCGTACCGACAATATCCGCCGAATCGGCGGGCGGCGTCAGGAATTGGTCGACGATGATGTTATGCGCGCAACATTGCGCCTCTTGCGTGAGCGTAGCGATGCGGAAATCTTTGCGCTCGACACCAGTACGGCGCCACCGGGCGAGCGGCCGGGCTACGATTTTAACTGCGCAGCGATTCTAGATGAGTTTAGTGTAGCCTATGTCGAGGCGGGCGATCCGCCTTTTGCAAATTACAAGGTGCCTGGCGGGGGCATTATGTTTTCCGAGTACCAGCTTTCTGCTGCGCTGGGCGAGGCCGATGCCTTTGTCTCGTTGGCGAAGATGAAAAATCACGGTTTTATGGGCATCACGCTGTGTTTGAAAAATCTCTTCGGTTTGCCGCCGATTCCGCCACACGGGCGGTTGCGCACGTATTTCCACCATGTCATCAGGTTATCGCATGTCTTGCCTGACCTGGGATTGATCACAGAACCTTGTCTCAATATAATCGACGGGTTGACGGGCCAAGCGCGCATGGAGTGGGGCGGCGAAGGGCGGATAGCCGATTGTCTGGTGGCCGGCGACCATATTATCGCCACCGACGCCTGCGGTTCGCACTTGATGGGCACCGACCCCCGGCTCGATTGGCCGACTCCACCCTTTCGCCGCGATCGCAGTCCGGTGGCTGTGGCGGCCGAGCACGGTTTTGGCACGACGGATTTAGATGAGATCGACTTTGCGATGAATGGCTTGCAGTTGCCAGTGGCTGAGTTTGATTCGGCTAAGGCGGAGCCGGCCGAGCAGATCGCGCTTTTGCGGCGCACGGCGAGCGAGCAGGCGCTCTTTTATCGCGATAATAGCGAGTCCATTTTGCGCGAGCACGCGGGGCAATATGTCTTTCTCCAGGACGGCGAGGTGATTTGGAGCGGTCTTAAGCCAGAAGAAGCCGGAGCGGTGCAGGATGTCGCCGCGCAGAAGGAGGATCAGGCCGTTTGGCTCAAGCTGGCCGATCCGGATGAGCGGGAAGGCGAGCAGATGGAAGTTTATGAAAAGATCGTGGCGGCTTGAGATGAAACGCGTAATAAAACCCGAAGGCCAGTTCAATATCGCGATCGAAGAAGTCCCGGTGCCCGAGCCGGGGCTGGGGGAAGTACGCATCAAGGCGGTGCGCAGTCTGATCAGTCGTGGCTCTGAGATCGGCGCGCGGTATACGCGTGAGCATGCGGTTAGCCCGGATATTATGGGCTATTCGCTGGCGGGGGTGATCGACGCATTGGGGGAAGGGGTCGATTGCTGGCGTGTCGGTGATCGAGTTGCGGCCTTAGCGCCACACGCCGAGTATGTCGTATGCCCGGCGGTGCTTTCTTCGCCCGAGCAGCAGCCGCGCGTGGTGGCTTTACTGCCGGGAATCGAGTTTGACGCGGCGCCCTTTTGGCCTTTGGTATCCGGCGCGGTGGCGTGGGTGGATATCGAAGAAATTGAGCCGAACCACACGGTGGTAATCCTCGGCCAGGGTTTGGTCGGCAGCTTGATGTTGCAGGTGGCCAAGCACAATGGCAGGGGGCGGATTATCGCCGTTGATGCGGTGGCGAGCCGCTGTGCTTTGGCCGATGAATTGGGTGCGGATGCTGTCGTTAACGCCGCCGTGGAAAACCCGATAAGCGCGGTGCGCAAGCTGACGGCGGGGGCCGGGGCGGATATTGTGGTTTATGCAGTCGGCGGGCCGGCGGGTATTAGCGTATTTGACCAAGGGCTGGATATGTTGGCGGTTGGGGGGCTATTGCACTTGATTGGGTTATATGAGGACGCGCCATTGCCGCTTTCTTCGGGCAAGATCCAACGGCGCAAGATTCTCGGCGGTTATTATGGGCAGGGAATTGGTTCTGGTACGGCGTTTAGGGCGATGAAGCTTTTGCAGGCGGGTGTTATTCAGACGGAGCGGATGACTACGCATCGTTTTGCTTTTGCGGAGGCGGCGCAGGCTTTTGACTTGCTCTACAATAATATGGACGAAGCACTGGGGGTGTTGTTGGATTGGCAGCAATGAACAGAACAGAGGATGTGGCCAGGTAAGGTTTAGGCTTTATCGGCGACGATAGTTAGCAGGCTTATCTCGTCTGTGATCGGCTGATCACCCGATCACAGACGAGATCGCTTTTCGCCAACCTGACCGAAGGGCCCTAGGTAGATTCGTATATGCGTAAATTAACCGCCTAACGCGCTTGCCGCTCAACCAGCTCGTCGATGGCTTTGAGATCGAGGTCGCTGCCGTCTTTCGGGTAGCTATAGGGCAATAGCCACCAGTCTTCGGTGAAGGAGGCCTCGCCACCGGGCTGGATATTCTCCTTCGGCCCGATTGGCTCCAACTCGCACATCTGGTCTTGGTAGTACCAGATTGAGATTGTCAGGCCGGCTAATTCGCCATAGGGGCGATCGGAATAGACCGGATAGCGTTTGACCCACAACAAATCGTTTTTGTCTAGATAGGCGAACCATCCGGCTTGCGAGTCCATGCCGAGCTTGGCGCGAAGCGGCGTGGTGAGCACTTCGAGGAAATTGTCGCGGACGCGGATATTGGGATCTTCGGGATGGTAGTTGATGACTGGGCCGGGACCGTACATGATGTAGTTGTCGGGGAAGCGGCTCTCCGGGGTCAGCGGTACGAGCACGATGCCGCCGCCGGTGCCGAAAGTGCGGCTCCAGTGGCCCCAGTGTTTTTCACTGTCGGAAATATTCTTGATGGTCTGGGTGACGCTGAGGTGGGTGGAGTGCTCGTCGAGCACGAAATCGCGGATAAGCTGCACGC
>LWDU01039172.1_pt1 | contig 11209 bp, 8 predicted proteins | sample 727161 | NCBI WGS metagenome assembly LWDU01 (sample SAMN04566230, study PRJNA314399) | hydrothermal vent metagenome | isolation source: deep sea hydrothermal plume seawater | place: Mexico: Gulf of California, Guaymas Basin | collected 2004-07-11 | reverse complement strand
CTACGCCGACAAAGGGCCCTGATCCTGGCGACCAGTTCGCTCACTGCAAACGGAATTTTGAGACAGTCGTCGGCCCCAGCATCCAATGCTCGCACCCGGGCGTCAACAGTGTTCTCGTCTGCAATAGCCAAAACAGGGGCGGTTACTGCGGAACTGGCGAAGAGCTCATTCATGACACCCGGATCAGCCTGCAGGATTATGCAGTCATAATTATTTTCCGTTTCACCAAAGATCGCATCGAATACATCCGCTGCGGTTTCAACCACGATTCCGTGTTTGACAAGGGATGCGCGCAAAAACTCGGCCATCCGTTGCTCGACATTTGCAACGAGGACCCGCATTTGAACATTGGCTTCCGAGCCTTTCGACTTGCCCCCTGAGTTGAGCGAAGATCCCTCATTTTCATTTCCCTCGTATTCAAATTTCATAATTCAATATTCCCCTTCATTCCGGGACATCGACCAGCTGCCATCTATTCCTAATGTCCAGCTCGTGCGGTTTCCTGTTTCCAGGCATCCGACCTTTGGGATACCCAATATCCAGTTACCAATGTGCAATCTGAAAAATGCAATCGGCATGCCGCCGATGAAGAAAATATCAAGAACCCGATAAAGCTCCCGCAAAGAAGACACCTAGGCCCAGAAATGCATCTGGTTTGCGAATCTCCTGCGCGAAGCATCAAGGGTATTCGAGGTACGTACACCATCAACAAGTGGTAAGGCTCTACACACCCAAACCTCTTCAATGGAACGGGTCGGCTCGGGCTCTGCTCGATTCAAAACCGGACACACGACACTTAAAGAAAATCTGAATAAAGGACAGCGCGATTTCTTCCCTGCCTCTTTGCGTGATAAAGAGCTCGATCAGCGAACTCCAGAACCTGGCTAGGCTCCAGAATGGACAGACTCGCCGAAGGCCGGACCAAACCGGCGCTGCATGTAATTCGAATTTCCCCCGTGGTTGAAGCAAGAACAATTCGTTCCAAGGATTCGACCATCCGCTGAATTATCTGGAGAGCATCGGAGGAATCTTCGCCCCGGATGATGGCCACGAACTCGTCCCCCCCATAGCGAAAGAGGCTGTCACACGGGCGACTGATTCTCGCGAACGAATTCGCTGCGGCAGAAAGAACTTGGTCGCCCATGCCATGCCCATATTCATCATTGATGTGCTTGAAATGATCCAAGTCAAGAATCGCAAGGCTGAAGGAAAGGCCCTCTTTGTCCCAGTCCGCACTCCTCTCAGCCAGACATTCGTCGAGGGCAGATCTGTTCCCAAGGCCAGTCAGGCCGTCGATCCTGGCCTGTTCCCTAATCCTGTCCAGATTTGACTTCGCGCGCAAGCGAGCGGTGACCCGAGCGAGCAACTCGGTACGGCAAATAGGTTTCTTGATGTAGTCGACAGCGCCCGCATCGAACGCCTGGACCAATTGATCCTGCTCCTCACAGCCCGTCAAAAAAACAACGGGAATATCTCGGGTCTCGGGGATATTCTGGAGCCGCTTGCAGAGCGAGACGCCATCTTCGTCCGGCATCCGAATATCGAGAAGAATCAGCGCGGGGCGTTCCTGAATGGCCAGTGAAAGACCTGACTTCGCATCATGAGCACCAATCACAGTGCCCACACGATCTTCGAGATGAAAAACAACCAGGTCGTGGATGTGCGGATCATCATCGATCAAAAGCACACTATTAGGATCACTCCCTCGAACCATCACGTCCCCCTCCCCATGGCCGAGACGGAAAAAACATCATTTTCGCCGCCTTGCCGTTCTCTTGATTTCGTCTCGTCATTCTTGTTGCTGTCCCGTCAGATCGGACAACTGCTTCAACAACTCTTCCACCTGGATTCTGGCCGCATCAGAATCGGCCTGGCTCCTCAAAAGTTCTTGGCAACGCCGGGCGCAGTTGCTGACGTTGGGGAAGCCATAACTCCCCGCGGATCCCTTGATCTGGTGGACTTGAGTCCGAAGGGACTCCTCGTCCCCCGCGGCGCGCGCGTTCTCGATTGCGCTGATCTTCTTAGGGATTCCGGCAAGAAATCCTTCGACCAGTTCGCGAAATCGCTGTTCGCGACCCGGCCCTGACCCTTTGAAAAACCCAACTGAAGCAGGAGAAGGCGATTTTTCGCCCATCCATCGCTGGAGGATTCGCATGAGCTGTCCCGGAACGAGAGGCTTGGTCACGAAGTCGTTGCAACCTGCCGCAAGACAACGCTTGAGGTCCCGGGCAAGGGCGTAGGCAGTAACCGCGATGATCGGGGAATGGAATCCACGCCGTCGCAGTTCGGCCGTGGCCTCGTAGCCGTCCATGATGGGCATTTGCACGTCCATCAGAATCAAATCATATGCTGACTCTGAACAGGCCACTGCGTCGAGTGCCTGTTTTCCATCTTCGGCGACATCGACCTGCGCCCCCGCTTCTTCCAGGAGGAAACGGAGAATTCTCTGATTGTCACGCCCATCGTCCACCACTAGAAACCGACGGCCATCGAAACACAAGTCCATCTCAGCCGAGTTACTGGCCGCAAGGGACGGGTCGGGCGTTTTTGCCAATTCGGAGGGCTCAACCATGTCGAGGTTGACCGTGGGGCCAACGTTCAGGCCAAGGGTGAAAACGCTTCCCTTGCCGGGAGTGGACTGAACCGAAAGCTGACCATCTAGGAGTTCGGCCATTCGAACCGAAATGTCGAGACCCAGGCCAGTCCCCTCGTGAAGTTGTTCCGAGGCCTGAGTGAAGGGAGAGAATATATCTGACAGCTGCTCTTCGGAGATACCGATGCCCGTGTCCTTAACCGAGATTTCTAGCCGGGCCGACTCTTTCGTCTGCTTGCGCATCCGCATCTTGATGGTGATGCCGCCGGTGTCGGTAAACTTCACCGCGTTGCCCACTAGGTTCACAAGAATCTGGCGCAGCCGAACCTCATCCGTCGCGATGCTCCGCGGCAGACTCCCCGCCATCTCCAGGGAGAGATAGAGCATCTTCTCCTTGGCCTGGGGACGCATCAACTGCACAACCTGACGAGCGATCTGGAGTGGTGATTGCGGCGCCAGTGAAACCTGCATTTTCCCGGCTTCTATTTTCGAGAGATCGAGAATATCGTTGACGAGTGCCAGAAGATGGTCGGATCCTCGTCTCAGGCCCTTCATCCAGGCCTCCTGATCACCAGCCGCCCGGCGCGGCCGAGTCAGCAGCTCGGCGTAACCCACCATGGCGGTGAGGGGAGTTCGAATTTCGTGACTCATATTGGCCAGGAACTCACTCTTTGCACGGTTTGCTTCCTCGGCCTTCTTGCGCGCCTGATCCAGGGCACTCGCTTGAGTCTTGAACTTCTCACTTTGCTCGTTGAGGCGAGCGGTCTTCTGCTCGAGTTCGCGAAACGTCGAGAAGTAGTCAAAGAGAAGACCGCCGACGGGGAGCAGGTAGGCCAGGGTATCTAGGACATGGGCGATATTGAACGCGGAGTCGAGCAGATTCGCAGAGAGAAACGTTTTGTAGAATTCTGCGGCGAGGTGGGGGATCAGGGAGAGCGCAAAGGCAGCGGAGACTGCATCGGAACGAACCGCCAGATACCTGGGGTAGATCAGAAAAGCTGCGCCCACATAGATTGCCGCCGGCAACCACTCAACGGTTTGCGTGACCAATTGAGCAAGGCTCGCGTCCTGAATCAGAAGGTTGGAAGCGGCGAAGCGTGCCGTGAGCCCATGCGCCAATACCGCGAACCCAACGCTGGCCGCGACGAGCAGCGCGCAGGAGGAAACGAATCGATCCCGGCCCTCCATCCACACCACGAGAGCGATGCCAAGCACCAACATTGCCGCTACGAGGCTTCGGGTCGTTGCCCAGACCAATGGAAGCAGGGATGCCGCCGTCTCGTCCCCGGCAATCAATCCCGCGTCAGCCAGGCCCCTGGAGACGGTCAAGACCCCCGCTAAAACCAACGTGAGCCCAAGGACCGGAAGTGCGTAGTCCCTTTCAAGACGGAATCGCGCGTAGGCGAGCAGACAGAAAAAGACCGCGGAAAGCAGGGTCAACCACTCTAGAATCGTGTGGATATAGGCGCCCTTGACAGCCTCCCGCAAAACGTGGAGATGCGCTCCCAGGGCGTCCGCTACAAAAAATGCCGGTTGGGTTCCGATTGTGCTGATGGAAAAATCAGCCCCGGAGAGCAGAAGGGCGCCGGGCAGTCCGCAAATTATGCAGACCCAGACAGCGACAGGAGCAAGATCGCCTAGACGACTTCTCCCGGGCGTGGCCCGGAATGCCGAAATCAGCTGTCTGTGGATCGCTCTGATCAAGTGCATTTGGCCTGTTGCCCAACCCCGACTCCATAGGTCGGGATTCCCGTGCTAGCCGGCTTATAGCCGGTATCCCCACCGCAGGGATCATGTTCTTCCCTCCCGTATCGGCACGAAGGCAGGTCGAAATTGAGTCGGACGGCCCAGGATTGATCCCGAACCGGCATGTGGGCAGCAACCCCGAGGCCCAACATGCAGCGCGATGGCAACTGAACCGCCAAGCCGAGAAATGGCAGACCTGGAATTCGGTCACCACCACGGGGAGCCAGCGGGCGAGTTCCATGCCCGTGCAGAGGGCCGCGTGGGCCGCAAAAGGCATTCTGGAGACCTGGGAGGCGGCGTGGCGCCCCTTAACAGTTCAGGGGGTGTACCAGATGGGCGAGGTCCAGGCGCGTTCCTGTACTGTGGGCACGTGCGCCTTGCTGCAGCAACCCTCAAGGCCCGCAGTCACGGTTTCGGGATCATCGCACGAAACTCCCGAATCCACGCAAATCTCTTGGCTCCAACGGCAGGTCGGGTTCTCCAACACGCGCGCGTAGTAGAACGCGCTCTCGGCCGGGTCAAAATTCGGATCGTCCCATACCGCGCAGAGTGATCCAGCACCGACTCCACTGGGCTCGCAGGTGGCCGTGTCTACACTGGCCCCGTTCTCCCCGCCCGCGATGTCATACACCTTCTCGTGGGCTTCGCCGTCCTTCACCCAACCCTTCACCATCTGCACGCGCTGAAGGGGGGTGCCGGGCGCATTCGGAGTTCCCGGGTCCTGCAGAGCGGAGACGACGAAGCGCGGGCTGCCCGAACCCTCGGGTCGTTTGGACAGATCTCCGCCCATGGGAACACCGCCCTCGTAACCCGCGGCCGCTAGATCCGCGCGTTCGCATAGTTCAGCGGGATAGTCCCAACCGCCAAAGAAGCGCACAACCGGCCGTGTCCCACTGGTTCCGTACGCTTCGCGTCGTTGCATGCCCGCGAAGATCGCGTCGCGTGAATTCTCTTCGGCCCAAATCACCGCCAGCCCGCCGGGGTTGAATTCGAGGTCGTCGGGCAGGCCCTCTAGGTTGCGCGCCCCTGCCCCGCCGTGGCCCTTGGCCTCGTCCTCGATGGTGAGGCCCGGCGCGCCCAGGTGGGTATCCGTGCTCGCCACGATCCCATACTTCAGGGGGTTTTCACCGACTTGCCCTTGAATCACCAGGCCCTTCTTCAGCGCGTTGCGCACCATCCCGCGCGGATCCGCCTTCATGGCGGGTTCCAGCGCCAACGCACCTTCGCTGGCAATTCGTCCAACACCGGCAAAGCTGTTGTAGGGGACCTTCTCGAAGCCGCAGGCTTCATCCGTCGTTTCCCCACCCAGCAGGCACTCGGAATCTCCCTTGTGCTGCATGATTTCCACCAGCGGTTCCCAGCGCTGACGCAAAGCCGCCTCCTCCCGGTCCACCGGCATATCGAGATCAGCGGGAGTTCGAATCTTCGCCGAGGCAAATATCAAACCGGGGCCACTCAAATTCGAGTTGTGTGGAATCGTCAGCACATCACACTTCTCCACCCCGTCGACGCACCCGCGCTGGAGGTGCTCCCACAAGTTGTACGCGGAAGGCGTTTCCACCCAACTCGGCGGAAGACTCGGCACTTGGTCATTGCGAAAAATTACATTCCGGTGAAGGTTGAATCCGTTCCCCGTAGTCCCCGTCCACTCATACCCGACAAAGCTCGTGAAGGAACACTCGGCACTGCGATCGTAGGCTTCCTCGGCTGCAGCCTGGATATCTCTCCATACCGCCATCGCCTGCTCCCGACACAGTTCACCATTCTCGCCGCAAAACTGGAAACGTTCGCGTAGCAGCAGGGTGCGAAAGGCCATGGGGCCAAAGCCGTTGACGGGATTCAGACGGTAGGTCCAACAAAAATCCGAGTCGCTTCCCGGAAGAGATTCGTCCCGACAAATCCGAATTTCGCCGAGCAATTCGGCGTGGTCCGTAATCGCAGTGAAATCCAGGGGCCGGCGCAACTGCGCCGAGCGCAGGGCTTTGCCCTCCGCGTCGTATGGCTGGAGTCCGACCCTCTCGCCCTTGGCCAATCGATAGGCGTCCCGGGGTGAGTTGCGCGTGTCCTGGGCGTTGGCATCGAAGGAGTAAGTCGAATGAACGTGGGTATCGCCGAAAAACGGGCGCCGCAGCGGATCGTGATCCGCGCAGGCCTCTCTTTCCTCGGTGACCGCATAGGGGAGTAGGGCCCGATCGCTCTCTCCCGAAAATACAGAACTCGCGGACACCAGACCGATGACCGTCCAAGCCAAAATTCGCCGCATATCGCCTCCTATTTCCGTTGGCCGAGCGCACTGAGTGAACTCGTTTGGAGGCCCGGGTTTAGCCCAACCGTTCCGAATCGTCGAAAACCGGCTCCTCGGCCAAAAGAACCACCCACCCATCACGAACCCCAGAGGGCCGCAGGCGCAGGAATTCCCCGGGGCAGGGACCGCTCACGCACTCGCCGTCCTCGAGACGAAAGAGCGCCGCGTGAGTCGAGCACACGAGATATTCCCCGGCCTCGTCGAGAAATCGATCCGGAGCCCAATCCAGGGGCGTTCCCCGATGCGGGCAACGATTTTCATACACCCGTACACCCGTCCCGAGTCGCACCACGATCAGGCCCAGACTTTTGTCCGACTCCTTCACCAAAGGGAAGCCCAGGGCGTCGCCCTCGGGCACCTCGTCCAGGCGACACACCACTCGTTCTCCGGCGCTTCGCATTTCGGCTTCCCCGGCCCCACGTCCCAGGGCCAATCCCAGTAGCCCACAGAACACGGCCCGTCTAGCTGGGCATTTCACCCTGCATTACACCTCGGCCATAGGCCGGTTCGATGAAGGGTCCGAAGTCGGGGCCCGCGCGCAAATGATGGCCTCCATCGATATTGATGCAGGTCCCGGTAATCCAGCGCGACTCCTCGCCCATCAGAAACCGCGCCAACTGACCCACATCGGCCGACTCACCCACGCCCCCCATGGGAGTGTTTTCGATATAGCTCGCATAGGTGGGACTGTCCCGGGGTATACCCTCCATGACCTCGGTGGCGATGAAGCCCGGGCGGATCGCGTTGAAGCGCACCCTTCGCGCGCCAAACTCGTTGGCGCAGTTACGCATCATCTCTTCGATGCCGGCTTTGCTCACGCAATACGCCCCGAAGTAGGGGTGCGGCACATGGCCCGCCAAGGAGGACATTCCCACAAAGGACCCTCCCCCCGCCGCGACCATATGGGGGGCCGCGTGCTTTACGCAGAGCATGGTGCCGAGAACGTTCAGATGCAGGACCCGAATAAATTCCTGGGCCTCCAGCACCGGGTAGGGACCCATGCCCCCGCCGCCGCCCGCGTTGGCCACGCATCCATCGAGTTTCCCGGTGGGCTCCAGCGCTCGAGCCACCACCGCGGCGACGCTCTCCTCGTCGGTCACATCCGCGACCGCGTGCTGCACGCTTCCCCCGCAACCGGCAGCCGCCTGAATCCGCTTTGCCGCGGCCTCCAGGACTTCTTCCCTCCGACCGCAAATGGTCACAGCGGCACCGTCCGCTACGAGTGCGGTCGCACATCCCTCGCCGATACCCGTCCCACCGCCGGTGACCAAGACGGCCTTGCCCTCCAGTCCGCCCGCTGGTCTGCTCATCCCTCACCCTCCTTCGCTTGCGCCGTCACTCGCCCCAAGCGGGCTTGTCGACTCAGCCGTCAACACTAGCAACGCCCGGCCGACCGGGTCGATTGCACGCATTTACATCTGCCCTTTGCGCGGCCATGAAGTCGGCCACGTGCCGCGCCAGTGCCGCGCCATCCCGGTCCACGGGCACGACATGCCCGGAATCCGCGCAGACCAGACTCTCTTTGACTTTCGATCCCAGGCCATCGAGAATCCGGCGCGCATCCCCGGGCTGTGCGGTTCGATCGTGGGCGCCGTGAGCCACTAGAGCCGGGGCTTCGATTCGCCCCAGGGCTCCAGCCACCCGCCGCTGTAGGCGAATCAGTTCGTGGACGCTGGCCAGGGGCATTTGCGAATAGCCCGGATGCCGCGCCCGGGCCTCGGGGTCGAGGATATCGGACCCCTCACGTTTATTGAGCATGGGCTTCAGGTATTTGATGATCGGAACCAGTTGGGGGATGGGCGCACCGAAGGTCAAGGGCGTGCCCACAACCGCAATCGCATCGGGCCGGGTGCGGCTCGCCAGTTCCAGGCTGAGCAACCCGCCCAGAGAAAGGCCCACAACGACGACTCGGGCATGCGCGACCCGAAGATTTTCGTACTCCCGGTGCACCGCTTCAACCCAGTCCTGAAATTTCAGTTTCGCCAATTCTTCGGGCCGGGTGCCGTGGCCGGGCAGGAGGGGACCCCGGGCGCGAAATCCGCGAGCGACCAGAGCCTCGGCCAGGGGACGCACCTCGTAGGGGGTACCGGTCAGCCCGTGGAGACAGAGGGCTGCCCCGTCGTCCCCGCCCTCTCCCGGCAAATCAAAGGGAGCCGCATCCACGGGTTCAGCAATCCACGCCATCCTCAGCCGACCCGCTCCCGCGCTTTCTCCTCCGCGCACCGCACCACCTCGCGCAAAGGCACCCCCGCACGCCTGGCAGCACGTTTGCAGGCATCGTACTCGGCGGAAACCTGCACCCCACCATCGACGCCGCGAAACCACTTGACGGCGATTCGCCCATAGGGTGTATCGACTCGGCCCTCTTCGCGATCGAGGAGTAGGCGTTCCCATTCCTGCGCCCGGACGCCCAGGGTCCCGGACTCGGCAAAGAGAATTGCAGCTAGGTCCATGCGATCCCCGGGCTGGGCCAGTACCCGCAACAGAAACCCCGGTCGATTTTTTTTCATTTGGAGATGCTGGAGCGAAACATCCAGGGCGCCGGCCTCGAATAGCCGCTCCATCACATAATCGAAATGCTCGGGAACGAGATCATCGAGATTGGCTTCCAGGGCCACGATGCGATCGCGACCGAGGGCATCGTTGGGGCGACCGATCACTGCGCGCAGCACATTGGGGACCGGACCGGGGCGGTCATTCCCCGCACCCAGCCCAATGGCTTCCACCGTCATTGCGGGCATTGATGTGTACTCATCGACCAGTGTCCGCAGGATGGCTGCCCCTGTGGGCGTGACCGTTTCCCATTCGACGTGAGCCGGTACCGTGGGAATTCCCTTGAGGAGTTCAAGGGTCGCGGGCGCCGGCAACGGGAGCTTGCCATGACTGCTGTCGATCATCCCGTAGCCGAGAGCCACCGGACTACTCGTCACACGATCCACGCCCAGGCGCTCGATTCCGATAGCCGCCGCGGTCACATCCACGATCGCGTCGACGGCCCCCACCTCGTGAAAGTGCACGCGATCCAGGGAAACGCCGTGCACCCGAGCCTCGGCACGACCCAGGGCTTCGAAGATCGCCAGTGCACGGGTGCGAACGCTTTCCACGAGTTCAGCCTGCCCGAGAAGGTCGACGATTTCCCGGTAACTCCGGCTCCCGGCGGTCCCCGCACCGTGGGGGCCATGATCCCGAGTCGGATCGTGGGAGCGCTTATCGGAGCGCTTATCAGAGTGCTTATGAGAGTGCTCGTCCCCGGATTTCCCGGCCCCCCGGCGGCGGCCCTGGCCCGGAACCCCAACCTCAACGAAGCGCGCCGCAAGGCTGCCCCGCTGAGTCCTGCGGACTTTCAACGTGTGGGGCACCCCGAGCCCCGCCAGGTCTTGCTCAAGCTCTTTTCGCTTCAACCCCAGATCGAGCAACGCCCCGACAAACATGTTGCCCGCGATCCCAGAAAAAACATCCAGGTGAAGGATCCGCCCAGAGGCGAGGCCCTTCTTCCCTATGGACTTCTTCCCCACGGGCTTCTTCCCGGTGCGCGCGGCTACCGAACGCTTCGGGCGGCCGGCTTTCGAACTCGAACTAGAGCCGGTTGATGAGGGTCGCGGCATACGCGGCTCCGAATCCGTTGTCGATGTTCACCACGGTGACGTTGGACGCGCAACTCGTCAGCATCCCGAAAAGCGCCGTGAGCCCGCCCAGGGAAACGCCATACCCGGTGCTGGTGGGAACGGCGATCACCGGCTTGTCCACCATGCCGCCCACCACCGACGGCAGTGCCCCTTCCATGCCAGCGACCACGATCAGCACCCTGGCCGCCCGCAGGCTCTCCTCCGCCGCGAGCAGTCGATGGATCCCCGCCACGCCCACATCCTGGATCAAATCAACCCGGTTGCCGAAGAAGCGGGCTACCCCCGCGGCCTCGGCGGCCACGGGCAGATCGGCCGTGCCTGCCGAAATGACGGCGATGGGACCCTTGCCGAGGATTTCAATCGACTCGGGACCGAAGGAGAGCAGCTGCGATGTCGCGTCGTAGGTCCCCCCCTGGATCCTCTCTTGGACCTCTTTTGCGTCGGCTTCGGTCACCCGGGTCACGAGCACCGGCTGCCCGGCATCCAAAAGGGCCGCAGCCACTTCGGCGATCTGGGAAGCCGTCTTTCCCAGGCCGAAAATCACTTCGGGTATGCCTTGGCGCAGGGCGCGGTGGGTGTCCACCCGGGCGTTCGCGGTGTCCACGAAGGGCAGCCGCGACAATTCCTTGATTGCGGCTTCAATCGAAACACCGCCGCCAACCACCTCAGATAACAGCTCCCGAATTCGATCCTTGTTCACGTCGCCTTTCGCCTCCCCGGGGCTCCTCGCGAACCGGCCGGGGGACAAGGCTCCAACGAGCGGCCCGGCCCGTGACGACGGCTTGGAAAATCCCGGTCGGACGTTATCAGACCGCCCCAGCGGTCGCCCTAGGTCGGATTACCGGTGCCCTCAACTCAACCCCGGGTCGGAACGCGTCGGCATGCGGGCGGGGGGCCATGGGCGGGGGGCGATGGGCGGGGGGCGATGGGCGGAGGGCG
>LWDU01037457.1_pt1 | contig 11211 bp, 11 predicted proteins | sample 727161 | NCBI WGS metagenome assembly LWDU01 (sample SAMN04566230, study PRJNA314399) | hydrothermal vent metagenome | isolation source: deep sea hydrothermal plume seawater | place: Mexico: Gulf of California, Guaymas Basin | collected 2004-07-11 | reverse complement strand
CGCAAGCGAGCTTGGCATCCCGGCCATAGCAATCTTCCCACACATCAATCCTGAACGGAAAGATGACGCCGGGTCTGAAGCGCTGAACCCCGATGGGCTGATCCCGACGGTCATCAAGGCCATGAAGGATGCTGCCCCTGATGTTGGCATAATCTGTGACGTGGCGCTCGATCCGTTCACGGCGCACGGCCATGACGGTGTCATTGATGCCGACGGCTATGTGCTCAACGATCAGACGGTAGACCTGCTGCGCCGTCAGGCCGTGATGCAGGCCGAAGCTGGCGCCGACATCGTGGCTCCATCCGACACGATGGACGGCCGGGTCGGCGCGATCCGCGATGCGCTAGAGTCAGCTGGCAAGGTCAATACGATGATCATGTCTTATGCCGCAAAGTATGCGAGCGGCTTCTACGGCCCCTACCGCGATGCCATCGGCTCTGCCTCTGCGCTGAAAGGCGACAAGAAGACCTATCAACAGAACCCCGCCAATAGCGACGAAGCGCTTCGGGAAGTTGCGATGGACATCGATGAAGGCGCTGACCTTGTCATGGTGAAGCCGGGCCTTCCCTATCTCGATATCATCCGGCGGGTGTCAGACACGTTTGCGGTGCCGACCATCGCCTTCCAGGTGTCCGGCGAATATGCGCAGATATGAGGAGCGCGTGATGATGGAAACGCTGCTTTGTTTCAAGCGCGCTGGCGCGTGCGGCGTGATCACCTATTTTGCCGAAGCGGCGGCGCAGATCCTGAATGCGTGATCGCGTATCCGATCTTACGATGGTTTTGCGTTCCGTCGCTGCTGGCGCTGGCATGCTGGCGGCCGCGTGCCTCTCTGTGCCGGCCGCCGCGCAACAGATCGCAGCTGACGAAATAGAGCTGCCCGATCTCGAAGGTGGGCGCTGGGGTGTATCCGTCGTTTCTCTCGATGGCGAGGAAGTCTATTCGGTTGCGGCAGATCAGAGGTTCGCGCCAGCTTCGACGCTGAAAGTGGTTACGACTGCGGCAGCGTTCCGAATGCTTGGAAACTTCGACTCTGGCCGATGGCCGGGCGGCACGTCAGCGCGTCTGGAAACAACGGCGGACTCTGTTCACCCCAACATTGTCCTCATTGGCGCTGGCGACCCGACCCTTTCGGCAACATCCCGCTGCACGTCCAATTGCCTGCAGGATCTGGCTAATGCGATCGCTGCGAGTGGCGTCACCGCCATCAATGCCGTCGATGTGGACGATACCCTTTTCCAGCCACCTCATTGGCCAGCGGGCTGGACGCATGAGGACTTCCGCTTCGGCTACGCGACGTCAATTTCCGCCCTCAGCGTCGATGGCGGCGTGGCCCGGGCACGCCTGACGCCCGGCAGCCGCCGGGGCCTGCCACCTGAAGTGACCTGGGAATGGGTGCCGTTCTTCACGATTAACACCGATGAGGCGGAAACCGTGTCGACCCGCCAGTTCAATGTCGACCTCATCCGCCGCCCTGGCGCTGAAGAAGCCTATCTGCTTGGCCGCCTGCCGCTTGCCTCACCGCCGGTCCACCTACAATTCGGCCTTGATGACCCTTCCCTCTATGCTGGCGAAGTGCTGAAAGCGATGCTGGAGGAACGCGGCGTTACGGTTCATGGGCCCGTGTTTCGCGGCACGGTGATGACGATACAGGCCCCCCGCCGGATTTCATCCTGCCCGGACCCGATACAACAATGCTGCTCGAGGAAGTCCTGCACGAGAGCAATAATTTCTACACTGAAGTCCTGCTCCACCACATCTCGCTGTCGGTGCGGGACCGCTCTCAGGATGCGGGTCTTGAGCTGATGGGCGACATGCTGGTCGATGCGGGTGCCTCCAGAAGCGAGTTCAGCCTTGCCGACGGCTCTGGCCTTTCGGTCTATAACCGCCTCACCCCATCGGCGATGACAGATCTCCTCGTCTGGGCGAGCCGCCAAAGCTGGTTCGACACCTGGTACAGCTTCCTTTCGCAGGCGGGCGTCGATGGAACACTGAAGTACAGGTTTACTGAGCTTGGCCGCGATGACCGGTTCCGCGCCAAGACAGGCAGCTTGACCGGGACTGGGTCTCTTGCGGGCTATTTCACGGCCCGTGACGGCAAGCGTTATGCGTTTGCGGTGTTCGCAAACGACTCCTCGCTGCGCTCGAACTTCTCGAGGATGTCATTGAGCGGATCGATTGATTGGAGACAGTTAGCGACGATGCTGAAGCGCTATTCTTCCCAGGTTTCGTATTTGCCGCGCATATATTGGACGCCAAAGTCAATAATCTCGGCCAGGACGGCTTCGTCCACATCGGCGAGCTTGTTGATGTAGAGGCACGACTTGCCGAGCTTGTATTTGCCCAGGCGTGCGAGCTTTTCCTCCAGGTCTAGATATCCCGGCATGATGTAGATCACCAAATTCGCCTTGCGCGGCGAGAAGCCCGTCATGAAGAACTCGCCTTCGCGTCCGCTCTCATACTTATAGGCATAGCGCCCATAGCCGATCAGCGATGGTCCCCACATGCGCGGCGCGAGATTGGTCGTTTTTGCGAATATCTCAAGCAGCCGTTTAGCGTCGGCGCTGCGGACAGGATGCTCGACAGACGCGACGAAATCCTGAGGCGACCGAGCCGTCGGCTTCGTCTTGTTTTCAGCCTTTGCCATCGCTCTCCCTCCCGAAGTGCATCACACTTTAGAAGCGGTAGGCTTTGCCGGCAATCTCAGTCTCCAATCGGAGAACGACGATTAAGACCATGAGCGCGATGAGAAGTGCGGCTGAAAGAGTTACGTTTATCCAGAAAGCGCGCGTCGCATTCTGCTGATCGACCCAACCGCGCGGCTTGATGCCCTTGAGACGGAAGACGGCCAGGGCGGACACAAGCAGGCACACAATGTTGAGAAAAAGCAGCATTCCGGAGCGGCCTGCAAACGTCCATTCCTGCGCACCGACAAAGAGGCCGAAGGCGGCGCCGGGCGGCAGGAGTGCTGCGGCGACCATGACGCCAACGAGCACGGCCGACTTGCCCTGCGCCATGGAGAGCGCGGCGGCACCTCCGGCTGCCAATGCCAGCGCGACGCTGTCGAGCCGCACCTCCGTGCGCGACATAAGTTCGTCGCTCTGAAGATTGAGCGGCAAGGCAAACGAAATCAGAAAGGAGACCAGCAGCGCGACACCGAGTCCGCCGGCCAAGGTCACGCCCGACTGACGGATCAGCGGCATATTCCCTAGACCGGCACCGAGCGCGAAGCCGAGAATTGGACCGAGCAGCGGCGCAATCACCATGGCGCCGATAACGGCGGCGACACCGTCCGAATTTAGGCCAATGGCGGCCACCACCGTGGACAGGCCAGACAGAATGAGGAAGTCACGCGTGAGGGTCGCGTCCTTGACCACATCGTCGAGAAGCTCCTCACGCAGAACGCGAAGGTTACTGGCCGCTTCATCCTGCTCAAGCTCGCGCGGCTCTGGCAGGCTTGCCTCGACCGGGATCATGGTGACCCTCCGGTCGCGGCGGTCTTCCAGTGCCTGTGAAACCGTGTCTATCAGGATCTGGCAGCGCCCGTCATGCGTGAGCACGCGGATCATCTTGCGGTCTTCCTGCTCGATATCGAACTGGATCCAGTCAACGGGCTCGAAGGCCTTGATTGCGCGGACGATGATTTCGCTGTCGCGCTTCTTCAGATGGATTTCGACCTGTTTCAAATCATTGCTTTCGCGAGGTGTCGAAGCGGGTGACTAGGCTAGACGTATCCCAGCGCTGGCCGCCTTCGGCCTGCACGTCTGCGTAGAATTGATCGACCAGCGCCGTAACCGGCAGACGAGCGCCGCTTTCGCGAGCAGCCTTCAGCGCGATGCGCAGATCCTTGCGCATCCAGTCGACCGCAAAACCGTGCTCGAACTCACGCGCGGCCATCGTCTTCCAGCGGTTCTCCATCTGCCAGCTTTGCGCAGCGCCGCCAGAAATGGCTTCCATAACCTTGGCGACGTCGAGACCGTTGCTTTCGGCAAAGTGGATGCCCTCGGACAGCCCCTGTACGATGCCTGCAATACAGATCTGGTTCACCGATTTGGCGAGCTGGCCTGCGCCACTTTCGCCAATATGGGTGATGCGGGCGCCATAAGCCTCCATGACAGGACGCGCTTTCGCCATCGCCTCGTCATCGCCGCCGCACATAATGGTCAGCCGCCCTGCTTCTGCGCCCGCCTGACCGCCGGAAATTGGCGCATCAACAAAGTGCGCACCGCGGGCGGCGCACCGCTCATGGAGGCTGCGGGCAAGTCCTGCACTTGCCGTTGTGTGGTCAATAACGATCGCGCCGCTCGCTAGCGCACCCTCGATCTGATCGAAAACAGCCTCGACGTCGGGGTCATCACCAAGGCAGAGGCAGATATAGTCGGCGCCCGAAACAGCATCCTTCGGTGTCGAAGCGGCCTTGCCATCATGCTTTGAGGCCCAGCCCTCGGCTTTCGCACTCGTTCTGTTCCAGACAGTGACCTCATGGCCTTTCGAAACGAGATGGCCTGCCATCGGATAGCCCATGACACCCAGCCCCAGAAACGCACACTTGCTCATAATGATAACTCCGTTGCCGTCTCGTGCCAGATAACCCGTTTGGCGTCACCGCCAACTAGACCGGCCCGTGGGATCTGGCCAGATTTGATTAAAATTCAAAGGTTACCCCAAACTTCACCTCAAGGACGTTCGTGTAGGCAGAGTGTACGGATCAGAAAGATCGGACACGATGGCTAATGTTCACGCCTTGTCGCGTGCTGGTGGCAGAATGCCACTGGCGCCGATCCGCCAGACTGGCGGATGGAAGCTCGCTTATGCGGACTTCCTGACAGCGCTGTGCGCCCTCTTTCTCGTCCTCTGGCTGGTTCATGGCGCAACGCCTGAGCAAAAGGAAAGCGTTGCAGAGCAATTCGGCGCACCCGGCCTTGCGACCGCGCAAGCTTTTGAGCCGCTCTCCCTGACACCCGTGCGAACCGAAGTCTCTGCACTCGCCGAAACGCTTCGTAGCTCCCCGCTGCTTGCAGAACCTGCTGGCCATGTTGCAATCAGCGAGATCGAGAATGGCGTCCGGATCGACTTGCTCGACCCCGATCTTGCGCCGCTATTCGAGAAAGGTGCAGCGTCGCTCAACGCACGCGGCCATACCCAGATCGGCCTGACCGCTGCCGCGCTCAGCATGGTCGAGATGCCCTTCTCGATTGAAGGTCACACCGATAGTGACCCGATCAACCGCATCAATTACTCGAACTGGGACCTGTCCGCTGACCGCGCGAACGCAGCCCGCAGGGCCCTTCTCGCACAGGGCATCGATCCTGCCCGTGTTCGCAGCGTTGCAGGGCTTGCTGACACGCGCCCTCTGGATGCCAATTCTACCAACTTGCCTCAGAACCGGCGCTTGAGCATAGTCATCCACATAGACTGATTTTCTGCTGGGAGCGTTCTGCTCCCGCCGCGGCCGGGAGACTTCATGGCAACAGAGCTTGTTGCAAACTGGCCCATGTGGGCCAGCCTTTTCGTGATCCTGTGCGCGATCGTGGCTTATGTGCTGGACCGGTGGTCGATGGAATCTGTATCCATCGGCGTCGTCGCGGCTTTATTGCTGCTTTTCACAATTCCGGGTGCGACGGCATTTGACGGAACCGCGATCACGTCTGCAGACCTGCTGTCCGGCTTTGGCAACCCGGCCCTCATCACAATCATGGCCCTGCTGGTCGTTGGTCAGGGCCTGTTCCAGACTGGAGCCATTGAAGGGCCGACCAAAGCGCTGGTACGCTCCTATGGCAGGCGCCCGATCTACACGCTTTGCCTGACTTTCTTTGCAGTGTTCGCGATCAGCGCGTTCACCAACAATACGCCCGTCGTCATCATGTTCCTGCCGATCATGAGCGCCATTGCGATGCGTATGAACGCTTCGCCCTCGCGCCTGATGATGCCGCTCAGCTTCGTGTCGATCCTGGCAGGCATGACGACGCTCATCGGTACCTCAACCAATCTGCTGGCGGCTGACGCCTACCGGCGCACCGAAGGCATTTCGCTGGACTTCTTCGAACAGACGCCGATGGGCCTGATGCTTGCCGGGGTCGGACTGGCCTATATCGCGATTTTCTCGCGCTACCTCCTGCCCAACCGGGACACGTTTGCGCAGGAAATCGTGCCCAGCGGCAAGCAGTTCGTGGCGCAGATCGAAGTCACGCATGGCCACTTTCTCGTCGGACAGTCTCCGGTGGCAGGTATGTTCCCGGATCTGAAGGACATGACCGTCCGCCTCATCCAGCGCGGCGAAAAAGCGATGCTGCCCCCTTTCGAGGATGTGGAGCTTCGCGTCGGCGACCTGGTCATCGTCGCGGCGACGCGAAAGGCCATCAGCGACCTCCTTGCCTCAAAACCGGGACTTCTTCAGCAGATCTGGCAGGGCGACGAAGACGAAAAGGTCGACACCAGCGTGCCGCAGCTCAGCCTGATAGAAGCGGTTATCGCGCCGGGCTCTCGCATGGCCGGTCGTACGGTTGAAATGCTGGGCTTCAGACGGCTCACATCCGCAGTGGTTCTGGGTATCCAGCGCCGCTCGCGTATGATCCGCACAAGGCTGGGTGAAATCCGGCTTGAAGCAGGTGATACGCTGCTTCTCTGCGCCCCTCAGACCGTCTTTCAAGAGCTTCGCACAAGCCGCGATATCCTGCTTCTGGAGTGGTCTCAGAAAGAAATCCCGGTGACGGCTCATAGCCTAGCAGCGCGCCTCATCGCGCTCGGCATGGTCATTCTGGCGGCGACCGGCCTCACCAGCATCCTCGTTGCGTCCTTACTCGCGGCCCTCGCCATGATCGTGACGCAGTGTCTGAACACCAGACAGGCTAGCCGGGCCCTGGATCTTCGGATCTTCCTCGTTATTGCAGCCGCTCTGGCAATGGGCACGGCGCTGGAGAAGACCGGCGCGGCGACCCTGATCGCGAACGGCGTGGTGACCCTGGCCGCGCCATACGGACCGGTCGTCATCCTTTCCACCATCTTCATCTGCGTAGCTCTGCTGACCAATATTCTCAGCAATGCCGCGACGGCCGTCCTGTTCGCGCCTGTGGCGCTGGAGGCAGCTCACACGGTCGGCAGCGACCCTCTGCCCTACATTCTTGCAGTGATTTACGCGTCGAACTGCAGTTTTGCTTCGCCGATCGCCTACCAGACCAACATGTTGATCATGGCCCCCGGCCATTACCGCTTTTCAGACTTCATAAAGTTTGGTGGGCCACTTTTGGTTGTGATGTGGGTCGCATTCACCATAATGGCCCCTTGGCGTTTTGATCTTTGAGTGCCTTAATCGATGACTATGAAACTGGATGAGTCGCTATTTACCGTACCGGGTGTCGGACGCGGACTACGTTTCTATGTCACCGGTGCAACCCCTTGCCCCTATCTGGACGGCCAGATGGAGCGCAAAGCCTTTACCCATCTCAACCAGTCTGCCCCTGACACGCTGCACAACCAGCTGAGTGAAGCAGGTTTCCGGCGCAGCCAGTCGGTCGCCTACCGTCCGGCCTGCCCGTCCTGTAATGCGTGCCGCAGTGTGCGCGTCGACGCCTCTCAGTTTTCGCCCAGCCGCAACCAGGCCCGCATCCTGAAGCGCAACGCGGACCTTGTCCGCCGCCCCGTCGCTCCGAAAGCGACGCGCGAGCAGTTCCGCCTGCTGAAACGCTATCTCGTGTCGCGCCATGAAGGCGGCGGCATGTCGGATATGGGCTTTCGCGAATTCGCTGGCATGGTGAACGAAACACCTGTGCAGACCCTGATGTTCGAGTATCGCGAAGGGCCGGAAGAAGACGCGCCTCTCGTCGCTGTCTCGCTGACTGATGTGCTGCGCGACGGGTTCTCGATGGTCTATACCTTCTTCGACACGCGCCAGCCAAAGCGCAGCCTCGGCACTTATATGATCCTCGATCATATCCGCAGCGCTGAGGACTATGGCCTGCCGCACGTCTATCTTGGCTACTGGATCAAGCAGAGCCCGAAGATGGACTATAAACGCCGCTTCCAGCCGCTTGAAGTCCTTGACGGGGCCGTCTGGCGTCCGCTTGAAGAGGATAGTTAGAACCCGGACTGTCAGAGGGGCAGAATCGGGCGATCCCTAGAGGATCCGGGGGAGGATATGATACGCAGACGTAACCTGCTTGGCGCAGGTCTTCTTGGCATAGGCGGCGCTGCCGCATCCTTTGGCAGCCCGGACCACGCGGCAAATCTTGCAGCGCCTGCGATCAGCCGCAACCGGCGGCGCCTCAACATGGTGACCACCTGGCCGAAGGGCCTGCCTGGGCTTGGCCGGGCGGCCGAGCGCGTGGCCGAGCGTATCCTCGCCATGTCCGAAGGCCTGATCGAAGTGAAGGTCTATGCCGCAGGTGAGCTGGTGCCCGCCTTCGAAAGCTTCGACGCCGTCGCGAATGGTTCTGCCGACATGTATCACGGCGCTGAGTATTACTGGACGGCCAAGTCCACTGCCTACCCTTTCTTTACGGCAGTCCCATTCGGCATGACGGCGCAGGAGATCATGGGCTGGATCGACTTTGGCGGCGGTCAGGAGCTCTGGGATGAGCTGTCGGCTGGCTTTGGCATCAAGCCGCTGCAGGGCGCCAATACCGGTCACCAGATGGGCGGCTGGTTCCGGCGTGAGATCAACAGTCTGGATGACCTTGTCGGCCTTCAAATGCGTATCCCGGGACAAGGCGGCGACGTGTTGCGCGCCCTTGGCGGATCAGCAAAGTCCCTGCCCGGCGGTGAAATCTATCAGGCACTCCAGACAGGCAATATTGACGCGACCGAATGGGTCGGGCCCTGGAATGACTACTCGCTCGGTTTCTACCGGGAGGCGCCGTACTATTACGGCCCGGGCTTCCATGAACCGGGCGCGAGCCTCGCTGTCGGCATCAATCTCAAGCTCTGGGAAAGCCTGACGGCAGGCGAACAAGCGCTGATCAAGGCGGCCTGCGAGTCGGTGAATCATCTGTCTCTTGGTGAGTTCACCTATCAGAATTCCGTCTACCTGGACCTTCTGGTGCGAGAGCACGGCGTGCAGCTCCGGTCGTTCCCGGACGAAGTCGTTGCCCGGATGGCAGAGGCGGCCCGCGATGTGCGTGCTGCATCCGGCCGCGATGGTCTTGAGAAACGCATCTATGAAAGCTTCGAAGAGGCGCTGAACAAGATGGCAGGCTGGGCGGCGGTCTCTGACGGGCCGTACTACGCAGCCCGCGAACTTGGCCGGAAGACCGGAGGTTAGGCGCCCGTCATGGACCCGCAAGTCTTCCTGACCCTTGGCAGCTTTCTGAAGTGGATCGGGATTGTCGCATCTCCGGTCCTGCTTCTGCCTCTGCTTATACTCGTGATCCCGGCCCCGCTTCACAAAGCCGGGCAGACACTTGCCGACGGTCTCGACCGGTCGCTGGACTGGGTCCTGCGCGCAGCGATGCTGGCCGCTATCCTTCTCTTCATGCTCCAGCTTGTCGTCGTGATCGGCAGCTACGCACTGGCCCTCACGGCGACCTGGCTGTCGGAATCGGTCATCTACGCCTTCGCCGCGATGTTCATGCTGGGCGCTGCGACCGCGCTTCGCGATGATGCCCATGTGCGCGTCGACATCCTGCGCCCGCGTTTTGGCGAGAATGGACGCAACTGGATTGAGCTTGCAGGCACCTACCTCCTCCTCTTCCCGATCTGCATCCGGCTCCTGATGGCAGGCGAACAGGGGCTGACACGCAGCTGGACGCTGTTCGAAGGCTCGCGCGAAAGCGACGGCCTGCCGATCCTTTTCCTTTTCAAGACACTGGTGCCGATCTTTGCGGTGCTGCTGATCCTCGCTGGCCTGTCGGTCGCCCTGAAAGCAGCGCTGAGACTGACAGGGTTTGCAGGCTCTGCTGACGAGACCACACCGCAGGAGCGCCATTATGGAGCTTGAACTCCTGCTCGCGCTCTTGATGTTCCTGACGGCCATCGGTGCCCTGCTCGCGGGCTATCCCGTCGCCCTCACACTTGGCGGCGTCGCCCTGCTCTTTGCCCTGTTCGGCATTACGTTGGGCGTCTTCCCTGAACCGCTACTGCTGTCCCTGCCAAGCCGTATCCAGGGCGGCTCGATCATGCAGAATGAGACGCTCATCGCCGTCCCGCTCTTCGTGCTGATGGGCGTCATCCTTGAACGCTCCCGCGTGGCAGAGGACCTTCTGCACATTGCCGGCCGGCTGCTTGGGCGTATGCGCGGCGGTCTCGGCTATGCTGTCGTCCTTGTCGGCGCCCTGCTTGCAGCCTCGACCGGCATTGTCGGCGCAACCGTCATCACAATGACGCTGATCGCCCTGCCGACCATGCTGGCGCAGAAATACGACCCGAAGCTCGCGACCGGCACGATTGCTGCCTCAGGTACGCTCGGCCAGATCATTCCGCCAAGTATCGTCCTCATTCTGCTGGCAGATGCAGTGTCCAATGCCGCGAGCCAGGCCGCGAACGAAATGGGCGTTGGCAGCTTCGTCGTGTCTGTGGGTGACCTGTTTGCCGGGGCGCTCATTCCGGGGCTGCTTCTGGTCGGGCTTTATCTTGGCTGGATCGCGGTGATGGCCATCCTGAAGCCGGAGTCCTGTCCGCCCGTCATCGACGATGACAGCCCTCCACTGACAGGCAGGGAAGTCGCGTTCGGCCTCGGGGCCCCGCTCTTCCTGATCATTGCGGTGCTGGGGGCTATCCTGTCCGGCATTGCGACCCCGACAGAAGCGGCATCGATTGGCGTCGCTGGCGCGCTGCTTCTCGCAGGTCTCCGCCTGTCGGAAACGGGAGATGCTTTCCTGGTGCGGATCATCGCTGGCGCCTTTGCGGCGCTGCTTCTCATTCTGGTGATCCGCAACATTATGGATCTGCGCCTTGGGGTGGCGACAACGGATGCGATCACCCTCGTTGGTATCGCCGTCATCGTCGTGTCGGCCATCCTGTTCCTAGCGGGCACGGTCGCCGGGATGATCATCCTACATCGGCGCGGCTTTCTCTCACTCGCTCTGAAAAGCGGCGTGCACATCACCTCGATGGTGTTCCTGATCCTGATTGGCGCGTCGCTCTTTTCACTCGTTTTTCGCGGCTTCGGCGGCGACGACATGGTGGCTGACCTCCTTCACGCCATTCCGGGCGGGCGCTGGGGCGCGCTGATTGGCGCCATGCTCGTCATGTTCGTGCTTGGTTTCTTCCTCGACTTTA
>LWDU01002159.1_pt1 | contig 11212 bp, 6 predicted proteins | sample 727161 | NCBI WGS metagenome assembly LWDU01 (sample SAMN04566230, study PRJNA314399) | hydrothermal vent metagenome | isolation source: deep sea hydrothermal plume seawater | place: Mexico: Gulf of California, Guaymas Basin | collected 2004-07-11 | reverse complement strand
ATTTATACAGGGAGAAAGGAACCTCACAGGGTCATAAACTTTTCTTCAAGATGTTACTTGATGATTCTGCCGAACTCTATTATCCATCAGATGATATACTTGACGCATCAGACGGTAAGTGGTCATTTGATACAATCATTCGTGTAGCCAAAGGAACTATCTTAACTGATATATCTACATTGGTTGGACGGTCTATACTACAGAAAGATAAACCATTATCTCCCTCGGTGAATAAAGCTACCGCAATGATTGATTCTGTTACGCAGATATATCATGGCACGATAGAGGTTCTTGAATTAAACATAAACTATGAATCTATTAAGGGAACATTCCTTCCTGATGAATTTATCTATATAACAGGTGCTGACAATGTTCAATATCAGTTTATATTATCGCCACTAGCAATTAGCATTAATATAACGGACGGCGGTCAACATTATTCCACTAATGAGATAATTGATATTCAGGGATTTAATTTCCCAGTTATATCACAGGTGGGTAATGTGACATCTGGTAGGGTTGATTCTATAGCTATCACCGCAGAAGGTAATGGTTATACAGACGGTAGTGCATTAGTATTTAATGAAACAAATTCAAGTGGGCAAGGAACGGAAGCTCATATATCTGGTGTGCATGGTGCGGTTGATTTAGAGGACGGTTTTGGCGAGGTAGTTCAGGAAGATTATACTGTATGGCTATCGGGATTAAATGAAGATAGATTTTTATTAGAATCTGGTTCTGGTAATATTATTGATACTGAGGTGTCACGATTTGGTCAGAACTATAATCGTTCGCCAGTTGTTACTGCCACTGGCGGTATAGACGGTGTGTTACTTCCAATCACAAGTAATGTTGGTGGTATATCTCAGGTGAGTATTTTAGACCCTGGCTTTGATTATACAGGTTCGACATTAAAGAATCCAACTGGGTCATTCCTAAAGAACGAGATGGTGAATGGTTCGTCTGGCGGTATTGGTAAAGTAGTTAGTTATGATGCTGATATTAATTTATTAAAGTTGAAAGATATTGTCGGGACGTTCCCAGACAACTCTATTGTGACAGGAGTTTTAACAGGTCAATCGGGTGAAGTATTTGTATCCACAACAGCGGTAGGAACGGTTGTTGTCGGTGCTGTACATTCATCAATAGGTAAGTTTGTTAATGAGGATGGGTTCGTATCATCATTTGCAAAAAGAATACATGATGGTACATATTACCAAGCTTATTCTTATCTTGTAAAAACTGCGGAGTCTATCGTCAATTGGAGGAGTGCTGTTAAGTCAGCGGTTCATCCGGCTGGGTTTGCAATGTTTGGTGAGATTAATATAGTATCAGTATTGAATGGTCGTATCAAGGTGCCGACTCTTCAGAATACAACATATACACCAGAATTATTTTCTACATTCAAAGATATTTTCCACACTGTATTAAGACGTAGACTTGGTTCTGATGGTTACGGAACTAAGAACCCAAATCCGTTACTGGGCGGCGAAGGCGAACGTGACTTAACTGTTGATGGTACATATGATGTTGGAGCTACGCACGAATATATAATTGATTGGATATACCCCTCTTTAAACAATTCAAATTATAATTCATTCGGATCTACATTAAAGAATCTAGACTACTGGAAGTTCTCAGCACCGCCACACGAATGGTCTTTGAGTCACGGAAATCCAAGCATATATCGTATGAATGTATACTTGGTAAATGATTATCGGTTAGTGTCTGAGAGTGTTACGGATTCAGGTGATTATGGTGATTTACAACCAGCACAATTATATAACCAATACGATTATGGTAAAATTACTGAGGCTCCTGAGTGGCAAGGATGGATACACCCAGACACACTTGAAATTGGAGTCGATCTTCACGGGTATGATATAAAACAATTTGGTCATTATTTGATATCAGATGTAACAAATTATCCAGACATGAGAACAAACGTGCCACCTCCGTCTGAGATAACATTAAAATCATTTCCATAAATCCATTATAAATAGTATATAGTTTAGTAACAAACAAATTTAGACACAGCAACGCTAAGAATTTCTATGATTCTTTTGGCACTGACAAGTATTATCTTTTTGTTGGTAGATCGGAAGCATGGGCCAACGACAACTCACCGCCGGTTCCTGTTGATACAATTGTATCTGAAACGGAACAGTATCGTGATATGATTGCTGCTAAGAACGTATCGACTCCCAATGTGACATATGTTATTCCAAGACGTAATTGGTATACAGCAACCGTGTATGATATGTATCATCACAATGTAACTGTTACAACCCCATCATCAACTGGTGCCGTCAATCTTTGGGACTCAAAGTTCTATGTGATGAACCAGAATTATAATGTATATGTTTGTATATCAAACAATGGAGGAGTTGTTTCAACGGCAGAACCCACTGGAACATCAACCAATATTATTACAACTGGTGATGGTTATAAGTGGAAATACTTGTATAACATTTCCACATCCGATGTTCAGAAATATTTAAGTCTTGACTTCATGCCAGTTCTTGAAGACCAAACAGTAGCGAATTCTGCATCAGCAGGGGCAATAGAATTCATTAAGTTAGTTAATGGTGGGTCTGGATATGTCGATGGAGCATACACTTCGGTAGTAATTCATGGTGATGGCACAGCTGGTACAGCCAATGTTACAATTGTGAGTGGTATTGTCACCGCAGTTACAGTTGATGTTGTAGGATCTGGATATACATTTGCTTCACTTGATTTAACTACATATGAAGATCCTAATGTCACAACAACCGCTGCATCAATAGACCTTATTATATCTCCTGTAGCTGGACATGGTGCTGATAACAAAAAAGAACTCGGTGGATTCTTTGTAATGATTAATACAACACTTGCTGGTGCCGAGGGTGCTGGTGACTTTTTAGTAAACCAAGATTTTCGGCAAGTTGGGTTATTGAAAAACCCAACTTCGTCTGGTGTAATTTCCTCAGCATCTACATTATCTTGTTTGAAGAAATTAACACTAACAGGTTTCGGTAATACACATTTCGTTATTGATGAACTCATCACGGGTTCTGCTTCGAGTGCGATTGGTGTTGTAGCTGACTTTGATGCTGCAACTGGTGTATTGAAATATTTCCAACAATCCGAAACGGGCGCAGGCTTAGCAGGAGATGGTGATATTGATACATTCCAAGTATTTGACGTAGTAACAGGAGCTACATCGGGTGCTGTCGGAACATTAACAGTGATAGATCAACCAGAAATTGATGTCTATTCTGGTGATATTATCTACATAGAGAATCGTATGCCTATCCCAAGAGCTACGGATCAACAAGAGAATATAAAACTAATAGNNCGTATTACGATGACTTTGCGGAGAACTCGGAATTCTATAAAGTATTATTCCGGCCCGGATTTTCCATACAGGCAAGAGAGTTAACAACACTCCAAACCATATTACAAAATCAAGTTGAGAAATTTGGTCATCATATGTTTGAAGAAGGCGCGATGGTCATCCCAGGCCAAGTTGCGCTTGATACAGAATACCATGCCGTAAAGATACAAGCATCTTATGGTGCAAATACTGTTGAAGATTATCGTGTGAATTATGAAGGAACGGTAATCACGGGAGAAACCTCTGGCGTTAAAGCTAAGGTTGTTAACACGGTTGCAGCAACAACTACCGATTCATTAACACTCTATGTAAAGTATGAGTCATCTGGAACGAACAATACAGACGCAGTGTTTGCTGACGGTGAAAATATTTCATCATCTGGTGTTGTTGGAACTTTCACTGCCGGAACATTAACTGCCACGACAGACGCAACTAACGCAACATCAATCGGTTCATCGTCATCTATTGTTACTGGGGTGTATTTCACTAGAGGTCATTTTGTAAAATGTTCTGATGAAACAATTATCCTTGATAAGTATACTAATACCCCTTCATATAGAATTGGGTTTGATATAACGGAGTCATTGGAAACACCTGAAGGAGATACCTCTCTGCTCGACAACGCAACGGGGTCATCTAACTTCTCTGCCAAGGGAGCTCATAGATTAAAGATTAATCTGAAGTTAACTGCCAAGGCGATAACGACTACGGACGATACAGATTTTATTGAATTACTTCGTGTTGAGAATGGAATACTTCTTTCCAAGATACGACATACCGAGTATGCCATCATTGAAGAAACATTGGCTCGTAGAACATTTGACGAGTCTGGTGATTATACTGTAGTTGACTTTGACATTGAATCAAGGGAACATCTCGACACGGGATTGAATCGTGGTATATATACCTCGGCCAACAATGGTGACGAAGCTAAGGTAGCACTTGGAGTGTCTACTGGTAAGGCATATGTTCGTGGTTATGAGATTGAAACATTATCTACACGATTTGTTGATGTAGACAAAGCTCGTAAGTACGCTTCAAATAATAATACGGTCACGCCAGCCTCTCTCGGAAATTATGTTAAAGTAACTAATACATTCGGTTCACCAGATTTAACTTTGAATACTGGTGAGTCTAAACCATTTAATACAGTTTATTTATATGATGCAGTTAATGCAACACGCGGAGCAGTTAATGGCAATGTGATAGGATATGCTCGTGCAAGAGCATTTGAACATTTGTCTGGCAGTCTAGCAGGAACTTCAGCTTTGACAACTGGTGTTTATAAATTATATCTTTTTGATATACAAATGAACACAAATCTATTAACTGCTGCTGCATCGACATTTTCTGTTGACGCGAGAATAACGGGTTCTACATCAGGCGCTTATGGTTATGTAACGCTTTCACCCACAACAACCACACACGAATTAATTCAGGTATCAGGTAACTTCATCGTTGGTGAAACATTAATTTCTTCTGACATAGCTAATACAACTGGTGCAACAGTAGTGGCTACGGAGGTTAAGGATTTCTCAATGGCCAAGCAAGTTTTTATGGACGACCCTGACGCTGGTCAAGATTTCATATCAGATATTGTTTTAGACTCATCGTATACCTTGGCAGGAACGTTGACAACAACTTCTGGTGCCGCCACCATACAAGGGAACAACTCACAATTTCCTGGCGAACTTCGGATTGGTGATATAATTTCTATCCCATCAAATGTCAATGATGTAGTCACCGTAACTGCTGTGGCTGGTAATAGCATTACTGTAGCGCCCAGTCCAACAATCACGGGCACCTTCACGGGTATTAGAACTCGTCCAAAATTAAATGAGCAAGAAGAACTTGTGATGCTTTACAAGTTGCCAAAAGATAATATTAAAACATTATTGACTGACGCAAATAATGGATTGTCCGATACGACTTTATCTACCAAAAGACAGTTCATAGGGACGACCACATCTTCAGGTACAATTGCTTTCACTGCTGGAACCAATGAGGTATTTGGGTCATTCTCTACGAACGATTATGTAATGTCAGTATTGAGCGTAGGGACAGGTGCCGGTGCTGGGAATATGGCTCAGGGTGATCTTATTGATTTAACTGGGAAGGTGAGCGGGATTGGAACCAGTTCTATCACTATCACGGATACGACAGCTTTTGGTACGATAGCAAATAAAATTAAGTTAGTTGTAACAATCAATAGGACAACCGCAGGACACAAGTCAAAGACTGCAAATAAGTCAATAAAGAAATTAATCACAGATACAACAAGTACGACAAGCTTGTTTGGTTCAAGAGTATCAGATCCACAGATTTCACTTGGTACTGCTGATGTCTATGGAATTCGTGGTATATTCTTATCAAAAGATATGTCTACTGTTCCATTAACACCCACTCTAACATTCTCCGCAGTAACGTCAACTATATTCAATGCAGGCGAGAGAATAGTTGGTGATACATCAGGCGCAATTGGTATTGTTATATCTTACACCTCTAGTTCTAAGATACTAGAATACTATATATTGTCGGGTGTGTTCACCACCGCAGACACAATCACATATAATACAACGGATACTGCCACATTAGATTCGACCGCAACAGACCCAATAACAGGAGCGGTGAATGGTGGTATTTTTGCTGGTGATACTGATGTGACAAGTTCGTTCACATTTGACACGGGACAACGAGATTCGTATTATGATATATCTCATATCGTAAGAAAGGGTTCTGCTGTAACACCAGCTGGACAGATCTCATGGTGGTTCTGGTGATTTCTTCTCTGTAGATTCATATGCTTCTCAAGTTGATTATACGGATATTCCATCATACTCTGCGACAAGAGTGGATCCCGATACCTTGGCTCCTTCTGGTGAATATGAGTTGAGAGATACATTAGATTTTCGTTCAAGGATTGGTGACAATACCACAGCGAATCCATTCGTATTCGGCAATAGAAATTATGCCTCAACGGGTTCGTCTAGATTTGACATCCCTAAAGTTGACTCACTAATTCGATCTGATTACGAGAACTATTTAAATAGGATTGATCATTTATACTTAACAAGTACAGGTGATTTCGTTATACAGAAAGGCGTTGATGCTGAACTTCCAACATCCCCAGATGAAATGAAAGATGCTATGAAATTAGCAGAGATTGAAATTCCAGCATATACGCATAAAGCAAGTAATATTTCTATTACGACATTAGACAACTCACGATACACTATGCGTGATATTGGTAAGTTGGAAAAAACTTCATTGAATATGTTGGAAGCGGATACTCAATCATTACAGATTCAAGATGGCAACGGACTTGATAGATTTAAAGCTGGTTTCATTGTGGATAACTTTTCAGGACATTCTATTGGCGATGTTGCTCACGCTGACTATAACTGTGCGATTGATTTCCAAGTTGGCATATTACGCCCAGAATCATATATTGACAATGTAGAGTTAACAGAGTATAATACGACCGACACACAAAGAACAGCATCTAGTTATATGAGAACTGGCGATCTTATTATGTTGCCGTATGAGCATAGTGTAATGATATCACAGGGGTTTGCCTCTAGAGTTGAGAATGTTAATCCATTCGCAATTCAGACATGGATTGGTGTTATAAAAATGAGCCCCGATTCGGACACATGGATTGATACTAAAAAGGCTCCAGATATTGTTATCAATGTTGAAGGTAACTATGATTCTGTAATGAAGCGTGAGCGGAATCGCATGGGAACTGTGTGGAATTCTTGGCGTACATTGTGGACAGGTAATACTAGAACTCAACAGGGCGGAGTTCGTAGAGCTCACACAAGACGCTGGGGTAGAGGTCTTGATTTGGTTAGGAGTCTAAACCAACTTCAAGATCATAGACAGACACGCACGGGTGTTAATACAAGAATCACAGAGGTTCGTGAACGTAGATTGGCAGGAACAAGGGTTATCGATTCGTCCATCATTCCATTCATGCGCTCTAAGAAGATCGAGCTGAATGTGACTGGCCTGAAACCCAATACAAGAATATATCCTTTCTTTGATTCTGTTGCTGTAGCTGCTTATTGTAGAAACTCTGATGGGTCAACGGGCCCATTTGTTACTGATCCTGCTGGAGCATTTCTTGGTTCTTTTACTATACCAAATACTGATGCGATTCGGTTTAGGGTTGGTAAGAAAACATTAAGACTTACAGATCGTTCAGACAATAATATGACTGCCGGTATAGCAAACACAACAGCAGAGTCTACATTTGAATCTGCTGGAACATTGAATACTGAACAGTCAACATTCCTCGCAATGCGTAATGCTAAGATTGTTAGGACTAACCTTTCACAGAATAGAAATATAACCACATCAACTAGGTTGAGTGACAGAGTTGTTGGCTGGTGGGATCCGTTGGCACAAACGTTCTTGGTTGAGAAGGTCGGTGGAGCATTTATAACTAAAGTTGATTTATTCTTTCAGTCCAAGGATACCACACTCCCAGTTACTATGATGATTCGTTCTGTAGAGAATGGTATGCCTGCTAAAGAAATACTACCATTTTCAACCGTAGTATTGAATCCCGATCAAGTTAATATATCCGATACTGGTTTGACTGCTACAGAGTTCATATTTGATTCTCCTGTTTATCTTAAAGACAAAGAGGAATATTGTGTTGTCGTTCAGACAAGTTCTACAGATTATAAATGTTGGATATCACAAGTGGGCGAACCAGACATTAATTCAACACGTTCAATATCCGAACAACCTTATATGGGTGTCTTGTTTAAATCACAGAACTCATCTACATGGACAGCTTCGCAGATGGAAGATTTGAAGTTCACTATGTATAATGCTAAGTTCGATACTTCTATAGTAGGTAAGGTTAAGTTAATCAATAAAGAGTTAACTGTTGACACAGGCCATATTGATACTCTAGACAACCAACCTATATCTACAGAATCAGGTATATCCAAAGTTAGAATATACCAAGAAAATCACGGTATGCATTCCAGTACATCTAATGTTATTATATCAGGTGTCGTTGCGCCAACAGGTGAAACAGGAACATTATCGTTAATACCTTTGAGTGAGATTAATAAAACACATTTGTCTATATCCGACATTGAAGTTGATTCATATTGTATACCTACAACGACAGCTGCAACTAAATCAATTACTGCTGGTGGTGATGCTGTATTGGCTACTCGTAATGTACCATATGATGTTATTCATCCTATTGTATCTGTGATGGATTTCCCAGATACCACAATATCAGCAGCACTCCAAGCAACAACAGGTACATCATTGGCGGGAACTGAAACTTCTTACATCAAACCAATTGAGTACAATGCACCAAATATAATACTGAATGAAGATACTATTCTAGATGTTCCTAGACTCGTAGCATCTAAGATCAATGAAACAAATGAGATGAATGGTGCTGAGTCTATGGATATCAATATTTCTTTATCGACATCCAATGAGAACGTATCACCTATTATCGATACTGCTAGAACATCAGTTATAACGATTGCTAATAGGGTTGATAAGATTGATACATCTGCGGATATTGGTGATATTCAGAACTATGTTACATCAACTGAAGCTGAGGGTGATAACAATCCACCTATCTACATGACTAAGAAAATAACACTAGAACTTCCAGCAACAGCATTGAGAACTATGATGGCAGCTGTTATTCAAGATACCGCAGAGGTTGAAGTTTATTACAAAACACTAAGAACTGATTCTGCTGATAACTTTGACGATATCGGTTGGACACCTTATAATACTAACGGGGAATCTAATTTGATTGTATCAACATCAAAAGATGAGATTGACTTTAAGGATTATTTATATACGGTAGATATATTACCAGAGTTCATAGCGTTCTCTATTAAGATTGTTATGAAGTCAACGGATTCTACTAAACCTCCGTTAATAAAAGATTTCAGAACTATTGCGTTGTCACTATAATGTTATTAGAAATAGATGGTCAAAAGAATATATACAAGGACTCTGAGTCTGGGGCTGTCGTGACTAAACGAACAGGCGAATATGAAGAACACAAGAAACGTGTTGCTGGCCAGAAACGTATAAATACCGTTATAGATGATGTTCAGTATTTAAAAGAAGAGATGTCAGAGATAAAACAATTATTAAAGGATATAAAAGATGGGACTTAGAAATGTAGATCCTTCAAACTCATTTGAGCAGTGGCGGATTGAAACTAATGAGATCGCGAGTGATGCCGGAGATGTCGCAACATTAAACCCAACGATGACATCAACTAATTTGACAGATGCGGTCAAAGAGAATAATGCTGATATCACAACCAATGCATCAGCGATAACAAGTAATGCCGGTAACATCACAACCAATACTGGTAACATCACAACCAATGCATCAGCGATAACAACCAATACTGGCAACATCACAACCAATACTGGTAACATCACAACCAATACTGGCAACATCACAACCAATACTGGTAACATCACAACCAATGCATCAGCGATAACAACCAATACTGGCAACATCACAACCAATGCAACAGCGATAACACTCAAAGAAGAAATTGGTGTTGCAACGGCTATGGCAATCGCACTCGGAGGTTAATGAATGTCTACCCAAATAAAATATAGAGGTGGAACGACTGCCGAACATTCAACCTTCACTGGTTCAGAACGAGAGTTAACCATTGATACAACCAAAGATACGGTTGTCATTCATGATGGTTCTACGGTAGGTGGGTTCCCTTTATCAAGAGTTGGTGCGTCAGGTCGTACAGATTTAAATATAGACAATCATGAACAGGTAACAGTAACATCAGGCGGAGCAGTAACCGCAACAAGTTTTGCCGGTGATGGTTCTCAACTAACTGGTATCATACATACACCAGCTGCACATACCCATAATATCGGGGATTTAAATACGACTGGTACTGCTGATGCGACTACCTATTTACGAGGTGATGGTGCATGGGCTACAATCACTGCACTCCCTTCTGGTGGTAATGTCGGACAAGTTCTAACTAATATATCTGCTGGTACTGGTTCATGGCAAAATGCAATTTCTGGTTTGCCATCCCAAACAAATCATGAAGAGAAGGTATTAAAAACTGATGGGTTTAATGCTTCGTGGATTGTGCCCGGCATTACTGGTGGTGGAACGGATAAAACTTTTGCAGAAACAGCAACATCAGTAACAACAAATTATACACTGTCGGCAGGAAAGAACGCGATGACGGTATCTCCAATAGTAATTAATGCTGGGATTGTCGTAACAATCCCTGCTGGCCAAAGGTGGGTTATAGTATGAGTATTACAATCAAGGGTGCTACTTCTGGTGGTGCTGATTTAAAGGCACCCGATACTGGCACAAACACAACGGTAACATTACCTTCTGCAACTGGAACATTATTAACAACAGATGGGGATGGTTCTGCACTAACTAATTTAACATCAGGTAACCTAAATGGCGCATTACCAGCCATTGATGGTTCTGCACTAACAGGTATTGTCCATCCTTCTTCTGCGGCAGGAGGAACAATTACCGCAACAACTGATGGTGCTTTGAGTGCTGGACAGGCAACCCTTATACAAGCAAACGGAACGGTTAAAGGTGTCGCAGGAACCACTGGCACACAAAATATTCCAAATGGCACCAATAATGCAATTGTAACTAATACAAACATAGATATAATTGGTATAGCATTAGATAGATATAATTCGGGTAAAGGTGTTGTAGCTTGGAGGGATGGCACTAGTTATAACTGTAAGGTGTTTACTACATCTAACGGAACTGTAACTTATGGATCTACACAACTCTTATGTACTGTGA
>LWDU01034546.1_pt1 | contig 11216 bp, 12 predicted proteins | sample 727161 | NCBI WGS metagenome assembly LWDU01 (sample SAMN04566230, study PRJNA314399) | hydrothermal vent metagenome | isolation source: deep sea hydrothermal plume seawater | place: Mexico: Gulf of California, Guaymas Basin | collected 2004-07-11 | reverse complement strand
TTATCTGCTTTGGTTAAACAAACCTGTATATTAAATAAAATTACCCTGAGCCATGATGGTATAAATTTAGGGAAAATTGAATTAACCACTTTATGATTAATATTTTGTTTTTTTAGCGATTCTGATAAACGAGATAAATAATTTTCAGCTCCACCATACTTAGTTCTATTTCCACGAACAAAGTATAATTTTTTATCTTTTGTGCGCACAATTATTTAATATGATGGTGAAAATTTAAAAATTCTTTCTGAAACCTAATCATTAACTCTCGCAGACACAACCAAAAAATTTCTTCTTCTTTAGTTTTTGATTTGTTGTATTTATTGCGACAATACAACATTTGAGGGAGGCCAAAAATTCGTTCAAAAAAATCAATGCCGTCTATTTTAGTATCAAATTTTAGCATGGTCCACAACCACCCTTCTCCTGAAGGAGCATCAAGAATTGTAGATGGAGCTTGCTTGTTTAAAATTTCAACAACAATTGGCATGTATGGCTTCATAATTAAATCCTATTTAAAAAACAACCCTTAAATGATTTCATCTTATACTTTTAAAAGAGTTTACAACATCAATAGTAGAAATGTCTGAAACATTATTACTACTAGATTTAAGTAATTTATACTTTACCCTCCACGGATGCCAGTGCGTTGCACTAGAATCTCCGAATAAGCAAACTATAGGCTTACTAAGTGCAGCAGCAATGTGCATTCCTCCGCCATCTGAACAAATCACATATTGACATGAGGACAAGCCTATTATCAATTCTTTTAAGGTATCGGTCTTATAAAGCTCAACTGGTTCATCAATACATAGCTCTAGCAATTCCTGCGCCTTCTCGTCATCTCCAGGGTGCTTTGGATTATCTATAGAGCCAGGCGACCAAAATATTAAAAAATTAGCTTTAAATTCACTATTGATTTTTTTGATTATATTTACAAAATTTTCAATTGGCCAGCGCTGCTTTACTCTCCTTGCACTAATATGTATTCCAACAGTTAAACTCGTATTTAATGAACTACTGTTTGCCATGGCTTGATCAACATACAATTGCATTGGTGGAATAGGCACACTAACATTAAAAATTTTAAATAGATTAAATACATATTCAACCTCATGTAGATTACCTGCAGGAAGATCTAAACCAGTATCACATTCTCTCGGTTTAATTTTATTCTGAACATACCCGACAATGCTCTTAGGTTTGCACAACTTAGCAAGACTCCATTCACGAACTCTTTCACTAGAAGATGCAACAATAGCATAATCAAATTGTTCTTTTCTTAATCTATATATTTTTTTCAACTTGTCAATATAAACAGACAGTAAAGACTTATTTTTCGCCCTATGTTTCTGGATTATTGTCCAAAATCGGTGCATTATAACTATTGGCAAAAACAACTATATAGCACTTAGGATGTGCTTTTCTTAGTGCATGTATAGCAGGCGTAGTGCATAGCAGATCTCCAATATTATCACGTCGAATAATGAGAATTTTTTTTGGTAAATTGTGCACAGAAATACTCATTGATTTTTTATCCATCTCCATGTGTCTTCGCACATTTGCGCGAGGTCAAGCTCTACTTCCCAACCAAGAATTTTCTTTGCATATGATGGATCTGCATAACACTCGGAAATATCCCCAGATCTTCTACCTACAATAGAGTATGGTATTTTGACGTCAGAAATTTTTTCAAATTCATTAATCATTTCTAAAACTGAGTAGCCTTTTCCAGTACCAAGATTAGCCGTTAAAACATTCCCATCACCTTTCCCAATCAAATAATCTAACGCCGATACATGGCCTCTAGCTAGGTCAACAACATGAATATAATCTCGAACACCAGTCCCATCCTTCGTCGGATAATCGTCACCAAAAACCGAAAGACTCTTTAATTTTCCAATAGCCACTTGGCTAATATATGGCATAAGATTATTAGGCACTCCACTTGGGCTCTCACCAATTAAACCACTTTTATGTGCGCCTATTGGATTAAAATATCTCAATAAGGCAATACTCCATTTGGAGTCTGATGTGTGTAAATCGTTTAATATTCCTTCGTTAAAAAGCTTAGAACGGCCATATGGATTAGTTGCAGAAAGTGGAAAGGACTCCTTAATGGGCACAGTATGTGGATCACCATATACTGTTGCCGACGAACTAAACACTATCCGTTTTACATTTGATGCTTGCATTGCCTCATACAATACAAGTGATCCAGATACATTATTATCATAATAATTTAATGGCTTTTCTACTGATTCCCCTACCGCCTTTAAGCCAGCAAAATGGATAACACAATCAACCTCATATATTGAAAATATCCTATCCAATTCAGCGCGCTCCCTAATATCAACTTCTTCAAATACAAATGAGGTTAGTTGACCATCTTGATTGCCACCTAAAAACAATTGGATATTAACAATATTTGAAACTTGTTTTAAAGAATCTATACTACTATTAGATAAATTATCTATTACTATAACTTCATGACCAGTTTTTAGTAATTCAATACAAGTATGTGATCCGATATAACCCGCACCTCCAGTTACCAGAACTTTCATAAGTAACCCTCCTTCTCCACCCAATTAGTAATTAACCCTATACGGTGAGTAAACGATTCGAGTGAAAATTTATTAAGGTGATCGACTTCAGTCGTAGGATCTATTCTTTTAATCAAGGACGATATTTTCTTTAACAACTGGTCAAAACTCTCTCCATTATCTATACGGGGATCTGTATACAAAAAACCAGTATGGTTGTCCATAATTATTTCCGTAAAAGGTGGAGCATTTGGCGCTAAAACAGGCACTCCACATGTTTGGGCTTCAATAATATTTAAACCTAATGCTTCTATACATTTGATTGATGCCCCCAAAATCTAACTCTATCACGGATTGGATACAAGGCCTTCTTTAAATCTCGAACTGATGCATAGCCACCACTACCAAATATTTCTAGATTAAATTGCGGGTGTTTTGACAAGATCTTCGATAATAAAGAAAAGAGCAAAGGAAATTGCTTTATAGGTGTAATCCTAGAAACTATACCCAGTGTTATACCTGGTTTTTTGATAAATTTAGGTTTGTTTAAAAATGGTTGAACAAATGGTTCTACCTTCCCAAATAATAAATCACGCACCTTTCGCTCATCCCAATCATATCGACTTGTTTTTCTAATTGTAGAATTTTTTTTACTGATACTAAGGTCTGCCACACCATACAATGGTCTATCCCATGTGGGAATATTAGCTTTCACCAAGCCTTCTTGAACCCAGCCTGAAACTGGGAATACCATATCATGATCCCTGTATGGCGCTGAACTTCGTCCCTGTACAGGCATATGAGCAATTGCTGTTTTTAAATACTGATCTTTAGCATTTAATACTTCAGGTGGTAATGCGCCATGCCCAATTAACCATGTATCATGGTTAGAAATCGATTTAACCAATGAGTCTAAATTTACCTTAATAATCTTAGTATTACCGGGTAAACTTAGCGTCTTCCAAAATAATGCATCAGGATGGACTAGCAACTTTGTATTCACATTTAACGCATCAAGTGCTCGACAAAGAAATGCCGTATAAACTTCGCCACCACCAAAATGAGATTGTAAGTTAATCTGAGTTAACATTAATTAGGCCACCTTCAAAAAATATCTAAGCATATAACGAATTATCTTTCTTCTTTGAGTAAAGTTTTGAGAATTGATCCACATAATTTTATAAAAACCATCAATCCAAAGTGTCTGCAGCTTCTTTATCCTGTCTTCTTTTATGGGATTTTTTTCAATTGCATGAAAAACTGAAAAACCGCCGTCAACAGCTTGCCACCTCATTAAGGATGATAATTCTGAATCATCAGTTATAGAATTTGCCATTACGATAAGCTCATTCACATTGACAATGCTACACGAAATTACATACTCACGAGAGCGTCGAATCTTATCTGCATTTGACCGAGTATCAACTTGACGAGATCTGTAATAATATAAGGCTTGAGGAATATACATAACATTTTTCGCTGCAAGCAAAACTTGGTTTGTCCAAATCACATCCTCATGAACCTGACCTGGAATAAATCTAAATTTATTTAGCTTTAGAAAATCTAAGGAATAAATATGCATCCAAACCATATGTACCAGTTTCTTATTTCTCAATCTCTGACGAAGAAAGTCAGGACCACGAACCACCTTTGAATCTATATTCTCTTTAATAACTAATGTATTATCTTCTCTATCCTCAAAATAACTCCAAGCATTACAAAGGGCGATATCTAGTTGATTTTCTACCGCTGCCTTTAATAACAATCCAAACATCTGAGTATCAATAAAGTCATCAGAATCTATAAATATAACATAATCTCCAGTCGCATATTTTAAGCCGGAATTTCTAGCAACAGAAAGACCGCCATTCTCTTGTGTAATAATTTTTAGTTGTGGATATTTTAGAGCATACTCCTCTAAAATCTCTGCTGAGCTATCCGTAGAGCCATCATTAATAGCAATAATTTGATCTGCTAATCTGGTTTGTTTAAATATTGAATCTAAGCATTCTTCAAGCCAAGAAGATACGTTATATACTGGAAGTACAACAGTTAAAGTGTGATTCATAATATATTAAACTTCAAATCTTTAAACTATTTGAATCTAGCCATTGCAATAAAACCGCAAATGTATAAGCCAATCTTCTAGACTCTTTCTTATTTTTTGCTCCATTCCATAAAGTTTTTATAGACTTACTATTCAAGAATGGGGCTATGTTACTACACCGTAGCACTAAATCATCTATAGGCTCTTCCCATGCTCCATTAAACAAATCTTGTAATGGAATGGAAAATCCATGTTTTTTCCTGTTCCATGTTGACTCTGGAAGGTGTCGCTTCGCTAATTCTTTTAGTATTCTTTTTCCGCCATGATTATCAAAATGAAACTTAGTGGGTATTGATGTGGCTAAATCTAGCATATCGTTTCCAAGCATCGGAACCCTTACTTCAAGACTATGCGCCATTGACGCCCTATCAGTCTTCGTAAGGCAATTTTCAGAAAGATAAGTCCACAAATCAGCATTCATCAAATCTCTTGTATTCATATCATTGGCTAAATCTCTCCATACATGCAATGTTTTGCCTATTTTAGCTTTATCAAAAGACCGACTATCAAAAAACTTATAAAGACTTTTTCTTCCTTTAGTCCACGGTCCAAGTTCTACATGTTTATAAAAAATCATTTCTTGTTCGTATAATGACCTACGCAATAAAGACTCTGGCAATACATTACTTTCTACCAAGATTTTAAGTCCATCATGGAAATATTTTTTTGGAAATTTATCGGGTGTAACTCGAAATCTTTCATAACCCGAAAATAGCTCATCACCACCATCTCCACTAAGACTTACAGTTACATGTTGTCGTGTTAATTTAGACAATGCATTAGTCATAACATAGGCCGGATCAGCTAAAGGCTGGTCAAGTTGAGCTATTGAATCGATCCAGGTTTGTCCATTAATATCTGGAGCATCTAATATATGATGTCTACAATCAAAATAATCTGCAACTTCTTTTGCATAAGGTGTTTCGTCATACTCATCCTGACCAAATCTTAGTGTAAAGGTATCAATGGGCTGAACACCTGCTTTACTCATATAATGAATCATAAGACTAGAGTCAATTCCACCAGATAGAAAAGCCCCTAAAGGAACATCTGATATTAATTGATTTTTTACACTATCTCCCAAAACTCTATCCACCTCATCAACAATCTCATGTCTATCAATATTTTGATTTATATTACTTGGTCTCCAGTATTGATCAATAGTTAGTTTATTAGACTTTAGATCCCATGTTAACTGTGATGCAGGAGGGAGCTGTTTTACTTTTTCTAGAAATGAGTCAGGGGCAAGACACGTTTGAAACGCAAGAAAATCTCTTAATGCCTGGAAATTTAAACCTTTTGGGAAGCCTGGTATGTCTATAAAACTCTTGAGGGATGATGAAAATGAAAAGCCTTTCTCTAATGAATAAAATAATGGTTTAATGCCTACCCTGTCTCTAGCGCAAAACAATTTTTGTTTTGATACATCCCAAACTGAAAAGGCAAACATCCCATCAAGATGAAGCGTTATTTTTTCTTTCCACTGAATAAAAGCATTTAATACAACCTCTGTATCAGAATGAGTAGTAAATACATGGCCATGTTTCTCTAGCTCTTTTTTTAGTATTTTAAAATTATAGATTTCACCGTTAAAAACTAAAATAAATCTAGAATCTTTAGAAGTCATAGGCTGGTGACCGCCATGAATATCGATTACAGATAAGCGTGTATGACCAAACACAACATTATCTTTTTTCCAATAATTCTTTTCATCTGGGCCTCGATTGTACAAAGACTTTAATGCTATAGGGGCATTGGAATTCCATGGAGTATCAATAAAACCCAAAATACCACACATTATTTGTTACTCCTGATTAATGACTCATAACCATCGATGCTATCTTCTAATTGATATTTAGTTAGATCGATTGAACGCATATCGACTTTATTGTCTATGGCAAAATCTATTGCTTTTGATAAAGCCACAGAGTTGTTGACCGGAACCAAATATTGTGGAAATTCTCGTCCTAGAATTTCTCTCGGTCCAGAAGGGCAATCAGTACTAACTACTGGCGTTCCCACAATAAGTGATTCAATAATTACATTAGGCATACCTTCATGATCGGAAGATAAAACTAATAATTGTGCGTTTTTAATCCAAGGATAAGGATTTTTCTGGAAGCCAGCAATTATTACTCTATCACTTAAACATCTTCGGCTAATCATCTCAATGAGCTGTGAATCGCTATTTGTGAGTAATACCAATTTATAAGGATTGTGTGTATTTTTATATGCATCCAATAAAACATCGTGCCTTTTTTGAGCAGAAAACCGTCCAACATGAATAATATACGAGTCTGTAGGAACATCAATGTCTTCTTTGGATAAGTCGCAAATACGACCAAAATTAAAAGGATTGTATATAACTTTAATCTCTGCCTTATCTAGCTCAATATTATCAATCAAGTCAATTTTAACTCCACTTGATACAGCTATTAAACCCCTGCCATTGTATATATTCTGATATCTATTCAACCGACGCTTAGACTTACTAATATTATTCTTTGCAAGTCGATCAATCTCAATGGACAAGGTATTGGCAATACGGCACCAATGGTTATGCAATTTAGCAATAACTGAGACCTCATCAGCTAGTGGCAACGTTGAGATAATAATATTAAATTTTATAGTTTTTTCTAATTGCTTTATTGTGTTCGATAGCTTATAAGCTAAGACTCGCTTTCCAATCCAATTAAAAGAAGGGTTATTTGATAAAATAGATATATTAATTCCTTCAGGGGGCTTATATTCAATCTTTCCTCTAAACAAAATAATATCAACCTGGTGTTCACGCTGCAAAAGATTGCTAGCTATATTAAGTATAGCTCTCTCGGCGCCGCCACCAGATAAATCAGGTAAAACAAAACAGAATTTCACCTTATCCTCTTATTTATCTACATTGGTAAATTCATATATATAATCAGGAAAACTATAATCTGGCGGTTCAAACTTCCATGTAAACTTCTTAAATTTACGACGTATTGGAGAAAACACCTTAACAAGGTGATATGCAGACAAGTTTAATCCAGATCTGCGTGCTAATTCCATAGCCAAAGTAGGTGCAATCCAAGACACATGGTCAAGATTAACAACAAGTGAGCCATGCGACTTATTGAACTTACGAAGAAACTTCCTACTAAATGGATTGGGTGTTGCTACAAACAACTTCCCGTTACTTGCTAAGTGCCTTTTAGAAAAAGAAAGCAGTTTAACAGGATCGTTAACATGTTCTATTACATCTCCTATGAAAATAATATCGAATCTATCATTAAGATCTTCATCAGAAGTAGCATCAGCACAAAGCACATTAAATCCTCTGTCTTTCAAATCATCCACTAAGTTAGAAAGAATATCAATTCCTAAACAATAATCAGCAGAAGCGGCTATATGGCCATGCCTCCAATCATCTCTATCAAAGTAACTGGCGCTATGTGACACAATACCTATATCTAAAACTCTCTTACCTCTTACCAAATTCTTAATAAAATTTATTAAATTTATATCATTATGAATTTTCCTTATCTTTGGTAGCCATTTATATACCTCTTCTTTTGCATCGGAGTTATTTGGATCGTCCGAAAATAAGGTCCAATTAGGCATATTATCTTGTAAATTCTTCATCATAATTATAGTATTTTTTTAAAATTATTAAAAAACTTTTCTAGATGTAATAGCAGGCATTAAATTTACTTCATTAGAAATGTTGCGCCCATTATTGACCCTGAAAAGGATCCTAAAAAGAATAATATCAACAGCATACCCTCTTTGAATGAGATTTTTAATATGAATTTTCTGCGCCACCGCCAGATAAAGCAGTAAGAATAAAGCCAAACTTCATTCTAACACCCGTCTAAAGCTTTAATAACACTGGTAATCACAGTTGAAACCGGTATGTCTTTCATTGAGCTATACTCGTTACATTCTTCACTTTCATGATTAACTGGAAAGTAACAAGGGTGTTCAATAGCTCCTGTGTGTAAATTTGAGGAAAGACAGTGGAATAAAACAACCATAGGTATATCAAAGGCACTCATAATATGACTTGGACCTGTATCTACACCAACGTACAAATCCATTTTAGACATTACAGAACCGGTCTCTCTCAAAGATAACTTTCCAGCTAATAGAGTAGCATGATTGTTAAGTTGTTCAAAAATCCAGTGTGTTTTGTCTTTTTCCATATTACCGCCAAATATTACAAAATGAGCATGACTGTACCTTTTAAGTATTTCATTGCACATTTCTAAAAAATTTTCAATCGGCCAGTCACGATAAGACTTAGTAGGAAAACTTGCCACCTGCAAGCCTACTAGTAGTTTGTCATTAACTCCATGCTTTGATAGTAACCTTTCTGCAAATAACTCCTCCTCAATACTTAGAGCAAAGGATAGGCGTTTACTTTTAGCAGTAATATTTACGGATTTTGGCAGTTCGAGCAACTGATCTACTGCATGCATACTCTGAAATTTTGGAAAGTCTACTGCCTTATATAATTTATTATTTATACTATTGTGCTTTTGTTTGAAGGCAATCACTTTATTTGCAACTCTTAGTGCATATTTAATCAATTTTTCATCAAATCCATATACAAAAGCAAAATCATACTGGGTAGAAAAATACCCACGCCATACGGCGCTATTTTTGGATATTTTCCCAACATGATTAATAAATGAAAGACGTTGGAGAACTTGATGCCTTTTAGGGTGCGCTAAGACTGTTATTTTTGAATCATTATAGAATTGAGAAATTGCATGTATTGACGGAGTTGCAAATAAAGTATCTCCAATTCTTGAAACAATAATAATTAATATTTTTTTCACTCTTTAATACATCCAATACAAAAGAATCAAATCTTAAACCATCTGTGTAAAGCGCCAGAAATAACTGCTTTAAGTAATAATATCTTATAATTTACTTGCTTATCAAAAGGTATGCATGCCAATGAAAAACCATAACCCTTACTTCCATCAATTTTTAAATCGTGTGGTAACTTTACCTTCTCATCATCTAGAGTGTGTGAAATTGATGAAATTGATGAATCATCACTATACAAAGTATTTTTAATATTTTTTTCCAAGAACCTTCTTTCAGATGTCCCTTTGGTCGTATCGTGTATGAAGACTAAAGGAAACTTGCCAGAATCTAACAAATTTAGTGCAAATCTAAGTCCTCTATACCCTTTTGGTCCATCAATCAACATGATATCTCCCGAGCGACCAACCTCTATTGCTATTTTAGTTGCATCCCCAAATTCTAAACTAACATTATTAAGATCTTTTAACCTTTGATAGGCAATATCTACATCAGGCGAGTTTGGATCATGTTCGATACTAATAATTGGATTATCAGGAAACATTTTTGCAAGCATAAGTGTACTTTGCCCTCTTGCCCTACCAGATTCAATGATTCTTGTTACATTGCTCTGATTAATACACAAAAACAAAAAAAACATCTCTGAAAAAAGTATGCCCTTATCTTCATATGGAACAGTGCCGGACAAATTTTTAAATTCTTCTTTTTTATCTACAGCTAGTGATGCTATTTTTTTAATGTCTATCATAATGATTTTATGTATTTTAAAATTTTTTGTAAACCCTAAGAATGTTTTTTGTCATGCTATCTTTAGAAAAATCTTTTATTATAGATTTTCTGGAAATTTTTGAAAGATCATTTCTTTTGGCATTATTAGAGACTAAACTACTCACGCCTTTAATGATATTATCCAGACTTGGTTCTACTAAAATAAAATTATTCTGGAATAAATCTCTTGTACTGCCAACATTTGTAGCAACTACAGGTTTATTCAACATTAATGCTTGCATAACTGATTGTGGGACACCTTCCTTACTGTCAGATGTTAAAACAAAGATATCTAATGCAGATAATAGTTCAGCTACATTATCAACATGCCCGAGAATTGTAATATATTTTTGTAGTTCTAAATCATTAACCCACTGCTCAATATCTTCTCGCATTGGCCCATCTCCAGCAATCAAAAAAGTAAGGTTCTTTTCAGGATATTGTTCAATCAAAGATTTTGCCATCTGTAAAAATAGATCATGGCGCTTAAACTGTCTTAATACAGCAACTATACCAATTGCAATTTTATCCTTATGTATATTGAACTTTTCACGACACGCTTGTTTGCTATATTTTTTAGGGTCAAATAAATCAACATCAATACCAGTTGGGATTGATTGTATTTTTTCAGGATTGATACGATTGTATTTGATCATGTCCGACCTGACACTTTCACCCGTGGTGAAAATATAATCAGCCAATTCGTTAATAAAATTAGTGCGTGATGAGCGGATTCGATTAGATAGATGACGAGTTCGTATAAATTTAGCACCTGATAACTTTGCAGCCAAACCACCCACCCAAGTGTCTTTTCCACTGTGTGTATTAACAATATCGATTGAATACTTTTTAATGAGCCCCTTCAAAGCAAATAATGTTTTAAAATCTGCGTTACCTCTAAAAGGCAGGATAAAAACTTGGATATTATTTTCAAGTGCTTTTTTTCTAATTATAGAGTGGCTACGACAAGCTAGAAAAACCTCCAG
>LWDU01043954.1_pt1 | contig 11218 bp, 6 predicted proteins | sample 727161 | NCBI WGS metagenome assembly LWDU01 (sample SAMN04566230, study PRJNA314399) | hydrothermal vent metagenome | isolation source: deep sea hydrothermal plume seawater | place: Mexico: Gulf of California, Guaymas Basin | collected 2004-07-11 | reverse complement strand
CCCCGGTATCCAACCAGACCACAGAAAACAAACTTCCGCCGCGCACCTTCATCTACAAGATGCCTGCTGAAGGACCCGGTGAATTGAAGGTGGAGTTGCGCCCTGGAGGCCGGATCACCGGGGTGGTTCGTGCGCCCAACGGCTCCGCAGTGGCGGGGGCGATGGTGCTGATCCAGGCAAATGGACTGGAACCCGGACAGGCTCCTCCGCCCAGACTGGTCAAAACCAATCATGCTGGACTGTTCCGCAGCCAGCCCTTTGCCGCCGGCTCCTGGACCGTCTCCATCAGCCACCCCCAGGTGGGCACCATGCAACTCGAAACGAACGTCCAGGAGGGCAAGGATCGCAGCCTCGGCGCGCTGGTTTTCCCGGTCCAGTAATCAGCGGAAGTGGCGACTGATTCCATCGATATTGATCTTGTAGATGTAGAATTCCAGGCCACGCTCTGCTCCCTGGTTGAAGGAGAAGAGCAAACTCATTCCATCCGGGGTGAAAAAGGCCGCATAGTTTGACATTGAAAACTAACGAAGATTCCTTGTGATCATGGGAATTAGAAGCGGCATTCAACCCCGATCTGGAAGTAGTTATCATTGCGAAAACTGTTCAGCGGAAATTCGCTGGATGGTACGTTCCAGAATGAGCGACCCTCCATAACCATCTTCCAATGGTCACCAATTCGCCTGGATCCCTCGAAGTTGAAAACTGTTGTTGAGTCATGGAGATCAATGATCAAGCTCGTAACGACTATTACGTCGTTAATGTCATTTACAGTCAGTCGGGTGCCAAGCGCAACATCGTGCTCATAGGGGTTCAGTGGATTTGAGCCTCGCGAATCGTACAACCCTTCGAAAATAAAGCCAAGATCCATTTCTGTTTCTAACCAACCGTAACGCGTGTTCTCGAATCCAACGGCAACCATTTGGAAATCGATGTCTGGTTGTTGGCCGTGCCGATGAAGAGCTTCGCATTTGACGAGCCAGTCATCGATGGCCAATGTAAGGTCCAATCCCAGTTGATAGATAATCTCGTAAAAGGGGTGAAGCACCACCTCTCCATCGCTGATCACCGGGACGTATGAAGGTTCTCTTGTTGTTCCGTAGAACTGAGAAATTCCAACATCTGCATCTCCAAGGCTATTAGACCAACGCATGGCCAGATCAGGGTGCCACTCATTTTTCGAAGATTCATAGATGGCCTCATCGCCATCAATAAAAGGGATGTTACGAGGTCGTCCCTCGATTCCAGGAAACGTCCTTTTTCGGAAGTACGGCATGTAGTAGAACTCAAACCAACCATGTTCCGTGTCGAAGTTATAGTTAATCATCGGTTGGCCTAGTTTGTCCTCGCCCTCCACGCCCTCAACGAAATCCGTTTGGTTGATGATGTCGACCCAGTGGACGGTTTCCATTGCTCCCCAAAACACCTTGCTTGTCCCAACCCGGAGATCCCAATCGTCATTGACGAGAAGCAAGTTGAACTCTCTGAGGTCAAAGTGGGTACGCTCGTGGTCAGATTCGTCAAGTCGGTAAAAAGGCATGGCGTTGAAGACGTATCGATTGTCATCGTAGACCCACTCACTGACCATTTTCGCTTCCAGAACCAGGCTTGAATTGTTGGATGCTTGTCGAGAATCCTGGGGATTTTGGAAGAACCCCTGAAACTCAAGAGCATAGTAGCCTTCGATGTGGAGCTCTTCTTCAACTCCCTCCTCTTGTGCTACACTTACGCGTGATACGAAGATGAGCAGGACTAGCGGCACCAGAAGACGAGCCATTTTCCATCCTTTTCATGATTCCCTATTTGAGACGTTTCAAAACTGAGCGATCAAAGTCCTTCGTCTGCAGTCCTGTCTGGAACTTATAGGAATGAAATTCGATCGTAGTAGATTTCCCTGTCTGGTGGTTTTCCATATAACACATTGTCGGACGCCAGAATCGGTCCTTATATCGATTGAAGTTGTTCGTTGTCAGTGTTTTCAAAAGTTTGTCTTTGCGATCGTAGCACTCTGCTTTCCATGGACGGTAGTGCTCCTTGTCCATCCAGATGACCTGTTTTGAGTACCCGTTCTTCTCCTCCTTTGGGAACCGTTCAAAGACGAAACAGTCCATGCCCTGATACTTCTCCTCTTTCAGAAACTTGTAGGTATACTTCTCTAGTTGCTGAGGACTGATATCCGCGTAGGAGAACTCGCTTCCGACGAAAGAGCCGGTCTTGTTGCCAGAGGCGATACGCTTAACTCGCTTAATCGAAGGTAAGTAAATCCACTGCTTGTCCGCTTCCTCCTTGAATGAGTAGCTAAGAAGGGCCGTTCCCCTACTGTCCGCTGGGGAGGTGAAAAGGATGAGCGCCTTTTCTCCCTTGTCTAACTCTTCTAGAGTTTTTACTGTCATCTTTCGAGTACTCGACTGCCCTTGTTTATTTTTCAAGGTCATGGTCACTGTCGTTACAAAGTCTTCATAGCCGGTGTCTCGAAGCTTTGACTCCGTCGCGATCTCCAGGCCCTTTCTGGCTGCTAAATCATCGTCTGCGCTCGTCGAAAGGGGAAAGGCATTAAACCCGCCACCAAGAACTACCAGGAGTAGTGTTGAGCAAGGAAGTTTCAATTTCATTCTCCTGTTCGGGATGCTGAGTCTGGATCCTGATCGATAGATAAGAGTATTGCAGGTAGTACCGTCAGGTCAAAAATCAATGCCAGAGTGATTACGATGGCGCTCAGGAGCCCCATTCCGCTGTTTAGTTCAAAGGTAGAGAAAGCCAAGACGCCAAATCCGATGACAAGGGTGATCGTTGTAGTCAGCATCGCTCCGGCAACGTGCTGAAAGGTCTTGCGAATAGAGTCGGCGGGCGAAAGCTCATCATCCCGACGAAAACTAAGATACTTGGTAATGAAATGTATGCTGTCGTCGACAACAATGCCGAGTGTCATTCCCACCACTACGGAAATCGCCAGGCCGACTTGGCCGACCGTAAGGCCCCAAACTGCGAATCCGAGCACCGCGGGAGCGAGGTTCGGAAACATGCTCACAATACCAAACTTAAATGAGCGGGTGATTACTATCATACACATGGATATAAGTAACAGGGCTCCCACCGTACCAAATAGCATGCTCTTGATGTTCCTGGGGCCGATGTATGCGAACATCATCGATTGGCCCGTCCCAGTACTTCCAGGTGAGAGTCCGTTATCTTTGAGCCAGATCTGAGCCTGCTTATCCAGGTCAACGAGTTCGTTAGAGGTGATGTTCTCGATTGATACCTTGAATAAAGTTGCAGATTTGTCGAGGTTGATCTGGTCAGCAAGATCCAGCCCGAACGGCAGGGACATTTCATACATCATGAGACAGTCAGCAGCCACGGCGCGGGTTTCAGGGATTGTGAAATACTCAGGCTCGTCTGCGTGAAGATTCATGTTGAGGCGCTTGACAAGATCCGTATAAGCAAAGACATGACGGACCTTTGGTTGTTGCCGGTACCATTCAGCAAATGCATCAACTTTATGCAGATATTCCGGTTCGGAGATTCCCCCTTCTTCTTCAGCAGACAAGGAGTAGTCGATGTACTCGAAACCGGTCAACCGCTCGATGGTAAAATCAGTCGCGACTCGAAACTCCATCTCCTCATCAAAATACTTTACAAACTCATCATTTAGTTCGTTTTTTAAGATCAAGCCGCTCATTCCAAAAGTGACAATAGCGCCGAACAATAGGAAGGCGACGCGTTTTCGGATGACCAACTCAGCCAATGCCATGAGCCATCTCGGAGATTCGTGGCCGGCCTCCCTCTTCCCCGTCCTTACTAGCCATGTTGGTAGAATTAAAATCAGCGCCGGCAACAAAGTGTAAACAAATAACCATGCACTGAAGACGCCAATAGCGACTACGTTTCCAAGATCCCTGAAGGGGGGAGAGTCGCTGGAATTGAGACTGAGGAATCCCAGGATTGTCGTGGCGCTTGTCAGGAAAACTGGACGAAAGTTCATGTCCAGGCTCTCCATCATTGCTTTATTTTTTTGTGTTCCGTTATTTACACGATTTCTGAATCCAGTAAGAACATGAACCGAGTCGGCGACAGCCAGGGTCATGATCATGTTGACGGCAGACAAGACCGTGGGCGAGAAAGTGATGCCCAACCAGCCGGCCAGTCCAAATCCAACGACGATGGAGAAGACGATAACGAGGAAAGCTGCTAGAGCCGAAGCGAATGATCGGAGGAGGAAAGCAAGACATAGGATTATCAGTGCGAACATCAGAGGTACGAGAGTGCTACCATCCTTTTGAATGGCATCGTCGAGTGCCTGATTGATCATCACGATCCCGGTAAGATAAACCCGCATGCCGGGAAACTTCTCCTCAACTTCCATCTTCAATGAGCGAACGAAATCCGCGACGACTGGTTGCTCTGTTTTTTGATCCTTGCCCTCAAGCTGAATGGGGACATTCACTGCGGCTACAGTGCCATCTCGTGATACCAGTCGGTCAACTAGCAAAACATTGGAAAGAGCATTCTTACGAATTCGCTTCAGGCTTTCCTCCGTTAACTCTGATGCATTTGAGGCCACAAGGTCTTCAACAATCAGATCATCGTCTTCAGCGAAAGAATGCTGGTAGTTCGTCAAGGAGTCGACACGCCGTGAGAAAGGTGTTTTCCAGGCCCGTTCAGTTACGTACTGTATTGCAGCAAGGGAATCGGCAGTGAAGATCGTGCCATCGTCTTTTCGTGACAAGACCAGCAGCACGCTATTTGACTTTGCATACGTCTGTTCAAGATCGTTGCATGTCTTCAGTTGTGGGTTATCGGGACTGAAGAAGATGCGGATGTCCTTGGAAATCTCAAGGAAGAGCGCTCCTCGTCCACAAAGCACAACAAAAACGACACAGAGAATCACTGTCAGCCATGGCTTGCTCACTACAAATTTGGATAAACCTGCAGGAAACCGCTGGATTAGATTTAATTTCTTACGATTCACAACAGGCTCATTTTTCTAGCTGTCAACTTACAGCGAAAATAATAATACTGTATGGTGAGGTCGGTTCTACATTCATGTTTCCTTGATAGCTGCCTGGTTTTTTGGTGAACTCCAAATTGTCTTGGATGAAACGCATAGGGCGGCTCGTCTCTCCTCCAACGAGGTGTTCTTAATGGGAAGGCTAGTATGATCTCTGACTTTTCAACACTACTTCAAGAACTAGAGCCGTGGCTAGAAGTAATAAATCGGCCCGCTGGAGAATCTCTGTTCAGCGAGGGAGATCCTGGGGATTCCTGCTTCTTTATTGATAGCGGTGTGGTCCGTGTTGAACAGGAAAGCGCAGAAATCGATACAGAGCCCGTACTGGGTTATTTTAGTTCCGGCGATATCGTAGGAGAACTGGCGTTACTCGATCACGGGCCGCGTAGCGCATCGGTTGTCGTCGAAGAGGACCTTGTGACGTGGAAGCTATCGGAGAGCGCTCTCTCTGAAATTGGATCGTCGAATCCGCAACTTCAAGCAAAGGTTTACCAGCGCCTTGGAGCAATCGCCGCTGGACGATTACGATACGAAAAGGACTCTGAGACTGTCTACGACCCGGACGGTGAAGTCAACGAGTTGGTTTCCGCTGCCAATGCGGCACAGAAGATCTTTGCTTCTTGGGATTCTGACAAGATCCAAGCATTGCTTTCACGTATCGCAGCGGTAGCCGCAGAACGAGCTGAAGAGCAGGCGAAACTGGCCGTCGAGGTGACCCACCTCGGTAACGTCAAAGACAAGACTCAAAAGAATCTGATGGCTTCATTAGGAGTGCTGGAGAGTCTCGATGGGCAAGCCATGGGGCTCATCTCTCGAAATACGGATACCGGGGTTTCTATATTCGGGCATCCGGTAGGTGTCGTGTTTGCGCTAGTTCCTCAAACGAATCCCGTTTCAACCGCCGTCTTCAAGACACTCATCGCATTGAAATCCCGCAATGCGCTAATTCTAAGCTACCATCGCTCAGCTCTCCCGATTGCTGAGGAAGTCGGATCCATGATTACAGAAGTGCTTGAAGAGTTTGGAGCACCTTCCGGCCTGGTATCCTGGATAAAAAACCGGCATTCGAGACGAAAGACTGAAAGTTATTTCCGACATCAAGGGGTTTCCTTAATTCTTGCTACCGGTGGACGCTCAATGGTTCGGGCCGCGTACGGCTCAGGGAGACCAGCGATAGGTGTGGGTTCCGGAAATACCCCGGTTCTCATTTGTGATGACGTGAGGCTCAAACGATGTGCAGAACAGATCGTGCTCTCCAAGAGTTTCGACAATGGACTGATTTGCGGTGCTGAGCACAATCTAATCGTATTTGATTCCATCTATGACGATTTCGCCCAAGTACTTGAGGAATCAGGAGCAGCAGTTCTTTCGGAAAAGGAGAGTGATCAGTTATTAAAAACCCTGTACTCCCAGACCGGTCAAATCCGAAGACACATCGTGGGTCAGGCGGCCGTTGACATCGCACGGGAGGCAGGGATCGAGAGGGAATCACGGATAAATCTGATTGTTGTTCCGGTGAATAAAATCAGTAAGGAAGACCCTCTATGTCGGGAGAAGATGGCTCCGGTTCTGAGCTTGTTCAGGTGCGCCAATCAAGAGGAAGGAATGGACTTTTGCGAGCGTATTCTCGGGCTTGATGGTGCTGGGCATTCCGCCGCTATCCATTCGGCTTCAAAAGAGACACTGGATGAATTCGCCAGGCGAATGCCGGTTGGTCGGATACTGGCAAATACCCCGGCAGCACATGGCGTAGTGGGGCTAACTACAGGACTGGTCCCGTCGTTGACACTCGGCTGCGGTACGTTCGGTGGGACTTCCACGACAGACAATGTTACTTATACTCACCTGATGAACATCAAACGCCTTGCGGAAGGTAATGAATCTTGACCAGGTTACCTGACTACAAATTCCCGGATTACTGGCTCCGCATCTTGTTTTTTACGAATGAACATTGATCCTATCGATTCAGTAAATCCAACCCCCCGAATTGTATGTATCGGTGGCGGATACGGCGCCATCTATCTATATAAGGAACTTCGTGCCGCCATCAGATCAGGCGAAGTCCACCTTACCGTCATCGATCGTAATAACTACCATTGCTTCCACGGTCTGATACCGGAAATGTTGGTAGGGAAAATCGAACCTGGCAATATTCTCAGCTCCTCCCGCAAGTTGTTCAAGGATGCTCAGTTTTTCAATGGCGAGGTGGAGTCTGTAGAACTGGAATCTCGCGAAGTGATCTTTAGCCGGTTGCTGGACGGGAAACGGTTTCGGATACCCTACGATCATTTGGTCGTGAACGCGGGATCTGATACAAATCTAAAACGATTCTCAGGCCTCCAAGAGCACACGATGCGACTCAAAGCGTATCCCGAAATACTTGCGACTCGCCACCACATTATTTCGATGTTAGAGCTGGCAGAGATTGAAACCGATTCAGCAGAACGCAATAGACTGCTGACGTTTATTATTGTCGGCGGCAACTATGCCGGAGTTGAAGTGGCCTCTGAACTCTCAAACTTCCTTCCAAAAATTGCTAAATCTAGCTATCGCAACATCAGCATGGAAGAAATACGAGTTGTTCTCGTTCACTCCGGGAACCACATTCTTCCTGAACTTGGCATGCACTACCCAAAACTACAGAAGTACGCAGAGCAGCATCTGAAGACTCTGGGTATTGATCTTATAGTTGGAACAAAGATGCAGAGTGCTACTGCGGAGGAAGCTATCCTCGAAGGAGGACCTCGAATTCCAACACGAACTATCATCAGCTGCACGGGGACTGAAGCGCACCCAGTTGTGCGCGCGCTTCCTTTTCAGAAAGACACAACGGATCGACTGGTTGTTGATGAATATCTTAATATGAAGGGGGAGACCCACCTCTGGGCAGTGGGAGATTGCGCCGCCGTCCCACATCACCGAGAAGGGACTTGCCCACCCCTGGCGATCTGGGCCATGACCGCCGGGAAGCGCGCTGGTAAGAACATCCTCAGGGTGACACGAGGGCAATCGAGGCAGCCCTATCGCTTTAATGGCCTCGGAGACGCTTGTGTTCTAGGAAACGGGAGAGCGGTAGCACATCTCAAGGGAATACAAATACGTGGAGTTTTTGCTTTTATACTATGGCGCATGTTTATGATTATCTATTTACCTTCTGTCGAGAAAAAGTTGCGAACCCTTTGGGACTGGACGATCGGAGCCGTATTCGGTCGCGATTTGATTAATATGAATCTTCAGCAAGATCTCAGTATTGCACCCGCTATCTACGAGCCTGGGCAAGAGATCGTGCGAGAAGGTGAAATCGGGCACACCATGTTTATAATTCGGTCGGGTGAAGTAGAAGTGATTCAAAACACACCTGACGGCGAAAAGCTCCTCAACTTGCTTTCGACGGGGGACCACTTTGGTGAACTTGCGATCTTCAGGGACGGGCGTCGCTCAGCGACCGTCCGTGCGAAGACGAAGGTGGAGATCTTGCTTATGCGCCGTGAGGCAGCAATCTCGCTCAACCAGTCGCTACCGGGAATGGATCAAGTGCTCAAGAACCCATGGAACGAAAAATGATAAAGTTTACTATTCAAGTGGGGTCGCTGATGGGGCTCATTGGCTAAGATTCTTATGCTGTACTGCGTGAACGATCGAGTTGTCGACAAAGTGAAATATGCAGACTAGTAGTCGCGGAATTCCCAGTTGCGGTCGGCGATCAGATGGAGAGGATGCCGGCAGGAAGTCCATTGTCTAACTCACGGAGAGTGTGCTCGTATCCAAAGTCGAATAGTTTTTCAAACGTTGATAAGTTAAAGCCTTTAAAATCGTTGGTCGGAGGCTGTATTAAAAAGTCGGCGTTCTTGAAGCCTTGGTTACTATGACATTTATTAGCGATTTCCGTTAAACGAATCAGTTGATGGGCAACTGTAGGAACTGCCAAGTTTTTCCTTAACGGATTAAGACGATGACTCAGATATTTCCAGCCAGAAAATACTCCACCCTCATCTAAATCATTGGGGGAAACCTCTTGATCAAGACTGATGTCTACGGCGATTACACGTCCAGAATCGGATACCCAATCTTTGATAACGTCAATTGGCATGTTATTGATAATCCCCCCATCCACCAGAACTTCTCCATTCTCTACCTGCGGTGGAAAAAGAACGGGGATAGAAACGCTAGCGCGTACCGCTTTCCTTAATGGACCACTACTATGCACTTTGATTTCTCCGCGTGTGAGATTGCTCGAAATGCAAAAGTAAGGTCGCGATAGTTCTTCTATGTTGATGTCGGGAAGGCCCTGGTTGATAAGATCGGTAAGCCTTTTGCCTCGAGTTAAAGACACGATCGGCAGCGTGAAGTCGAATACGGAATTGTGGGCGACCTGACGGAGGCGAAGACTGTCCCAAATTTGCTCGTCAGACCACTCCAGAGCGATACAGGCTGCGGCCAGGGATCCAATGCTGGTTCCTCCGACCATGTCGAGTGGAATCCTTGCCTCTCGGAGCGCCTTGATCACTCCGAGATGAACGAATCCGCGAACCCCACCGCCACTAAACACAATACCTTGTGCCTGCTCAGCAACTATTCGAGCCAAGCGTGAAACATCCTCCTCGATGTTATTACGAACATGGTGGCATCTATCGGGTTGAAGTTTGTCCACCCACTCTTTAGCGACCGTTGAGACCATTTCATTGGGATGGGCAAAGACTAGTTCAATTCCAGGTTTCAATCGCCCAGCAGCAAAAACAACCGAATGGTTATCGGATGAGTACTCCTCAGGAGAAGTTGTCGGATCCACGATCAAGATCAAAGAATCTGCTCGATCGGTACATTGTTTGTTCCAGATTTTGGAATCCGCATGAGTTTCATACAGGGAGAAGTTATGTTTCCTTTCCTCAACATCTAGACGCCGTTCGAGTTGTTCCAGATTCCCAGACTCAGCCCATGAATCGGCCAGGGTCTTGTTGACGTGAAGCGTTGTACCTATTTTATTGAGCTGCTCCGCGAGCCGTGTAGTTAGACTTACTGCTGGAGGACTCTTGCCCAAAACAATCGCTGAAAAACACTTCTTTCGAATAGAGTGGATGTTGTCCGTTCCGTATAGAGCTCGCTCCATAGAATTTCGCATGATTGAGAACATCGCTGCTGGATAATGGGCTTCGATTTCTTGAAAGATTGTACCTGGCAGACGCACAACGGAGCACTCGCGAAGAGCTTGAACGGTCGCAGATCGCGGCCGATTAGTAAGGATAGCGATTTCGCCGATCAATTCACCAGGCGTGATTTCGCCGAGGACAGAAGGCTTGGAACCGTCAAGACTCTGGGTAACCCTAAGACGCCCCCGAGTCAGGAGGTATACGTCTTTTAGTAAATCACCTTGTTTCACCAGGGTGGATCCAGCGGGTAATACGTATTCTTCGGCCGCCGCTGAGATTTTATCGAGGACTTCTTTTGGCAGATCATCGAAAGGTGGGTGTGCTTGGATTTGAAAGGGCTCGTCAGAATGGGAGCGCATCAGGCTCATGTTGTAGAACTCAAATACACGTCACCTTTACAATCCGCTTGTTCAGAAATCTCCAGATGGATCAGAATGTGTTTGAAGTCGTACAATTTACAAGCCGCTTCATTATCACTGGCCTCATTGAGTGCGTCTGTTTAACTTTATTGACAAATTGGATCAAAGGCCAAGAGGCTTTGCAACAAGAATATTGTTCAACCAAGATGAGTAACCGTATATCTCCCATCTGAGGATTTCCTACCCATTAACATACAATATTTCTGAAAATATAATCCTCCAATCCCGGCCATCGAATTCAAGGGTGTAGGCAAATGTGCGATCAAGATTTGTCGGTCTGCAAAGGCACCAGCCATTTCTTCCCGGCGAGGCTACTCTCTACCTGACACCAACAACGGCTCGTTGCTATGATTCTTGTCGGCAACGTGTAATTCGCTGGCGATGACGCTGTATCAATCGCGCAGCCCTCGGGGGATCAACGGACGTCTTTGCAAACGCGACAGGCTGTTACACCGGTAAGGTGCGACATGTTCGCAGGATTGATCCACGACGATGTTCTGTGTCCCCCGGTGCTTTTCCTCCTATTGCGATTCCACCGTTTGGTAATCCCCGGAAGTGGCAACCTCTGGCTACTCGCCACCGAGCCAATCCGCGACGAAGACGTTGGTCTCTCCCTTGTTGCTGTTATGGCGATTGGAACAGAAGAG
>LWDU01000308.1_pt3 | contig 11218 bp, 11 predicted proteins | sample 727161 | NCBI WGS metagenome assembly LWDU01 (sample SAMN04566230, study PRJNA314399) | hydrothermal vent metagenome | isolation source: deep sea hydrothermal plume seawater | place: Mexico: Gulf of California, Guaymas Basin | collected 2004-07-11 | reverse complement strand
ATTTAACGGTTATCTGAGAATTGTCGGTTTAGTTGCCGCCGTCACCATCAGAGACGTCGCCCTTGTCTTGAACCATCCGCGCCTTGCTCTCCGCTGCCGGTTGGGCGGACGGTTGGGTGGCTACCCGTTTGTCCGCCACCACGATGCGGCCGGCAACGGCGTTGCTATCTTTGTCTTCGCCGAAGGTGATGGTCCGTTGGGGGAAAGGAATCTCGATTCCCAGTTCGTCAAAGCGGTTCTTCAGGCGGCGGTTGAATTCCCGCTTCAAGCCCCACTGTGTTCCGGCCCTGACCGCCATTTTGGCGCGGATGACCACGGCGGAATCGCCAAATTCTTGCACGCCCTGCGCTTCCATCGGCCCGGTGATGTCGGCGCCCAGGGATTGGTCCTCGGCCATTTCCCGGCCCAGGTCCTCGATCACCTTCATCACCTCATCCACGTTTTCCCGGTAGGAGATGCTGACATACACCATCATGTTGGCAAAATCCCTGGTGTAGTTAATCACCGCGCCGACTTCGCTGAAGGGCACCGTGTACACGGTGCCGGGCACGCCGCGCAGGAGGATGGTACGGATGGAAAGGGATTCTACTGTGCCTTCGTGACCGCCCACGTTCACCCAATCGCCGACCGCGATCGTGTCCTCGGCGAGGACGAACAGGCCGGTGATCACGTCCTTGACCAGGGTCTGGGCACCGAAGCCCACGGCCAGGCCGATCACCCCGGCGCCGGCCAGTAGCGGGCCGATGTTGATGCCCAGTTCGGAAAGCACGATCATCGACACCATCACCGCCAGCACGGTGAACACCACCTTGCGGAACAGAGGCAGCAGGGTGCGGATGCGGGCGCTACGCTCGACCACATTTCCTTGCGCGTCGGTCTGGGTCAGATAGCGTTCGACGCCGGTGTTGACTGCTTCCCAGAATATCAGCGCCAGTACCACCACCATGACGATGCTGAAGGCGCTTTCCGCCAACCGCTTGCCCAGGGGTGTGTCCAGCCAGCCCAGCGCATCTACTCCCCAGGTTTCCAGCAGGGCCAGAGCGGCGATCAGACCCACCGCCCAACGCAACAGCCGGCACATGGCAGGGAGGTAACGGTTGGCCCTTCCTTCCAAGGTGGGGAAGCGGTCGCGAACTTCCTGACGAATGGCGAAGCCCCGTTCCACCAGCCGATCCATTACGGCCATGATCAGCCGGGCGGCGACCAGGATCACGGCGGTAACCGCGGTCGCCCGGGCCAAGTACTGAAAGCCGCCTTCGAAGCCCAGCACCCAAACGCCGATGATGGCGACCGCATAAATAACCGCCAGAACATGCCAGATGTCGGCGAACCGGTCGCGTAGCCGTCCGGCCCGTTTAGCCGTTCCTTCGCCCCGAATCCAGGCCGCCACCGGCGCCCGGTTCTGCAGGATGAAAACCACTACCAGGCCAGTGATTACCAGCCCCAGCAGGCCTCGCAGGCCCGTATATCCGCCCGCCGGCAATCCCAGCAGCAGCGCCGCTTCGGCGAAGAAGAAGCCGAAAACGGAAAATCCCACCAGCCGCCGGATCCAGATGAACAGGTAATTGGCGTTCACGTCCGTCAGCGGCAGTATGCGAAGGGTTTTCACCGCTGGCGCCAACAGTATGCGGGCCACAGCCAGTATGCCACGGACGATCAGATAGGCGTTGATGAGGATCAGCGCCATGACATGTACCTGGGGCGCGGGCTGCACCATCGGCGCCACGGCGTAGGCGGCGGCGGCGAAGGCGGCGATGGGCACCAAATCCAGCACCGTGCGTCCGGCCAGTAGGGGCAGGCGCACCGAGAGTGTGTCGGCGTCACGTTCCTCCAGGGCCCGCCGGGGTCGCCTGAGAAGACGGTGCACCAGCCGTTGGGCAATCCAACCAGAAAACAGAATCAACGCCACCTTAATAATCACACCAAACCACCGCTGCCGGGTTTCCGGATTTGCCGCCTGATCCCGGACCCAGGCAAAAAGTACCGGCACATCCCGAAGCGCATCGGCGGCAGTCACCAACTGGCGGCTGGATTCCCTCACGTATTCTGAAAGAGTGGCGATCAGCCGGGCGCCGGCGTTTTTCACCGGCGGCTTCACCTGGGTCGTTTCCCTGGTGGCGATCAGGGCACGGATTCGCGAAAGCAGTTGTTCTCGGGCCGCTTCGTCCTCCATGACCGCAGCCAGGCCTTCCAGTTCCTGGACGGTAACGGCCGGGGCGGGCTCGGCCTGCTGGGCCTGTGCGAAGGTTGGCCCCAACAGAAGAAAAACAACAACAAAGCCAAAAAGGCTAAAACGACTGGCCCCCAAGCCAGCCCTCAAGAAGGAGAGCAGCCGCGAATTCCACTGAATGTTGTAAATATTCATAGCCGCTCTCGATAAGCCCCCCAGGCGGGCGAGATTATACGCAGCACCCCGCCTTGTCACACCCTTTGGGGCAATTACCCGTTAACTAAGCCGACATTCCCCATATGTGGGGCCGCCTGCTTGCAAGGTATTTTGCACTGCTTTGATCAGATCGCTTGCGTCCATATGTCCGGCCTGTTTGGTGACGGCATGGCCACCGACGATCCACCGCATGGCCTACTCTCTTTTCTAAATGCTCATTATGAATAAATATGATTGCTGTTAGCGCTTTCATCGTTCACGGTTGGTCATCTTGTCCGGAAGGCTACAACGAAAGAAGGTATCGAAGTAGAAACAAAAGGATCAATAATATCCACTTAATCAAGAAAATCGTGGGCATGACAAGGGCAGGGATTGAGGGTTGTACACCACACACCCTGCGACATACCTGTGCATCCTGGTTGGTGATGGCCGGTCGGCCTTTGATCGAAGTCAGGGACTTGTTAGGTCACAGCACGGTCAAGATGACGGAGCGATATGCTCATTTAGCACCGGAGAATTTAGTTGATGCGGTGTCTTCAATAGAGACTCGGCTCCACTTTGGCTCCACTCCTGATGACAGCAACAAAGTAACTGGCGACGAGAGTCACCAAGTTGGTGGGCCCGGAAGGACTCGAACCTTCGACCAATGGATTATGAGTCCACTGCTCTCTTTATGTCTGGCCCTCAAAAGTCCGATAAATTTAACACATTCAAGCACCTCAACCCTGCGCTTGCTTGCCTTGAATGGACTGAAAGGGACAGAAAAGGACTCCAGTTAGGTACATTTTAGGTACAGCAAAGAATTCAGCAAGTGTTACCTAGATCAAATAGGAACCCCTAATCCGTAGAGATCAATCCCAGATCTAAGTGGAACGATCCACCTACCCAGTTCTTACCATGGGGACCCATCTACAAATATACAATTAGTGACGTGGTTGATGTAGGACAGGATCTCCGGTTGGGGTGCATGGTGTTCTGTCCAGATCCAATCCTGCTCAAGCGACTCAGAAAACAAGTATGAATAGCCATGCTTTCAACATCACACCGTGCACTGGGATAACGGTTCCAGTAACAGGTGCCACCTACGCCATCGGCAGTCTCCAGTACGATCGACTTAAAATCGAGTACTCTAAGGCGGTAGAGCATGTAGAGGCCGACAAAACCAGCACCTACAACGATGGTGTCGAGGACAGGTCGTTTTGAGCCGGTGTCATCGTGCTCGATGAGACCCACGATATTCTCGATGTCATAATCGCTGGATTTGGTACGCGAAAGATCGCCATCAACAAATCTTTGGTCAGTTCGAAGAGCAGAACGGGATGAAACAGTAATGGGTCCGTCGAATCACACAGACGAGGGTGAGCGTGGCTTCATCATCCCGATCGGTGGCGCCGAGGAAAAACTGCATAACCCGGAAATCCTGGAAAGCTTTGTCGAAGTTTGCGGCGGCAGGTCGGCCCGCATTGCGATCATACCCACTGCGTCCGAGCTCGAAGATACAGGCCGGACTTACGAGAAGCTATTCCGCAAACTCGGCATCAAGCATGTGCGTGTCTTGCAGATGCAGATGCGCGAAGACTGCCACTCGCAGAAGTTTCTCGATTACATCGAGGGCGCCCAGGGCGTTTTTATGACGGGCGGAAACCAACTACGACTGTCGACAACGCTGGGCGGAACACCCGTTGCACAGATGATTCGGCGCCGAAATGCCGGCGGCATGCACGTCGCGGGAACGTCAGCGGGTGCGGCGTTCATGCCCGAACACATGATCGCGGGTGGCGACGAAGGCAACACGCCCAGGATGGACATGGTGACGATGGCCCCTGGCCTCGGCCTGACCAACAGCTTCATCATCGACCAGCATTTTCGCAAGAGAGACAGGCTCGGACGCCTTCTGACGGCGCTCGCTTACAACCCGTTTGCGGTCGGTATCGGGCTGGATGAAAACACGGCAGCTTTCATCAAGCCAGGCGACTGTCTCGAAGTCGTCGGTAGCGGCGGCATCACGATCATCGATCCGAGCAACCTTAGCTATTCTTCAATGGACCGTGCACAAAAGGGCGAGCCTGTTAGCCTGATCGACGTAAAGCTGCATATACTGATAGCCGGCGGCCGCTTCGAGATTGCTTCCCGAGAAGCATTCGTAGAGCCAAAAGAATAACGATGGAACCTGGTCCATGAAAATCGTCAGCACCAACATCTATGTTGGGCCTAATATTTATGCGCACTTCCCGGTAATCCGGCATGTTCTCGATTTGGGTGATCTGGAGGACTGGCCGACAGGCCGACTGGGTACGGGCTTCATTGATCCGTTACTTCAATATCTACCTGGGTTGCAGGAACACGGCTGCTCCTACAAGGAACCCGGCGGGTTCGTGCGCCGACTGAAGGAGGACGAGGGCACGTGGCTCGGGCATGTTATGGAGCACGTCGCGATCGAGTTACAGAATATTGCCGGCTATCCGGTGACTTTCGGCCGCACGCGTTCGATCGACGACCAGCTCGGCCACTACGACATGGTCTTTCAATACCACGACGATGCAGTCGGTCGCGAAGCGAGCCAGTTGTCTCTGGCGTTGCTCCACAGCCTCCTGCCGGCCGAATTGAAACTAGACGATGCACCCGGCGACAATTGGGAATTCGCCGAAGAACGGGACAGCTTTATTCGCTACGCGCAGCGTCGTGCATTTGGTCCGAGTACCGCATCGCTGGTGCGTGCTGCAGAAGAGCGCGGCATACCCTGGATTCGCCTGAACCGGCAAAGCCTCGTGCAATTCGGTTACGGCAAGTACCAGCGACGCATCCAAGCGACAACGACCGGTAACACCAGCAATATCGCCGTTGAACTTGCATCGGACAAAGAGGAAACCAACAATATTCTCCGCGATCTTGGATTGCCGGTGCCGAAGCAGCGACTAGTGCAGAACTCGAGTGACGCAAAACGCGCGGCGGCGCAAATCGGTTTTCCTGTCGTATTGAAACCACTCGTCGGTAATCATGGGCGCGGCGTCTCCATCAATCTGAAAACGAACGATGAAGTTGAAGTCGCGTTTGATAAATCAAGAGAGCACAATCTCAACGTCATCGTGGAGAGTTATCTCGAGGGCTACGATCACAGGCTGCTCGTCGTCAATGGCGACCTCGTTGCTGCAGCCAAGCGCGTCCCGGGCCACGTCGTCGGCGATGGCAGTCAATCGATCGAGCAGCTTGTGGGAATCGTTAATGAAGATCCGCGGCGTGGCGTTGGTCATGAGAAGGTGCTGACACGGCTGGAATTGGACCACCAGGCGGAGCGCCTGCTGGCAATACTGGGCTACGACCGCGATACGGTTCCAAAGGATGGGGAGATTGTTTATCTGCGATCGACCGCAAACCTGTCAACCGGCGGTACGGCGATCGACGTAACAGACACCATTCATCCTGACAATCGCGAGATGGCAATTCGCACCATCAAAGCAATCGGCCTGGATATCGGTGGCGTCGATTTCCTCACTAAAGACATCACCGAGTCATACCGTGAAACGGGCGGCGGCATATGCGAAGTAAATGCGGGGCCCGGTTTCCGCATGCATGTTGCGCCGAGTGAAGGCACACCACGAGACGTAGCCGGCCCGGTGCTCGACATGCTCTTTCCACCGGACTCCCCCAGCCGTATCCCGATTGCTGCAGTGACCGGCACGAATGGAAAGACGACAACGTCACGCATGCTTGCCCATATTCTGAAGATGAGCGGCTTAACCGTCGGCCTGACGTCAACAGACGGTATCTATATCGACGGGCAACTCAGAGTTCCGGGTGACATGACGGGCCCGCTATCGGCGAAGATAATTCTACGGGATCCGTCTGTTGACGCAGCCGTCATGGAAACGGCTCGTGGCGGCATGTTGCGCAGCGGGCTGGGATTCCAAGAGTGTAACGTCGCTGCCTGCCTCAATGTTGCTGCAGATCATCTGGGCCTAAAGGGTATCAATACGCTCGAGCAGTTGGCCGAAATCAAACGTGTCCCGATAGAGATCGCCAGGGACGCGGCCGTCCTCAATGCCGACGATACGCATTGCCTACAAATGGCGGACTACACCAACGCGGCAACGCTTTGTTATGTGACGATGAATCCCGGGCATCCGCTGGTCAAACAGCATATTCGTGCCGGTGGGCAGGCCTTCGTGCTCGAAGAGGGAATGAATGGCCACATGATCACGATTTACGATAAGGAAAGTCATATTCCACTGGTTTGGACACACCTGATTCCCGCAACGATTGAAGGCCGGGCAATTCACAATGTGCAAAATGCGATGTTTGCCGCTGCGCTCGCGTATAACATGGATATTGGGCTCGAGGATATCCGCCACGGGCTCCGAACCTTTGACGCGACATTTTTTCAAACACCGGGCCGCACGAATATTTATGACGAACATCCATTCAAGGTCATTCTCGATTACGCGCATAATCCCGCCGCCGTTCGGGCAATGTGCAATCTGGTCGATCGTTTCGAGCCTGAAGGAAAACGCATCGTGGTGCTGTCTGCTCCCGGTGATCGGCGAGATGAAGACATCAGAGAAATAGCCGAAATCGCTGCCGGACACTTCGATCATTTCATCTGCCGCTGCGACGACAACCGTCGCGGACGTGGTGATGATGAAGTCGCGGTCATGCTCAAGAACAAACTGCTCGAGGAAGGTGTTTCGACGGATCAGATCGAAGTTATTCCAGACGAACAGGAGGCAACGACGCGGGCACTCGAGGCAGCGGGGCCCGACGATCTGCTTTTGGTTCTTGCTGATGCTATCAAGCGCACTTGGAAGCAGATTATTTATTTCAATTCCGGCGCTTTGGTCGAGGACGCACCTAAGAGATCGTCGGTGAGCATCGAATTGCCGGACACTGAAGACTTCAATTTTGACGACAACCTCGAAATCATCAGTGACGAGCGCGGCGTTCGTATAGCCCGGGAAGCCGGCGACTAGCCCACAAGCCGCCACACACGACGCCGATGGAGTACATTGATGCGCGCAGACTCACCGGGCCGAGCTTGTTGTGGAACAAGCCAGGCACGATCCTCGATGTTCGCTGCAGTGACGAGGAGGCCGATCAGCTTATCCCGATCTGGGACACCAATATCCGCCGCATGCTCAATGCCGTCGGTTGGGCAGATGAATCCACCTGCAGCTGGCGCTTGTCCGAAGGCGTAAGCCTGGCTTTCTCTGCGCCGGTCGACGCGCTGTATGCTGCATCCGAGATCAACGAGTGGGCATGGGCATGTTGTGACAGTGAGTTCAACGGCGTGGATGTCCCGGATTTCGACGAGACTGTCAAGCGCATGCGCACAGTGATTGCCGAAGAGGAAAACCCTGGGCTGCTGAAGCTCGAAGTCGCTGCCGAGGCGCACGGTGTTACATTTCTTAGCGATGACGACGAGGCATCGGTTGGTCAAGGCACCGGCTCGCTAACCTGGCCAGTACGAAAACTACCTGAGCCTGACGAACTCGACTGGGACTCCCTGCATGACATACCTGCCGGGTTGATCACCGGCACTAACGGCAAGACGAGCACGGCGCGCCTTGCAACACACATTGCGCGTGCATCGGGCAAGAACGTCGGTCTAAGTTCGACAGACTGGATTGCGTTGAATGATCGGGTGATCGATCGTGGCGACTGGTCAGGACCCGGTGGTGCCAGAATCGTATTGCGTCAACAGGATGTCGACTTAGGAATTCTGGAAACAGCGAGAGGCGGGCTGTTGCGTCGCGGCTTGGGTGTAATAAAGGCAGATGCCGCACTGATTACCAATGTTGCGGAAGATCATCTCGGCGATTTCGGCTCGCAGAACCTTGGTGAATTGCTGAACGTCAAGTGGATCGTCAGTCGTGCTGTTGAAACGTCCGGCTCGCTCATCTTGAACGCCGACGACGATCTGCTTGTTGCGAAATCAGCCGAATTTTCGGGAGTGATAGTGTGGTTCACATTGAATCCGGACAATCCCACCGTCAAAGAACACGCCAGGAATGGCGGCTTGGCGTTCGTGCTGGATGGCGATAGTTTGCTACGCGTCGACGGCGATTCGATCGAAGAAATTTGCAAGAGTACAGAGATACCGATCGTGCTCGATGGGGTGGCGAGCCACAACATCGCCAATGCGCTGGCCGCAGCCGCGTTAACACACTGTCTCGGTATCCCAATGTCGGATATCCATGAAGGGCTGACCTCGATGTCGCAGGACAACAATCCCGGCCGCAGCAACGTTTATTCGATTTCGGATTTCAAAGTGCTCGTGGATTTCGCACACAACCCTCACGCGATGAAGGCGCTGTTCAACATGGCGCACGCATTGCCTGCCAAACGCCGGCTACTCGCTTTTGCTCAGGCGGGCGATCGAACGGATGAGTCCATTCGTGAATTGGCGAGAAGCGCTTGGTCAATTGGCATTGATAAAGTCGTCGTGTCGGAACTCGAAGCTTACGCGCGTGGCCGGTCAAGAGGAGAAGTGTTCGGCATTATTCGCGACGAGCTGATCAATTGTGGCGCAAGAAAGGACCAGATCCAGCACTTTATGGAAGAGAGCGAGTCTCTCGATGCCGCCCTCGACTGGGCACAGCCCGGCGACCTGATCATCATGCTAGCTCTTGGCGACAGGGAGGCGATACAGGACAAGCTGAAATCGCTGTCGTCTCCGCGCTAGCGGCCCGATTGTGAATGTTGTCAGAGTAAATTGGACACTTGAGCGGATTTTCTAAGAGAGACATCCAAGCACCTCAACCCTGCGCTTGTTTGCCCTGAATGGACTGAAAGGGACAGGAATGGACTCCAGTTAGGTATATTTTAGGTACAGCGACAATACGTTCCTCATTGACAGATATTCTGAGTCTTCTCACCGGATACAACTAACCTGGCCAAGATAATCCTTCTCGGAATTTCAGCAGGGGCCCCAGTCGGGTCTGAGGATTGATCTCCTTTATTGATGGAACGATCCACACCCCCTTAAGGCCAATAATCGAGATCGATCCACGCAAACGGACATAAAAAGACTGGAGAGGACTGGAACGGACTCAGTTTCAGCACATATTCAGCACACCAACTTTGGGGGCACCCACCCCTTTGCAGAAAAGAACGAATTCGAGTATCTGTCCCACGCAGCGGTGGGTAGTTTTTGAGTTACCTTTTTTCCGGTTCAAATCGTCTTTATTCAGCTCTAACTGTGGTTTGTTATTAATTTTGGGAGGTTACTTCTGGGTTGGGGAATAAAGTCTGTGCCCACTCTCACACACTGCTTAACCTTTGGCGAGTAAAGGAATTAAGATAACGGTATGAAACGGCAGATTCGAATTTTGTTACTTCTTGGTAGTGGCGTTGCTCATGCTCCGATCTCCGTTACTTCTCCCCTGGCCGGATAATGTTTTGCAATCACAAAGTTGATGGCCTTCAGGAGGTCACCGAAACTCGGTCTTGCAAACGGCATGGTCTGGACCGTTGCGAAGTAGAGCGTTTGGTCTGGACGGACCACAAAGAGGCCCGGCTCTACAAATAACGAGGGCTCGTCAACGCCGGCCGAGGTTGTGCCGCGACCCGAAGAGACATAAAGACCCCATTCCTGAGCTTTTTCGAGCGTGAGGCCATAACCCATCTTAAGCTCGTCGAGCTCCCACTTCTCCTTGGCTTGGTTGGCTCGCTCCTCGTTGTCGCTTGAGAGCGCGAAGACATCCACACCGCGACCTCGAAAGCTATCTACCTTGCGGTTGAGGTCTGCCAGGTAATGAGAGCAGATCGGGCAGTGCAGCCCGCGGTAGACAACAATCAGGGTGAACTAGTCCGGAGTCTGGTCGGCCAGAGTCCAGTGGCCACCACCAACCAACGGCACCGTGAGGTCTGGCACCACCTGTCTTGGAATGAGCGGAATTTGAGTCATGGAGTCTCTTGTAAGGTTATTAGCTGGCGAATCGACGAACGGTCGATGAATACTATTCCAATCGCTGTCACCGTTCCAATAGGCTCGAATAGACCGATAGATATAGAACCCCACCCATCAGAGGGTAGGGTGGGGTAATTATCTGTAACTTACTCGGAGGGAAAAATCACATTTCCCAACACGATTATCCTGTACGACAGAGGAGAATATATTGACTCAGGTCATAGGTAGGGTATTTTTTGATAAGTATCAATATAAGTTATATGAATACATATATTTTGTGATTGGTATAACGACATTTTGAGACCTAGACTAAAAGAATAGGTAGACAAGAACTTTGCACCCTCTTTGGTCCTCTTAATATCATGCACGACACTAAAGCAAGCAGGGATTACCTCGATAGCAGCAGGGGGAGGTGCGATTGTGGGGAGTGCATTGAGTACGGGTGTAGCTGCGTTGATACTGGGTACCACGACGAGTGTCTTTGTGGCAGATGTGGCGACGGAAGTGATGATGTCAGGTCCATTGAAGGCGATGAATATGGATAGTTGTGCGCCCGATAATTTCCAGAGTCTCCTCGGCCAGTTGTCCGAGACAGATGGGTGGTTACCGAAATGAAAAAACGAATCAAATGTAAGGGTAAATATGCTGCTCGATCTCTCGTCAAAGAAGAGGAAGGCTTTTATAAAGAGGCTGAAAAGAAGAAATTCAAACTGCCGAAAAAACTATGGAATGATGGCGACGAAGGTAATGATTCCATCGGTGGGTGAACAGGGTATGGGGACCTAGCTTCTAAGGCTGATAGTGCAGCTGTACAGCCACACTACGGACCCATTAGACAGGAGGTAATGGCATGACTAAGAAAAACTTTAGGGCTAACTGGAAGCAAGTTTTTGTTGGCTATAACGATGATGAGTTATACGCCATATCGG
>LWDU01000386.1_pt1 | contig 11219 bp, 7 predicted proteins | sample 727161 | NCBI WGS metagenome assembly LWDU01 (sample SAMN04566230, study PRJNA314399) | hydrothermal vent metagenome | isolation source: deep sea hydrothermal plume seawater | place: Mexico: Gulf of California, Guaymas Basin | collected 2004-07-11 | reverse complement strand
CTCCCCCGGACCTGCTTTCTCAGGTACCGTTCGCGAGTGGTACGAGACCTTTGTTGAGACCGTCATTGATGTTGCTAACGAGATTCACCGTAAGACCCTGAGAGGTTCTGCAAACTTCATGGTGGTTTCACCTGATGTTGCAACCATCCTCGAAGCTTCTATCCTTTACCGCCCTGCTTACAGCATTGATGGTGATGGACAGGTCGGCGCTCCTATGAGCCTCGGTGCTGAGAAGGTTGGTACGCTGAGCAATCGTTTCACAGTCTACAAGGATCCATACTTCCCACGCAACAAGGTTCTTGTTGGGTATAAGGGCGGTAGCTACCTTGAGACCGGTTACGTATACGCTCCTTACGTACCTCTCATTGTCACTCCTACAATCTTCGCGCCAGAAGACTTCACACCCCGCAAGGGCGTGATGACTCGCTACGGCAAGAAGATGGTCCGGAGCGACTTCTACGGTACCGTTACATGTATGGACATGGACGTTATCTAAGATAACTGAGTTACACACTTACTAAGGGCGGCTCTTTGAGCCGCCCTTTTTTATTTCAGCGAATTGATTGTATAATATAAGGCTATGATCATTTCTCACAAACATAAGTTTATCTTTTTTAAACCAATGAAAGTTGCAGGCTCTAGTATTGAAGTCGCGCTTTCGAAGATTTGCGGTGATGAAGATCTCCAAACTGGTTCAGAATATCAGGAAGAAATTGAGGAGTTTGGGTATACCCCGAAAAATAATGAGCTAATTTATCATTCGCATACTTCACCTCCATTACTTTATAGAAGATCCGCAAAAAAATGGGAAGATTATCAGAAGATTACAGTTGCACGTAATCCATGGGATCTTATTGTTTCATATTACTGGTGGTCATTTAACGCTCCAGCTTCAATTCGCGGAAATGTTAACAAGCCGCTTGAAACTGTGGGTCACCAGTTATGGATGCCACATATAAATGACGGAAACATTGAAATTCAAGAAAAATTTCAAGGTTATCTGGAACAAATGGCATTTTTTAGGGGCACGCCGTATGGTGACGAGGGTCCTGAAAGAGTTATTAAGTGGTTAGCAGATTCAACTCAAGAGTTTTATGACACTTCAATAGACCGAATAATAAGATTCGAAAATATTCAAGAAGATTTTGACCAATTTTGTCAAGATTTGGGTATTGAAACCCAAGTTTTGCCACGCCTCAAGTCAGGCCAGCGAAAAAAGACGATGCATTACCGAGACTATTATGACGATTACTCATCATTTTTGGTAAAAAAGGAATTTCGGCCGTTAATCGGCCGCTTTGGGTACGAATTTTAGTTGAGACTTAAGTGGCTGGCCGCTATATTTAACGGTAAGCCCGACACATAGCATATAGCTGACTCACCAGCGTGTCGGAAGCATGTGAACTTTAAAACTTAAATTCCATTAAGGAGGAAATTATGCCTAAATTAGTTTATACATCTGGAAAGGGTCTGGTTCAGTCAGCCGGATCCGGCGTAACCATTAACGGCTTCATGCACGGCCAAAAGTCTAGTTGCATTGGTAAGACAACGACTGCCACACTGACTGTAGCTGAGAGTGGGAAGGTTGTTACGTTAACTGGGTCTGCATTCACCTTATCATTACCGGGTGTCTCCGCAGCAAAGGGTTGCCGCTACACTATAATTGCCGGAGCAGCTGCGAACTACATTCTCTCTGAGCTTGTAGGAACAGATTCAAACATTTTGACTATGGTGAGTGTTAACGCATCAGCGACTGAGCGTGATCACGCGTTTACAACCGCGACTTTGAGCGCCGGCGCAATTGGTGATAGATTTGAATGTGTTTCTAACGGAACATGGTGGGTCATCACCGCGTTTGCTAACGCAGCCGTAGCAGCAGCCTAAGGAACTAGATTAGTTTCTAGCCTGTTGGCTTATATTCTAAAAATGCCGTCCTTTGGGCGGCATTTTTTTTACTTTTTTCTCTATTATCTTAAATTAAGTGTGTAGAAGGAGGCCACTCATGGCAGGATCAACAACAAAGCAAACTACGAAGAAAACGGTTAAATCAGAAGCAGCACCAGCTGTTGAAGCAGAACCAGCTGTTGAAGCAGCAGTCGAAGATAACTCTGTAGCTCTTACGGCAGAACTTCAAGCAGCCCAGGCGGAAATTGCAAGTCTACAGGGGCAAGTTAACGCACTTTCACCCGAGCCTGAGCCCGAGCCTGAACCGCTCACGATGGAACAGCGTGTCGAAAATTGCGAAAGGGCGGTGGATGCCATTGTAGCATCTTTAAAAGAATGTTTCGCACCCCACGGACAGCCTTCAAAGCTTCGCGCTCGCTTGCGTGACCGCGGTGTATAGATAAAGATCTAGTACTTGTTGAAGTAGTCGTTTTGCGTGCTCGTCTATAGTTAGACCAGGGCGTGATATGACTACTTTTGCTTTTACATCAAATCCTACACCGTTTGGCTTCTTCGATACTGACGTAGACTTTCAGAAGGAAGCCGATTCTATGATTTCCTTTGTAAAAAGGAAACTCGGTGATGATATTCTTAGCGTCGAGCTCACAAAAAAACAAATGTGGGCATGTTTTGAAGAATCTTTTCTAGAATATGGCAGAATTGTTAACGAAGCCGACGCAAAGTCGCAGTTAAGCAATTTATTAGGTGTTGCAACAGGTAGTACCAACGCCACCGGATTATTTCCACGTCAAACTTTGCAATATTTGCTTCGGATGGCTGAGCCCTATGCGATGGAAGCAGGTATCGGTGGGTCTTATAACGACGTTTCTGGGTCAATTCAGCTAAGATACAGAGTACAAGACTATGATATCTATAATGAGCTAAAAAACACTGCCGGGACGTTAATAGTTTCGAGTAGTAAGAACAGCCCCCGGTCAAAAATGCGGATTAGAGAGGTTTATCACTTCTCTCCGCAAGCTGCATATAGGTTTTTTGACACCACATCTGCGATTAATTACTTGAATAACGAATTCAGCTTTTCATCGTTCACCCCGGAAACAGTTTTTTATGTTTTGCCAGTCTTTGAAGACGTTTTACGCGCCGGTCAGATGGACATTTCGAACAGAGTGCGAAAATCGAATTATTCCTATAGAGTGATAGGGAGTAAGATACGAATTTATCCCATGCCGACCCAAACTACGGGAAGTTCATCTACTTCGCTGCCAAAACTATGGCTTCGAGTGTCTTTTAATCCCAATCCGTTAAGTCCAGATATCGAAGATGGGACGATTTATGGCGTATCGAATTTAGCAAATGTGCCATATGGCCGAATGCAGTATAGCAAGACTAATTCGGTAGGAAGACAATGGATAAGGCAGCACACTCTTGCAACCTGCACAGCATTGCTTGGACAAGTCCGCTCAAAATTTCAATCAGTACCAATTCCATCAGGGGATCTTCAGCTAAATGGTGCAGATCTCGTATCACAAGGTAGAGAAGACCAGACAGCGTTAAAAGATAAGCTCGTTGAGCTCCTTGATAGCTTAACCTACAGCAAATTGCTAGAATCTCAAGCTACAGACGCAGAAAATATTACTCGTGCTTTGAAAGCGATCCCAATGCCATTGGGACAGTCGATTATTATCAAATGACTGGGAAATAGCGCATGGCAAGACTTTTTATCACTCCCCGTGAGCAAGACCTTATCTCTGATATCACAAAAGAGATTATTAAGGATGTTGTTGGTCAAAAAATATACTATTATCGTATTAGGGCTGACTTGACAAATGTTCATGACGTCTATGAAGAGGCGATTAACAAAGTTTTTGACCCTCCGCTTGATATTGATGCCCAAGTTCTGTGGTCTCCGCAAGAAGCTAGAGCAAATCGTTTCGGAGTCGAGAATTTTTCGTCAATTGAAGTGTATTTACATTATAAGGATTTAATAGATAGAGACATCGATATAACAGAAGGCGATTATTTCAGCTACGGTGAAACGTTTTTTGAAATTACTAGTCTTTTATGGCAATCGAACATCTATGGTGAAGTTGAGTATATGACAGGAGTTAAATTGGTTGGAAAACAGGCTAGAGAGGGACTTATTGATAAAGATCCCCATGGTCCTACCGATCAGGGGTACTCTGATCCTGGTGCGATCCAAGAAGTGTTCGTCCAGCAGCGCGGATTTGCAGAAAATAGACTTGGCCCCACCGGTGACGTACGAGCTCTTATAGAGCAAGGAAAACTTCAGCTTCCTCCGAAGCCAGCACCTGCTGAAGTGTCAAAACGCGGTGATCCGACGGCAGTCGACTCCTACTTTTACGATGAGAGCTAAAAATGCCCACAAAATATAACATTCCTAAGGGCCCGCACATCGAAGACACGGGATATTCAAACCCAGACATAATAGATGACCTTAACATCCCACCCTGTACTATAGAAGACGTCGATAGGGGCATTTTTGAGCTTTTTAACGAAGAATTGCCTTTATTCTATAAGCGTCACGGCAATATCAAGCGCGTGCCGATCATTTTTGCTACTGGCGAAAGATTTGCCTTACTTGCTCGAAATAAACCTCTTCGAGACAAGAATAACGCGCTAATTTTACCATTAGTCTCAATAGTTCGTACTGGAATTGATCAAGACAGCGCAAAAGGTAATACTTTAGCCCAGGGCGGCCCCATAACCATAAAAGTTCGGTTATCGAAGAAAGATGCGAGGTATCAGCGACTAATGAACCGCTTTAATTTTAAACATGACGATTCTGTCGCGATTAAAGCTAATGATAAGACGACTGCTGGAAGCGGAGGGGGTACTACTCCCGGTAGGATTGCCACCCGCCGCGCACCGCCGAAAATAACGGTTTCGGCTCGAAGAGGAACACTTCTTCCACCTAATTTTTCGAAAAATATCATAGAGTTTCTTGAAATTCCCCCAATTAAGCAGTACACTGCGAATTACGAAGTTACATTTTGGACACAGTACACTCAGGAGATGAATTCTCTTTTAACCGTCATGATGAATGGCTATGTAGAGAATAGAATGAGAACTTACGTTATCAAAACGAAGACAGGTTATCGTTTTACTGCTTTTGTAGATTCAGCGCTAAGTCCGCAGAACAATTTTGATGATTTTACTGATTCTGAAAGATTAGTGAAATATACATGTTCGATTAGCGTGTGCGCTTACGTCGTCGCTCCACAAGAAATTGGAGTACCCCAACCGATTAGAAGACAAATATCAGCTCCAGACATGAGTTTTGATGCAAGCTCTATTATCGGGGGCTTAGTAGCTTCTTCTCCACCCGGTGCTCCGATTCCTTCAGGCGACCCTATGTCATATATATTACAAGATGCTATGACAATGTCTGATCCTTTACCCGGCGGTGGCATCGGCGCTGATGGTGCTCAGACTGCCCTCCGTATGGCAGATCAGCTATCTATCGGCTTTCCAGGAGTTGAATCTGTATCAATTGGTGGAACTAGTTCAACAAACGTTGGTCCGGGCGGGAAACAAGGCGGTCGTACGACCATAATTACAACAAGAGACCCGTTCACCGGGAAACTCGTAAGAACAGAATATGCTGTTAACGCGGCGAACCCAAGAAAAGGTGAAACAGTCTTTAAGGAAAGTAATCGACCTGGCGGAACCCTCCAAACAGATCTAGAACTAAACCTTGAAGATTGACATGACATTTAGAACTTGTGCGAAATAGTTATTTGTGATATAAGCAGATCCAGGAGACCCAACTCATGGCAGAACAGACATTTAGATCCCCCGGTTTTTTCGAGCGTGAAATAGACGCCTCGACAAGAGTCACCTCAATTGTAGGCACACCTGCTGGTGTGATCGGGACAGCAGAGAAAGGTCCTGCGTTCATACCCGTCACTGTGGGTAGTATGCAAGACTTTATGAACCGATTCGGAGACTTAGACCCAAAGCGCTTCGGTCCTTACGCAGTCGAGGCATGGTTGAAGAGTAGAACCGCCATGACATTCATGCGCGTGCTTGGAGCAGGTTCAAACGAAACAACGACAGATATTTCATTGACCACCAATACCGGAACGGTAAAACGTGCCGGCTTTGTGGTTTCTGGCTCAATTCAGTCATTAGACCTCGTCGGCGGCAAGGCTAGCGCAGCCGTCTCCGCAGCTGAAGGAGCGGTACAGTTTATCGCTGCGAAGCATTACGTATCAGGTAACACTGACTACGCGATGCCGCAATTCATTGATAACCCTTCGTTCGGTTTGACTGGTGCCGGGAAGGTTAATCTTCTCCGAGCCGCAGTCTTTATGGCATCAGGTAGTCGTCTGCAGATCCTTGACTTAGGTCAGGCCTGGGGCGTAAACATGGATGATATGGCCACGCCCAATTCATCGGGTTACTTTGCTCTTGCGATATCGTCTTCAGCATCAGACGCGAAGAAGAACTGGAATGATTTCACAGCTCAAGCGGGTGCGGGTGTTAAAATCATGACTGCATCGCTCGACCCAAGCAACGAAGCGTACATCGGAAATATTCTGAATACTGACGCTACAAAGTTTTATGAAGAGAAGCATCTTCTCTATCTTGATTTTGCAGTTGAAAAAGAAATGGCTGAAGTATGGTGTCAAGCATCTAATCCTTCGATATCGGTTCTCTCAGGTTCTGGAAACAATCTTAAAAACCAGCTTGGCTCAACAGCTGGTAAGACAGCGCTATGGGGTTTTGGTCGATACGATACAAGATACACGACTCCGCAGACGCCAACGGTTATTTCACAACCCTACGGTGGCACAGAATATCCTCTGTTCCACTTCGAGTCGCTTTCCGATGGAACATACGGTAATGATAAGGTCAAGGTCTCTATTGCCAATCTGAGAGCTTCAACGAATAAGAATTACCAGTATCCTACATTCGAAGTTCAGGTTCGAAAGTTTGAAGATACTGATACTGAGGCTCAAATTCTAGAAAGTTATCCTGAATGCACATTAGATCCGGATTCGGAAAACTTTGTGGGAAGAAAAGTTGGTGACTACAAGGCGTGGTACAACTTTGATGCCGATCAGGAAGATGAAAAGAGAATCATCGTCGGTGGACGCTATCCTAACAAGTCGGTCCATATTCGAATTGTGATGAACGCCTCAGTATATGATAAGAATATCCCATCAAATGCGATGCCGTTTGGTTTCGGTGGTATACCAGTTCTAAAGACATCTGATTCGCTGACCAATACGACACAAACTGCGCTATCATTCGGCGGGGTACGATACGGTAACACCGGTAATGCTAGATTAGCAGGATCCGGTTCATTCCTTGCGTACAATGATCTAACTGGTTCAATAGTCCCTCCGATGCCGATGCGGTTTAAGGTCACCCGTGGTCAAGTTAAGACAGGTTCTGTAAACTTCAGTGGTGATCCAAGCTCTTCGGAAATCGTTGATGGCAGGTTCTACTGGGGTGTTAAGTTCACGCGCTGTCCAAAGACGGGCAGTATGGACAATGCTCGCTTGAACCCGAACGCTTCGTCGTTACCCAACCCAATTATTAGAGCGTACACTCGGTTTAACGGAATTCAAAAAGTTGATACTGTTGTAACAGGTGCAGCCAAAGATACTTTTAATGCTAATAAGTTCACGCTTGCAAGGGTCGTATTAGCAGGAACCGGAAGTACTCCAAACACACTTCTTCAATACGTGACAGCATCAGCAAGAGAGCACATGCTAGAAGCCTCATATATCAGAAACGGTGTACCCGATTCCCAGACTTACGCTGTTAATGATCCAGACGGATGGGGTTATAGGGTTACATTAGCAACTCTAGCTCAGTCAAGTTCTGTGAAGTTTAATAGGTTTACGTCGTACGCTAAGTTCACGATGCCGCTTTATGGTGGATTTGACGGAGTCTGTATTTTAGATAGTGATATGTACTATATGAACGATAGGGCCGCATCCACAGACGCTACGTCTGGAGGAAAGACTGGAAAAGCTTCCTCAGAGTGGAATGCTGGCACGTCTGGTATGATGGCCAACCCCGGAGGTACAGGTCGCTTGAACAATACAATTTCTGCGTACCGTAAGGCTGCTACAATTATGACTGATCCTCTGACGGTTCGTACAAATCTTCTTGCAATTCCAGGAATTAGAGATGCATTTGTGACCGATCACGCGAGCGAGGTCACAAGAGCCTATTCAATGGCTATGTACGTTATGGATATACCGAATTGGTCAGAGAGTTCAACTCGCTTATTCGGAGATGAAGATCGATCCAAGATTGCTAGTGCGTCATATGCATTCCCAGATGTCAGAGAGACTGCTGAGGAATTCGAGTCACGGGCGCTCGATAACAATTACGTAGCAACATATTTCCCAGATGTTTATATTAAGGACAGCGCGACGGGTCAATCTGTGAAGGTTCCGCCCTCTGTCTCTGTCATGGGAGCTCTTGCGTATAATGATCAAGTGGCGTACCCTTGGTTCGCCCCGGCTGGGTTTAATCGAGGAGGCTTATCCACAGTTACAAATACTGATGTAAGACTATCTTCTGCGGATAGAGATACTCTCTATGACGCAAGAATTAATCCAATTGCGAACTTCTCTGACGGAAGCTTTGTGGTATTTGGTCAAAAAACATGTCAATTAAGACAGTCTGCTCTAGACAGAGTAAATGTTCGTCGAATGATGCTAGAGTTGAAGAGACAAGTCGTCTCAGTTGCAAACAGAATTCTTTTTGAACCCAATAACGCTGCTACAAGAAACAGGTTTATTGGTTTGGTATCCCCTCTTCTTGCTGCAATTCAGACCCAACAGGGTATTGAGTCGTGGAAAGTAGTTATGGATGACACAAATAATTCTCAGGAAGATGTTGAAGGCAATAAACTAAATGGTCGTATCGTTGTTGTTCCCACTCGAGCAATTGAATTCATCGCGATTGACTTTATCATAACAAACAGTGGCGTAGACTTCGCATAGTGTATAGTTAAGAATGAAACAGGAGATTTTTACAAATGGCTGAACTTACGTTTAAGAGTCCTGGTATTTCCACAAGGGAAATCGATTTAACCGGACCCACAAAAGCTGCCCCCGTCGGTACTCCTGCTGGCGTGATTGGTACCTCTCAACAGGGTCGTGCATTCGTCCCGATTACATTCGCAACATTTGCGGATTTTGTTGTAGAATTTGGTGAAACAGATTCAACGAGGTTCGGTCCGCTGGCAATTAAGCAGTGGATGCGTCATGCTAAAGCTGGTACTTATCTTCGGGTTCTCGGTGTTGGAGACGCAAAGAAGCGCGGCTCTGACGGAACCGTAACAAACGCCGGCTTCGTAGTAGGTGCTAAGCTGCCGGGCGATAACGGTTATCTAAAAAATAACAAGTATGCGGGAACGATTTCAGGTAGTTCACCTACCGGTCGTACGTATTTCCTTGGTTGCATAATGAAAGAACAGAATAGCTCTGGTCTATTCACAAATGCAGGCTTGAGAGATGTTCAACCCATAATTCGTGGTGTTATTTTGGCTCCGTCAGGAGTTCTTCCCGCTCTCAGTGCGTCTAGACGTGGTGGGTCGATTGGAGCAGCAGCAGCGGGTGGCCCGGGTATGGGGCATGTGGATTACGATTTCAGTGGAAATAATACAGCTCTTGCCGGCCCTAGCGGTGGCTTGAATGCTGCTTCAGGTTCTTCTCCCTCGACAACGTCCACAGCAACCATCATTGGGTCCAATAAATGGACATTCGGTTCGACTGGTAGCATAAATAACGGTGGATCTTCTTGCGGCGCAATCAATATTGCAAATGGTAGACAAGAATTTGTTATGTTGCTTAACGGCCACTCACATACAGACGAGTATCCGACTATATTAACAGCATCGTTTGATCCTACTGCGCCCAATTACTTCCAGGCGGTATTCAATACTGACCCAACGAAGACGCAGCAGGCAGGTCATTGTCTACATGCTTGGTGGAACATTTATCCCAACCTCGCACTTCCGACCGGTTCATCCCTTGTGTCACCGTCGTATTCCGTCGGTCTTGCAACATCTTCATACGCCAACCCATGTTCCAGTCTAACTGGTCCTGATGGCGTCACAATGAAACTAGAAGACATCGCGTTACTGCTCACTGCCTCACAGCTCCGGGGTGCTGGAACGACTGCAATCCCAGACTTCGAGTCATTCGAAGACAGGTTCAGAACAGCAGTTTCTCCATGGGTCTGTTCTCAGAAGTTTGGTGGCCAACGAAAGGACCTCTTTAGAGTTCACGCTCTTGATGACGGTGCCATTGGAAATACTCGCGTTAAGATTTCTATTGAAAATATTGCGAAGTCTACAAACGATAACGCTCCTTACGGATCGTTCGATCTTTCCATCAGAGATTATAATGATACTGATGATGCTCCTATCGTTATTGAGAAATATAATAAGTGTACCCTTGATCCTTCCGATGATAGATTCATAGGAAGACTTGTCGGTGATATGCATATCTTCTATGATTTCGATAAGAGAGTAGGTTCGCAGAAGTTAGCGATGGACGGTTCTTACCCCAACAAGTCCAATTATGTTCGAGTTGAAATTCCAGAGGCTGTAAAGAAAGCAGAGGTTCCAGCAGAATCACTGCCAGTCGGCTTCCGTGGAATCCAGCATCTCGTTACATCGGGTTCTGGAATCTTCGTCGGTCAAATGGACAGCCTTAGCGGTTCAGGCGGTAACAATGTAACCAACGCCACCACCGGTGTAACCCGTCAGTCTGGGGGTCAAGTATGCCAGATGTTGGTGCAGCCACCGATTCCAATGCGTAGTTCTGTTTCGCTTGGTACAACTCCTAAGAAGCGTCTTGCTAGTAACCTTTACTGGGGAGTTCAGTTTGACGTAAATGATAGAGTCACTGAGCCCAATAGAAATATTGAGACAGACTCTGGTATAGCTAGTTTTGGAACTTATTTCCCCAATTATAACCAGTCAGAGCGCGCCGCGATGGTCGGAAATAATGCGGGAGTAGCAGACTCTTCGGGAACGATTTTAGATTCTGACCGTTTCAATAACAACATATTCTCGCTTGAGAATGTTCAGGTTATTGTAAACAGTTCCGATAAGGCAGATTCAGCGCAGTGGGCAGCCGCGACCTACAGAAGGAAAGGTGAAGCAGAGTCCTCGATGAACAATATCGATGGTACATCTAAGTCTGGAACAGATACCCGCCTACTAAGCGTTGATAAAGATTTTCCATTAACGTCAGCTCGCAAATTCCTGAAGTATACATTCATTCTTCAGGGAGGGTTTGACGGAGTCAATATTCTTG
>LWDU01001025.1_pt1 | contig 11220 bp, 17 predicted proteins | sample 727161 | NCBI WGS metagenome assembly LWDU01 (sample SAMN04566230, study PRJNA314399) | hydrothermal vent metagenome | isolation source: deep sea hydrothermal plume seawater | place: Mexico: Gulf of California, Guaymas Basin | collected 2004-07-11 | reverse complement strand
GTCCTGAGTGGATACATACTACTACTAAGAATATGAGAAATTTTATTCGTAAGTGGGGAACAATGGTGCAACACGACGAAATGATGAAACCGATAGTATCACCAAAATATGATATAGGGTTTGTAGTTGAGAATTGTGACACAAATATGTTAAAAGAATTAGAGCCATGGTGTTCTAATATTTATTCTAATTTAACATCAAAACAATTTATAGAGTATGTAAATAAAGAACAACCAAATACTTTGTTTGATTTAACTAAAAGGTGTAGATCATCATTAGAAGAATCAAAAAATAATATAATTGTAGAGTTTGATTGTAAATTTTTAACACCCCAGAACTTTCAGATATTAGTGCACTTATCAGAGATACTTAAAGAAAGTGGTGAAGTTGGTGATATGGAGTTGGAAATATTTAAGTTTAAGATAAAGTCACTTGATACATATGAAAAAGATTTAATTTTAGTGAAATGATATACTATTTATTATTGAAAAATGACACCGAAAAGGATGTTTATTTTGACTCAAATGTTTTAGGAGAAGAAAGTTTTGGAAAGTTTTATCCGGAACGGGGGTTGGAGGCTTTAATGAATATAAAAGATAAAAGTCCATCATTATTGGAAAGTGTAATTATAAAAAAAGAAACTGGTGAAGTTATATCCTTAATAGATTTTTTAAATATCTTGGACGAGTTGAGAATACAAAAAAATGCTTGACTTTTGCATAGTTTTAGGCTTATATTATAATGAACAATGATTTGGTAGAATATGCTGATGAGTTAGAAGAGGAATTATCTCACGACCAAATTAAGGAAAAGAGAGATATTAAAGAAAAAAGCCACGACAACAAGGAGTGGAAGAAAATAAAGAAGAAAATTGATGAAAAGTTTAAAAAGAAATATTGGAAATCAAAACGGAGGAAATCTAGGGCAAGTGATAAAGTTAAAAAATTTACTAATTAGTTTATTATTAGTAGTAACATTTGGATGTGAAGAACATTATATCCAGCTAGGACCAGACCCAACTATCTATCCAAAAACCATTTTACATATGGCAGTGGGATTACCAGAAGATGATAATGGATTTTATCACTTAACAATGAATCGTGGAAAGTGGCAAACAATTCACGCAATTGATGGATTGGTAACAGATCAAGACACTACTGCATATATTGAGGGATTGAGAGTAGAGTGGGAATCTTCACATTATTGGTATATTGGAGATACTCTTGGTTATATCGTTAATAGATATTTAACTAATGAAGGAGTATATGTATCAGTAGATACTTCATATATGGTGGGATTTAACGGTCAAGAAGTTCCAACAACAAATCAAGTCAGTATAAGTAATTATGATGGATTTGTTCGTAATATGATTGCACCTGTAAAAAGTATGATTGGTGATACTATGATTGTGTCGGCTATCTACAAGAGTGATGTTAATTGGGAAACATTTGAGAGAGATACTATAGAGATACCAATTATATTAGATTAGGAGAAAAAGTATGAGTTTTGCTTCGGGAGTATTAAAAGGTACCGAAATAAGAATGAGTGATGGTTTACTCAAAAAAGTTGAAGATATTGTAGTAGGAGATAAAGTACAATCTTATAGTGAGGAAGAAGGTTGGGATAATGCCCATATGAGATTTAATGAAGTTATTGATGCCGAGGTGGTAAAAATATCAAGTAGAGAAGAAACACATTTGATTACTACGACATTTGATAATGATACTACATTAACCACCACATTAGAATATCCATATAATATGCAACATACTTCAGGTAGTTTATGTGAGAATCCAGACACTCACGGAATTTGCGAACATGCTGGTTGGGAATCTTATAGACCAGATTTAACTTATGAATATTATAGCGCTGGCCCGAGTGGAAGTGAATTTTATGATTCTATGCCACCAATGGGAGTAGGAGATCAGATTTGGGCAGATGCAGGAAAACATCCACCTACACATATAAATGATGATACTTGGTTAGCGGATTGGGTGGAACCAGAAGTACATATAACAGACACTACTGAAATAACAGGTTCATTTGAAGTTTATTGTATAGAAGAATTAAACCCATCCGGGATTACTATTTGGGCAAATGGAGTGTTGATTGCTGCAGGGGAATCATTTGTTTATTCGAAACCAGGAAACTTCGTTAGTTATTTAACTGGTAGTCACGAAGAAAAACGAGAATATCAAATGGATTTAAAATCAAGAACAGTTGCTGCAGCTTCTCATGAAAGATTAACACTTTTTCAACAAGTAGATGATTGGGATGCAGAAGATGGAGATATTGTGGAATATTATGAGAAACACGGAACATTAGAATAAGGAGAAAGTTATGGGTATATGGCAGCTTTTATTAAATAAAGAAGCGGTTGATACAGTAGATTTGAAAACAGAATCGTATGAGGAGGCTCATACATTCTTTCGGTTGCGAAAACACTTAGATGAAAAATCGTTCAATGAGATATTTGTGGTGAAAGAATATAAACGAAAACAAACCCCACCTGGGCCCATTGACTGGTGGAAAGACGAAAATAGTAATTTGGATATAGAAAAAGAATGAAAACTAAAAAAATAGAAGAGGATAAAATTATGGAACCAGTAAGTATGAAAGATATATCAAATCAATCAAACAAACCCCCATCTTTACTAAATAGATTATTTACCATATTCCTTATGGTAGGTATCGGAGTAGGTGGCTTTTGTGGTGGGTTATATTACGCCACTAAATCATTTGATAATTATGCAGGTGAGTTATTAGTAGAGTTTAAGAATATCAGTAATGATATAGATGCATTCCGTAAGGTATCTGATCCTTCTACGGTACGGCACTATATAAAGGAGTTAAATTTAATACTGGATGATATTAATTTTTTAGATCAAGTTATACAGTCAGGTCAAGTTGCTGATGAAACACTTGATAAATTTTTATCTGATTACCAAGATAAGTTAGACGATGTAAATTCAAAGATGGTAGAATTGTCCATTGAATTACAGGGTACAGTTTCAGAAATAGCAGAATCAGTTACCAACGATATAAATAATAGTCATATGGCTATAGAAGGTCTGGTTATTAAAAACTCAAATGATGTTAAAAAAGAAGTTAAAAAAGAAATTGGTGATATGTATGATAAAATAGATTCACTACACAACGACTTAGAGAAACTAACTTCTATACTGGAAGGTGCTAAGAATACATTTTTTGGTAAACAAGTATTTAAGAAATGATATGGATTTAGATAAAGCTAAAAAAGAATTATTTGAAAATGGGGTAACTTCGTTTATGTTAGACGAAGATATGATAAATAATTTGAAGGAGTTTAACAAATTATCAGTCAAAGATTTAGTGACACACGATGGTGTTTTGTTTTATAATTCTAATCAGCATAACAACCCATCAGTATATTCAAAATCATTAGTATCTGATATTCAAATAGAATTGAATAGATTAAATAACCTAGAAAATTCCGATGATAAAGAAAAAATAAAAATGGTATCATTTGATGGTAATAGAAATCAAGATGAAACGGATCCAACCTTGTGGGAATTCAGAGGACCATATGAAAAACTTACATTGATGAGAGAATATATCTCGACTAATTATAGAGAAAATATATTTCAGATGTGGTATTTTATTTCTCTACCCACCATAGTCATAAAAAGCACCCCAATCAACGAGGAGTTATCGACAGTTACTAGTAAAATATATAAGTTTTTAATGGAAGTATATTTGAATTTTTACGGGGAATTAGATTATGTGAAAAAGTTGGCCAAATCTTATGATAATAGCAAATGGGTTCAACAAACTTTTAGATTACAGGTTTATGAAACGGGTTGTCATATAGAAAATCACCGCGATTCCGGATATGCATCTGGTCAACATTGTACGATGTTAATTTATTTAAGTGAAGATTGGAAAGAAGATTTCGGTGGAGATTTAGAGTATTCAATTAAAGACACTGGGGAAGATAGTATGTCGGTGGATACTTCAGATAAATTTATAGCAGACCCAATATTGGGTAACATGGTAGTATTGGATTTTACAAAACACGATCCACAACATAAAGTTAACGAAATTAAAGAAGATAATTATTTTAGAAATGTTATTGGAATATGGTGGCCACCTAGTAGTTATCAGTCATTAAAATAACAAAAACAAAACAGGAGACAGGTTATGTCAAAAGTAAAAGTAAAAGCAAAAAAGAAAACAGTAAAACAAAAAAAGACTACAAAAAAAGTAAAAGTAAAAGTAGAAGATATTTTTTTTACTAAAGTAGTAAGTGGTTTTAAAAGAATAATGGAAAGTCCATTTAAATAGACAGGAGATAAATGATGAATGAATGGATATTATTTACAATAGGAATAATGATTGGTAGTATGGGTGGAGTAATGACTATAGCACTTTTGAGTGCAGGTAAAGTAGAGGACCTATATAGTGAGATTCGGGATCTACGATTTCAACGTAAAGCATTAAAAGATGAATTGAATAAACGTCTTTCCAAATCTAAACCAAAACCTAGAAAAAAAAGAAATTATAAACCACGGACCAACCCTAAAAATAAGAAGAAATAATTATGGCATTAGGACAACCAAAAGGTACTAACCCATTTATGAATAAGCCTATACCGAAAGGTAGGATACAATGGGCATTAAATAATAGTGTATCTATTAAAGGTGCAGCTCGTATATTGGGTGTTAGTTACAATACGTTTAAGAAGTATGCGAAACAACATGATTTGTTTGAGCAATATAAAAATGTGGGTGGAGCTGGGATACCAAAAGCATCCGCAGAGCATTTCAGAGTAAAGTTAAAAGATATATTTGATGGAAAGCATCCAACGTATAGACATTGGAAGTTACAGGAATTGTTAATTAGAAGTGGTCATTTTGTAAATAGATGTACAAATTGTGGATATGAAGAAGTAAGAGACGTAGATAGTAGAGGTCCATATTTGATAGATTTTATGGATGGAGATGGTAGAAATCACAGTCCAGATAATTTAAGATTATTATGTTATAATTGCTTCTTTTTAATTAAACCAGTTGGAAAACATTATAAGACCCCAAAGGATGTAATGCAAATCCGTAGAAATATGTGGAAGGTGTTCAAAGAAGAAAAGACAGTTAGAGAAAAATTAATTGAGGAAAACTATGACGATAGTATTCCACCCCCCACAATGGAACATAAGAAGGAAGAATCCCCTCACGACACAACAGTAAATCCAGAAGATTTCGGTGATTTATCAGATGTAAATATTTCACTTGATGATTTATTTAAAGATGATGATTAAATGATTAAAATTTACAGGGAAAAATATAAGTTTAATTAATATATATTATATTTATACAATGTAACGGTGATGACTATTAATTAATCACCAAGTAAACTATATCGGAGAAATAGAGGTGAATGGACACGAAAAACAGGATTTTAATGTGATATTGGAAAAAATGGAACAAGCTGATAAGGATAGAGCAGTAATGCACACGGATATCAAGTTTATTAAAGAGAATTTATTTAACCCACATGAAGGTTTGTGGGCTGAGTCTAAACAGAATAGTCAGTTTAGAAGAGACACTACGAAATGGCGTGGTGTAATAGGGGCAGGTTTCGTAGGGTTATTTTTTAAACAAATATATGATTTATTTACATAAGCCGTAACATACCGGTCCCTGTTCGGCAAAGTTTCAACCTATTTTGAGTTCAGAAGAACCTCACAGATATGTGGGGTTTTTTTGTGCCCAATCGGAATTCAGGAAGAGAAGGAAGAGAAGGAGGGACTAGTCACAGATCATATGTTCGTATAGTAACAGTACCGTAACTTATGGAATTAAAACAATAAAAGTTCATATAATCCATACAGTTATTGTTTTGCAGTAGGTTAGGTGTAGAATGGATAGGATATCACGTGACGAGGGACAACTGTCAACCCAATCCCGACATTACCATAACATTAGGAGAATACGCGTCCCGTATATATAGTTTCATTATATTTATATAAAAGAAAAATTTAACTCACAAGGCACAGATAAATTATTAATCGGCCGACAGGCGAAGATGGGATTAGGATCTTTAGATACTTTACCATTGAGACAGTATTATGTTTTAGAGGAAAATCAAACTGCCGTTGTGTTAATACGAGATGTAATTGATAAATGGAGAAGTGGATATAAACAAGAATTACAGGAAATGTTGTACAATTCCCCATATCTTATTAATTTTATAGAACAACCAGAAAATTTACCTTCAAATGCTATATGCCAATTTGGGGAACGTTTGAGTAAAGACCAAGGTTATTACGAAACATTTACAAACCCAGATGATGTGACTAAAGTGGGATTGGAAATAATGAGGAGAGTACATGATTATTATGCAGATTTAAGTTGGATGACTTTTGGACATGCAGAATTTTGGTCGTGGAATAACATGGTTACTGACCGTGATTCATTGTTGAAATTATCAATGAAACCAAACATATATTTTTTAGAATTAAAAGATTTAAGTAATCTTAAATTTTTAGAGTGGTTACAAGAAAGAGATGAAGGTTGGAAAGAGATAGAAAAGATACCACATCAGAATGTAACACCATCACATTTCTGGTCCCAACTGGAATTATTATGGAAAGAATATAATGAAGGTAAAATTATGAAAGGAGAAATATTGGTATCACCATTCTTTAAAACTGGTGAAACTATATTACAACTTAATTTATATTTTGAATTATGTAGAGTTCATCAAGATGAAGTAGATTATATAAGAAATAGTCATGATAGGTATTTGAAGTTTGAAGATTAAATGAGATATTGGAAAAAATGGAACAAGCTGATAAGGATAGAGCAGTAATGCACACGGATATCAAGTTTATTAAAGAGAATCTATTCAATCCACATGAAGGATTATGGGCTGAAACAAAACTTAATACCAAGTTTAGAAAAGATACTACTAAATGGAGAAGTGTAATGGGTGCTGGTTTTGTAGGGTTATTTGTCAAACACATATATGATTTGTTTACATAGATAGAAAAGAAAATTTTTTTAGACATACTTTAGAGTTTAAAAGTAATGGGAAGAACCTCACGATTAATTTTGTGGGGTTTTTTTGTTATATGAAGAAATAAACGGGGATAAAATTTAATATATAGATATATATTAAATGAGAGGTGAGAGTTTCTTGTAACGGATGTTAAATTGAAGTGACCATCGTCGAATATAAAAATATTTTCCCCGTTTGTTTTATGTAGAAGGTAGGATCCCCGATTCGTTACGAGAAACTCTTAGATTATTGTTATACCAATCCCCAAAAGTATTGCATACTTTTAGGGTATAATGAAGTTTGGAAGTACAATAATAAAGATAGCATTAACAATCAACTCACAATCAACTCACTCCACAGCTTTACCTTGTTATAGTTGGGGTATTGATCAAATTGATGATGATGAATCATTAGGGACTCTCATCAATCTCGAATAAGGGAATCACTTAGTAGGTAAATACATCATAGATGAAATCATAGATGAAATCATATACCTCGACACGATAAAAGGAATTAAAGCAATGACGATACCACGAGTCACATGGAACATCAAAGGATGACACAACCAGATCGACCTCATACCACGAGTCAAAGAGGTGGACATGTTGATCCTATTATAATCTTAATAGGAAGGTCGATGATGAATGTTGGACGATATATCATAGATGAGATAAAATTAAATCTCCGAAAAGGAGATAACTATTTGAATGATAAGATGCCAATATGGTTTTCCAATACAAGATACTATAGAGAGAAGAGAATAATAGATAATGCTCTCAAAAGTGTAAGCAAGTATACAGTGAGTCGATCAAGAGATATTAGTGATTGGAAGGGTACAGACCATACACCATTAGACTTGGGATATGGAACATCAGATGTAACATCAAATAAGATGAATGAGGTGAATGAATAGAATGGAATTTCAAAACACTCTTTTGACTGGTCGGAGCAAACTCAAAAGATCCATCAGATATACTTTACAAATGTTAATATCAATCTATATTGCATTGGAGATCTCCATTCCACCCAACCCATACAAAACACACTTAATTATTTTACTCACATTATTTATATGTCTGAAGTATGACGTTCCTTCTAAAGTGATCTCATCTTTGACTCGATTGATGGATTGATGGATTGATGAATGGAGTAAATTACTAAATTGATCGATTGAGATATCTGAGATATTATTTAAAATGTAAGGCTTATTATACCGCACTTCGTATCACCATTCAATTCACGAATCTTTCTTAAAAAATAATCGAAACTCTCAAAGGGATTAACCCTTTGAATTATACCCCCAATTTCCACCCCACCATTTCACCATAATATTCAATATATATAATATTTATGTGTATGTTAGAATGGATATTATATCATTTATTTGAAATATTTTTAACACTTGGAATAATATTTTTATTTGGATTATGGTGGAGAGAATCATGACTGATTTGACAATATTCACAATAGAATTGATTGATTTACTTATAATGACACCTTTACTGGTAATATTAATATGGATAATTTCTTATATTAGAAGTAAAAAATAATCATTAATAATATCAAGGTACTTCATATCTCTTGATACTCTACCACTTCCTTTAACACCACCCATCCCCACTTTAACCCACAACAAACCACATTTATAATACTACTGTTTTCATGAAGAAAACTACTGTAAATATGAAGATTCTAAATATATAATGCATTCACCCCTACTCGCCAATTTTTTTCTATATAGGGTTATTTATACCCATATTGCACTATTTAGTTGTATGATCCAACTACCAACTTGAGGTCACCAATCCAAACCCCATCGTCTCACCTAACTCATCTATTTAATGCCATCGTTGAGGCCCACCACTCTATCGTGCACCAAATTAGACAATTATTTTCACCTTTATTGAATCATTTGATCAATTAGGGTAAATATTATTAAATAATGCTTGACTTTGTTGTTTATTTGTTGTATATTGTATAAGGTTGGGAATAACTACCATTGTGTCTTTCGATAGTGCTCTAACCAGCAATTTACAACCAAAACACCATATAAGTCAAGCACTTTCTTCATTATTTTACATTTTATTTAAATACCCCCTTTCTCGACTCATCATAGACATTCCACCCTACGGAATGTGTTAGGTAGGTTGACAGTTGTCCCCTGAGATCTCAGGGTGATCCATGGGTCCCTCACGGGTCACCATATAACTCTCTAAATAGGGACCTATCACCGATGGAGGTATTTATAAGCTTATATATACTAAACTGTCTCTAACGAGACACCTTATGTCTCTCTATAGTCAATATATGTCATATATGAACAGCCACAGGTATCATTATACCATTATATCGAAGACGGGTCACCCGGGTACACCCGGGGTCACTCAAATGTGTGTCGGGTCACGATATTTCTCTATATTTCTCTATCGTAGATGAAAATAATTAAAATAAAGCTTGACTTTGTGGTTATTATGTTGTATATTAGGGTGTAATAAGAAATGAGTAAATGATTTGACATAAATAAAGCCCGACTCTCTCCTGAAAACGAGGATTATAGAGAGATAGTATTGAAAAGTGGAAAAGGGCGTAAATCCACAAGAATTGGAATGTATATCGTAAAGGTTTGGAATGATAATCCAACCGAGATAATGGTGGAGTTAGTAGGATATTATTTTTTATCAATCTAATATACCGATTGAAAGCTTCTGTAAGGTTCAAGTCCTTACCATTCCCCAAATTTAGTGGGTCCCTCGGGGCTAAGTGAAACGTAAGAATACCAACCCACTAAAATAATTAAAATAAAGCTTGACTTTCTCATCTATAATGCTTATATTGAGGTTGAGATTGAAAAAATACTTAAATAAAAAAAGGAAATAATATAATGGGAAACATAATAAACAGGAATATGGTAAAAAACATCGCTTCTGATATAGAAAGTTCATTGAAGAATGTTGAAAAGAAATATAATGTTAAAATAACCAGGGGTAATGCTACATTTGGTACATCCAATATGACACTCAAGATGAATATATCTATGATTGGTAATGATGGTACTGTATTGACTAAAGAAGCTTCTGACTTTAAGACTTATGCTTCAATACATAACGTTACATCTAAGGTGGGTGATATAATTAATCACTTGGGAGTGGATTATAAAGTAATTGGGTGGAAACCTCGTTCAACAAAATACCCTATATTGATGGAAAAGGTTAGTAATGGTGGAAGGTATAAATTTCCGGTAGCTTTGTTACCTAAGAAATCAAATCCTACTGCTAAAAAAGCTACTAGAGTATATAATAAATTTGATTGTTAAATAATAACATTGGAATATAATAACTACGATATAGTAAAAGCTACATTACCAGCATTTCGTAAAGAAACTGCCAGTATACTTAAACCCAGAGGGTTTGACGTAACTACACGTATTTATAAAAACTCATATTATAAAGATTGTAAAGTAAGGATGCAAATCAATGTACCATCATGGTTTGACTATTATGACCAATCTATATGGAACATTAATGATAAAGGACGTAAACTTGAAACCTCTCTTAAAAATAGATTGATTAATATGATATTAGAAAATTCTAATAAGAAGGTTGAAGGATATGAATGGTTTAAAGCATCTAAGTCTATATGGACAAATATGGATAGGGAAGACCCAATCTTTTCTATAGAGAGATGTATTACATTGGATTTTGCTTGGGACAAGGAAGTATACTAGATTTAGGTACTCCGACGTCGTCGGATGCAAGTACCAGTGAGTGGTGGGTTATTCCTTTCTCCTGCCACTCACATAATTTAATTAAATAAAGCTTGACTTATATACAAATTATGGTGTATATTCAAGTATGAATAAAGGAATATATAATGAGAGGTGATGTTTGGGTATCAGAAAATAAGAATGGTGAGAAGGTACTCCATATAGATAACGGTAAGTTTGTTAAAAAGAGTGTTATTAAACCTAAGATAAAATTTAAAATTAAACAACCACCTGAAGATTATGTCATAGATGGATGTTAAATAAAGGAGAATAATATGAAAGAAGGAATACCACTAAAAAGTGTAGATTGTGTATTAGATTCAGAGAATGGTATAATATACCCAATGTTAGCAGATGGGTCAACTGACCTAACTGATATTGGTACTAGTCTTTTATCTGTAACAGATGAATGGTTAGAT
>LWDU01001384.1_pt1 | contig 11221 bp, 5 predicted proteins | sample 727161 | NCBI WGS metagenome assembly LWDU01 (sample SAMN04566230, study PRJNA314399) | hydrothermal vent metagenome | isolation source: deep sea hydrothermal plume seawater | place: Mexico: Gulf of California, Guaymas Basin | collected 2004-07-11 | reverse complement strand
AGGCAAACCCTGGAAACCCAGTAGTAGTAATTCAGTCCGACAGTGTTCATAGTGAATTCTACGTTCATACGTTTACTATATGACAGAGCAAGGTGGTGGTACTGGTGCTTGGGGATTCCCATTATCTACGACTGTTATATCTGAGTTTACTGCTGATGCAAATAAAACAGAGTGTACAGACTTAACTACCGAAAGAAATTTATTAGAAGTTCCTCAACCAGACTTTAACCACAATGGTGGACAATTAAGATTTGGTCCTGATGGATACTTATACATTGGTTTAGGAGATGGTGGTTCTGCTGGTGATACTTCTTGGGCACAAGGACATGGTGGTCATGGTGACTACGGTAATGCTCAGAACCCTACTAATTTATTAGGTAACATTTTACGAATTGACGTAACGGAAGATACAGCAAATAATATGCCGTACACTATTCCTGCGGACAATCCATTCATTAATTCAATTTACAAAGAAGGTCAACCAGAGGCAACTCCGTTCAGACCAGAAATCTACGCTATGGGATTAAGAAACCCGTGGAGATTCTCGTTTGACTTAACAGACCGTCTATGGTGTGCTGATGTAGGTCAAGACAAATTTGAAGAAATTAATATCATCGAAAAGGGTGGTAACTATGGTTGGAGGGTTCTTGAAGCATACCATTACTACGAAGAGCAACAGGCCATCATTGACCAAATTGCACTTGACTTAGGATACGCAAACACTAACGAATACCTTAATGATTTGAAATCCCCTATTCATGAGTATTCTCATGGTACTGGTATTTCAATCTTAGGTGGATTTGTTTATAAGGGTTCTATCCAAGAACTACAAGGTAAGTACATATTTGGAGACTGGTCTTCGAATTGGGCAGGAACTACTGGTCACCTGTTTACATTGACTGAAAACTTTGACGGTAACTCTGCACACTTTAACGTTTTAGCAAACGCAATTAACGGTGCTAACCATAATCATACAGTAGACTTAACTGGTGCTCACGTAACATACTTGAAGGCAAACCCTGGAAACCCAGTAGTAGTAATTCAGTCCGACAGTGTTCATAGTGAATTCTACGTTCATACGTTTACTATTATTTGGTCTTCTCAGAATCAAGAATTTGTTATTATTGGACAAACTAACCCAGAAGGACACGACCTATTAGAGTTCGTAGAATACGGTTCAGACCTTGCATACGACAGAACTCCTTTATCAATATGGGAGCCAATTACCGAAGTTGTAGACTTAACTACGATGGGTGAGTCTATCCTTACTATGGGTGAAACCGAATCTGGTGAAATTATATTTACTACTAGAACTGGTATTGATACGTTCCAGGCAACTGGTCCGGATAACACAACAATGTATAAGATTACAGATTCTTATGACTCAAGTGTATTGGGTTCTATTGCAATCGATCAAATTCCTTCATCACAAACTGCTCATGTTCACGGATATAAAGTAACATATAATGAAGAAAACTTCTTCCAATCAGAAGAAATTTCAGATATTCAAATGGAAAACTATGACGACTTCTGGCCAATATGGGTATGGAACGACCCTGCTTCCCATATCCATCCCGTGAATACTGCTTGGGGTGGAGATACAGATTCTGATATCTTATTAGGTTCTTCTGCTGGTTGGTACTACGACGAAACAGAAGAGCAGTGGATGCCTTACGATATTGGTGCAGATACTCCTTGGGCACCGCCGACAGAAGAAGAAGGATCGTATTTTACTATTCAAACAGCACCAGCTATTTCTATATTAGGTGCAAACGAATATGGAGAAAATACGCATATTCATTACTTCGATTCTTCGGTATTAGACACGTATGGTGATAATTCTGGTAGACTCGCTACACCATTATCTCGTATTCAAGCAGAAGAACTTGCTAACGGTGTTGTCAATTCAGTTACTACCTATTCGTCTATTTCGGATAGTGGTGCACAATTACATTATCACGAATTTAAAATATTATGGGACCCGGCGACTCAGCAATTCTTGGCTCAAGAGGTAGGAGAATATAGAAACTTACTTGGGTTAGGAAACTGGACAATGGTAGATGCAGTTCAAAAGAACCACGAACATACATTGACCGTAGATGGTATTACTACTAACCTTGGTTGGAACGGTACTCCATTATTCACAGCACCAGATGTAACGTTAGGTTTGGCGCACGATTGGGACAACTACGAAGGTGATGAAGTGGAACACCTTCACTCGTTTAACGGAACTATATTAGACACAATTGGTGTGAATACAGGAAGGTCTGCTCTTGCGCTTTCTGACGAACAAACAACAGACCTAATTAACGGTGATGTAGAATATGTGATGATTTATAGTTCTATCGCAAACGGTAACCATTACCATGGTATTAAAGTCACTTATGATGATATTGGATTGTCTTTTATTGCAGAAGACACAGAGCAATGGGTATCTTCGGACGGTTTGCAGTTTGTATCAATTAGCCCTAGAACCCATGCACATACTACTGAAATTTCAAATCAATTATCTATTCCTGGATATAACGAAGAATTATTGCCTAACGATTTGCCTATATTTGCTTCTCCTGGTTATCCATATCCTGGAGGATCTCACCCTCACTTCCATAACGGAACTGTTGTTGGTCCTTTCGCATGGAACAATCAAATCGACTATGCAGATGGACTAACCGTCCAGAACGCAATGGACTTGATTAATAATGATATACAAGAAGTTATTATATTTGACTCAATTGAGGGTGCACATTTCCACGAGTATACAGTTAAGTATAACCAAACCTCTAATGTATTTTATGTAGATTCATCTCTAACTTGGATTCGTGGAGGAATTGAAGATTCTGCTCAAGACGAATTAAAGTATTATGTGTCTCAAATATTAAATGAATCTGAAGGTCTGCATTGGCACAACCTTACCGTTGAATGGAATCCGGAAAATGAAACTCCAGAACATCAAACTGGTGGTTCGATTTATACTACTAGAATTACATCAACCGCTGAAGTATTAACATCAGACCCTCAAACTACAATTACCACACAGGAAACTTTATTATCACCAGTTGTTACAGTTTATGCAGACACTCCGTCTGTAGGCGATACGACAGAAACTACAGTATTTTCTAAATTAGTAAATACAACAGTCACTGTCACTCAAACAGTTGTAACTACAATAACCACTGTTGATTATTATTCAGACGGTACTGATGTTATATTAGTCGGAGACCCAGTTACTACTCAGCAGTCCGAAGATACTACATCTCAAACTCAAGTTGAGATTACAGAACAAAGACAAACTACGGTAAATGGTATTCTTCAAGTGATTAATGCGCCGGTTATTTGGATTCAACCTACGTTTATTGATGGTGAGGGTTCACATGATCATTTATTATTTGATGGTTGTACTCTTGATACCGCAGGAACATACTCAGGTAGAATGTGTGAGCCACTGCAAGTAGCAGAAGCAAATACGTTAGTGAACGCACAAGATGTTAATAATGGAATTATATTCTACGATTCTCCAAATGGAGCATTAAGTCACTACCACGGATACAAGATTATATTTAACCCTTACATCGGAACAGAGGGCGAATTCCAAGTAACTCCAATTTCACAGTTCGATCAAATTCCAGGAACAGGAACTACTATTCATAAGTTCTTATTAACTGGAGGGTTCCACGACCACGATTATTGGATTACTGTTACGGAATATACTAACTTAGTTACAGGTTCTATTATTACAACCAACCAACGAGATACTATCCACGCAGATCTATATCAACATGAAATTGAAATTTCATATAGTGGTGGTGCTTATAACCTTGTATCTCAGACTAGTAATGTAGACGGACATAACTTGATTTCGTATGTTGGACAATTAACATCTGGTGGTGAGTGGGTCATTAATACAGATGGTGCGGGTCTAGGTGACCATATCCATACAACTGTTATAGATGAGTCTCAAGTATGGCCGGTGGTAGTTTAATAGATTTATTATAAATAAGTCGTATAAATAGTTTTAGATTAAAAATTAATTTTAGGAGTAAATAACATGGGTGCAATTGTAACCAGTAAATTCAGAACACAGAACTTGATGGTTTTCATTGACCAGTTTAAAACGACTGGTAATGTAGCCACGGATAATTATCTTTACTTAGGATTCGGACGTAGTGATGCATGGGCAGATGATGCTCAAGGTAACAACGAATCTTCAGGTCAATTCACTCTACCAGATCCTTTAGACGAGGACGAGGCACAATATTGGACAGACATCGTTGGTGCGAAGAGAATTCAGAATGATGATATCTCTCCAGTACTTCCACGTATTGACTGGAATGTTGGTGATACATTAGCATTTGATGGCGATACTGCTAATAACATTGCTGGTATTGTAGACCCTGCTCGTTCGTTTGTATCTAAAACGGGTTATCATTCAATTGTAATGAATGCAGAATATCGAGTATATCAGTGTGTTGGCGAACCAGCAACTGGTAAGTGTTACTTAGGTGGTATTTATGACGGTGGTACTGCAGTTTCTCGTGCTACTTGTGAAGCAACTGCTGGAGGAAATTGGTTACCGACGGGAGCTTCTGAAGAACCTACTGGAAAGACTGGCGATTCTGCAGGATTAGTTGCTCAAGACATTACAACTTCTGACAACTACGTTTGGAAGTTCTTATACAAACTAGAACTAAACGATATTATTAACTCAACCACAAACGACTGGATGCCAGTAATCACAGGTTCTGCTGTTCTTGCAGGTTCTGAGCAAATGGAATTTGGTGATGAGTTTGCTATCTTTACCGCTAAGTGTCATCACGGACTAATTCACGTTCGTTTAGAGACTTCTGATAACTTCCCAGAGAATGATGACTTCCGTCAAATTGGTTTACTACGTAACCCTGAATTGACAGGTGGTGGTACACGAGCACAGGGTTCTGTGTATGCGGCTGCTTCTACGGAAATGGAATCAGATTCAGGACAGTTAATTTACTTGCGATTACTCGTGCTTCGGATCAGATTGAAGACTTGAAACTTGTAGTTGAATTCTAAATCTGTTCAATAAACAATAATGGGTGTTCTTTTTGAACACCTTTTAACCATTTATTTGTGTAGGAATAGAACACTATGAGTTACAATTTTAATACATCACCATATTACGACGATTACGATGCAGATAATAGATTCCTAAAGATTCTATTTAATCCAGGCAGGGCTGTTCAGGCTAGAGAATTGACGCAAATTCAATCAGTTCTTCAAAATCAAGTAGCATCTGGAGCTAATCATATTTGGAAAGATGGTGCAAATGTTCTGGGTGGAGAAGTTGCACTGAATCATAGAGATTGGATACAATTGGCGTCAGCAGATACGAGTTGGTTGAATCGTGTTGTATATGGAGCAACTTCTAACGCGGTTGGTGTAATTGAACAACTACATAGTGACGAATCAAACCCCGTTTATTACCTAAGGATATTATCAGGTACTTTTGCAGACTCAGAAACTATTACAACATACGATACAGTATGTAATGGTGGACAAGACACAGATGGGTCTTGTTTAGACAATTCTTGGTATGATCAAACATTACTAACAATGACAGGAACTTCTGTTGCCAAAGGAAAGGCTCTTGAGGGTAAAATCGGAAACGGTATATATTGGATTGATAATCAATTTGTTCCTGTTCTTGCTCAGACAATTTTCCTAGATGATACTGGTGCAACACCTACTTGTCGTGTAGGGTTTGATATTGCAGAAGCCATTGTTGCATCAACAACAGATCCAAGTTTATTAGACCCTGCATCTGGTTTTTATAACCAGAATGCTCCTGGTGCAGATAGATATCAAATTACATTAAAATTATCAACAGAAACAAATTCCGATGTGGCAAACACGTGGGTTTGGTTGATGGACGTAGAAAACGGTAATATTACTACGCAATATGAACGTACAGACTATTCATTATTGTCTAAGGAAATCGCACGACGCACGCACGACGAAAGTGGTAATTATACATTAAACCCATTCCCTTTAGAATTAAAGAACAATGTGGATAGTAGTAAATACACAGTAAAAATTGAACCATCAAAAGCATATATTAGTGGGTTTGAACACGAACTTTTAGTTCCTGTTGAAATAGAGGCAAGCAGATCTAGAACAACTAGACCAGTGGCGAATGACCATATTACCCCAGAGTTTGGTCCATATTTTGAAGTAGAATCTGTTGATAATTTTCAAGGAGTATTTGATGTTTTGCATAAAGAATATGTTCTTTTTGTAACTAATTCAGACTATACTTCTGCAAACACTACACCAGATACAATTGGTGTAGCAAAACGTATTACTCACGTCACCATGGTCGGTAATATGTTTAGGGTTTACTTAGAAAACGACGAAGGGTTGGACGCAATTTCTCCAGCACGTTTTATTATTTCTCAATCGGATCCGGCTGTTTATGCAAGAATATATATCCCAACAGGTGTTGCGGTTAGAAAGGGTGTTAATAAACCATGGATGTACAAACTAGCAGATGTGACTTCTTCTGTAACTTCGGGACAGGTAAACTACTCAACACAAAAGAATTTCGAAGCAGTAATGACTGGTGGTGTTATGTCAATTCCTGCTGGTTTTACTAACTTACATTGGGAACGTGTTCTTTACTTATACGATTCTAATTCTGGAAATATTATTCCTAAGAACGGTTCTGTGTCTTCAGGTGTTACGTGGACTGCAGACCTTTCTGCTAATACCTCAGCAATTATATCAATCGTAGACCAAGTGAGTGGTGCTGTTGATACCTCATTAAATGGAAATACGATTCATATTCTATCGGATATGTATATGTCAGACGCAGTATGGAGAAGTCTTTCTTTAGACCAAACTTCTGGATCTTTTGATATCTTAAATGAAGTTTTAACAATACCTCATGCTGTGCAAGAAGTTGTATCTATTATTGCTCCTGACACTTCTGATGTTACTAGTTCTATGACCTTTGTATCTGGTGATACAGATACTACATATAAAGATTCAACTATAACTTGGACGGATACTGTCACACCTTCTCAACCAGGAACATATACTGTAACCTTTAAAGCACTGACGTTTGGTAATATTACAACTTCTACGTACTTTACTGTAAACTCTAGAACAGACGCTGGTATTAATTATTCAGACATTGGAGCATATAGAGGAGAAGTAAATCAAAAATTATACAGAATGGCAGACGTTTTGGATTTTAGAACTTCAGACGAAGACTTCAACTCAGGAACATACTTACCGTTACCAGAATCTAATATCTCTGCGTCTTATGAATTTTATTTACCTCGTAAAGATAGATTAACTATCAACAACGACGGCATTATTAACATCAAAGAGGGGTTCCCTTCAGAAACTCCTGTACTTCCTACTGAATTAGAAAACGAAATGACTCTATATGAGTTATACGTTCCTCCTTATACGTACGAAGCAAAAAATATTAACGTATCTCACGTTAAAAATAAAAGATACACAATGCAGGATATTCGTTCTTTAGACGAACGTTTAAATAATTTAGAATATTATACAGCATTAAACTTATTAGAACAAAGCACAGCGTCTATGCAAGTAACAGACGAACTGGGGTTCGAGAGATATAAAAATGGAATATTAGTAGACCCATTCCACGACCACGGAATTGGTGATATCTCTTCTGCAGAATACTACGTTTCTATTTACCCAGAAGCAGGAATTTGTACAACTCCATTTACTATGGACGGTATGGATTTTGAAGCTGGTGTTATGTCTGGTATGAAGAAGAATAACCTAACATATACGTTAGACTTTAATGTTATTGAGGGTTGGGTGTCTCAAAATAATGGTTCTCAAGTTATTAACTTAAACCCTTATGCTAGAAAATCTTGGGTTGGTTTTATCACATTATCCCCTTCTACAGATACGTGGTTTGAAGAATTATTTCAGAACGAAAATAACAACGCAGTAACTCAACAAAGAGTTGATTATGGTACACAAACAAGGTGGAATGCATGGCAGACTACTTGGAATGGTTGGAGAGATACTGGTGGTCGTGAAAACGCATCTGGTTCAGAAACCATAAGTGCGGGTACAGGTAATGCGTGGCAATGGGAGACTGGCACTTGGTCTTCTAGACGAAGTGGTATTACACGCCAAAGAACTATTTGGAGAGAAATTACAAGTAGAGCAGCGGCATGGGATCAAAGACAAGTACAAGAAACAAATCAAGTAAGGACTGGTGAAAAGAGTTGGATAATGACTAATGATATTAGAACAGAAGTTTCTGATTTAGTCATAGACACATCAGCTATTGAGTGGATGCGTAGTAGAAATATTACGATTGAAGCACATAAACTTAAACCAAATACACAAATGCACTTTAGGTTTGATGGAGTTGATGTAGATAATTACGTAACACCTAGTGGAGGAGTACTTGCACAACCTGTAGTGACAGATTCATATGGAAAATTAGAAAACTGCGTTTTCACTATTCCGAGCGAGGGGCAGGACGGTGTAAGGTTTAGAACTGGTTCTAAGGTTTTAGAAGTTATGGATTCTTTTGAATCTGACATGACCACTCAAGGAAACGCAGTATATACTTCTGCGGGTACATTAAAAACTAGAGAAAAGACAATTCTTTCAACTTTACAAAATGTTACTGTTACAGAAAACTTAACTCAAGACCAAACATTGAGTGGTGGAGTTAGAACAGTAAGACGTGGTGGTCAAGTAACTACTACAAATGAATCCAGAAGGGTTACAGAATGGTACGACCCAGTATCAGAATCATTCTTGGTAACAGGAGAACTTGGTGGAGTGTTTGTAGATTCTATTGATATTTACTTCTGGTCTAAAGACACAGAAGGAACTCCAGTACGTTGCGAAATTAGACCTATGGAGAATGGATATCCAACCGCTTCGGCAATGCCTATGGCATCGGTAATGATGTATCCAGACGACGTTGTTGTATCTGGCGACGGTACTGCTAATACTCGTTTCCAATTCGCAGATCCTATTTACTTAATGAACGATACAGAATATTGTTTCGTTCTTATTTCAGATTCATTAAATTACAATATCTTTATTTCAGAATTAGGTGAAAATGACCTTGCTACTGGAGACCGTATTGGTTCTCAACCGTATCTTGGTTCTATGTTTACTTCACAGAACAATACTACTTGGACAGCAGAGCAGAATAAAGACCTTAAATTTAGAATAAACAAATGTTCGTTTGATACTGGAACAGAAGGAACTTTACAACTAGATATGAAAGCGTTTGAAGGAACTAAAGATATTACTTCATTCACACCTAGTTTTTCACCAATGGTGTTACAAGGAACTAACGTTGCATTAGAAGCAATTGTTAATGGTGATACTAATAACATATATGATGGTTTATTAGATAAAGAAGATGTTATTTTAGAACAACAAGTAACACTAATCGGTGCTAATACAATCGCAGCCGGTTATCAATATGCACCTATTTCATATACTGCTAGATATACTTCTACTAATGCTAATATTTCTCCTGTAATCAATTTAGAAAGAATGAGTACTGTTGTTCAAAACAATGTTATTTCCGACAGTGCTAGTCTATTAAAGAATCAGAAAGGTATTTATGTTTCTAAGTTTATTCAATTAGCAAACCCTGCCGCAGATTTAATTATGTGGTTATCCATTCAAGAAGTTCCTAACACTTACATGAAAGTATTCTATGACACAGGAACAGTTATTCCTAGATATATGGATATAACTCCATATTCTAACATTATTACTCATGGTGATTTTGACGTAAACGATTTTGAAGAACAATATGCTTGGGTTTATCCTGCAGGTGCTTTCTCTCCTGAGGCAATTATTACTAACCAAAATTCAACTCAAAACAATTGGACTGGTGTTGTCGGTTCGGTTGGTAGTGGTTCTAGTCATGTGTCTACAACTTATATAGATGGAGATGATGAACCTACTAATTTAACACGTATGTACATAGCAGATATGTCGGATATGAAAGCAATTCAACAAGGATGTTTTGTTTCACATTATGACTTAGATGGTGTATCTCACGATGTCACTAGTGGTGGTTCGGGTACTGATATTAATAACTATACAGTTGGTGATATTTGGTTTGGTACTTGGGATGACGATTTAGACAGACACTTTTGGATTAAGGTAGCATTACCTGATGGAACTTTCGGTAAAGAAGCAGTTCCTATTTTGGAAATAACTTCTATTGTTGCAGCGGACCATGAAGATTACGGAAGTGGACTTGCTGTTATTGAATTACCACCAATCGAATGGAGAGAAATGAAAGACTCTGGTGTTGCTATTACTAACACAACAGTTGTTACTAATATGGAATTCGTAGAACATACATTCAAACCGTTGAAGAAAGTTGTAGATGAATTTGATTCGTTTAGAATTAAGATAGAATTACATACAACTAACCCGTGCTACTTGCCTGCAATTAGAGAATTGCGTGTATTAGCAATGACATAAGGAGATTAATATGAAAGAACAAAGATATGTAAAAGACCCTTATACTGGTGCTGTAGTATTTACAGATACGGATGCCTATGCGAATAGGAAAAAAATATTAGAAAATCAAAAGAATTCAGTTCAAACGCAGAAGGATTCTAAAAAAGTTATAAATAGTTTAAGGAATGAGGTTTTCGAATTGAAGACTTTAGTAAGAGATTTATTGGGCAGATAATAGAGGTTATCAATGGCGACAGAAGACACAGGTTTTACTCAAATACCATATGTTAGAAAGGACGACACTTTTAAAGAGTGGAGGGAGCGCACGAACCTTATGATTCAACAGCAGAATAATTTTGTTAGAATGCAAGAGTTTGATATGTTGGGTGTTAGTGATATTTGGGTAAAAACTTCAATGCAACTGAACTACTCTGGCGAAACAGAAAATTAATATTTAAGGGATAGAAAGAATGGCACATTATACTGGACATAAGTTCACATTAACTGAACTTAATACTATTGAGCAACAGAAATCTGATTTTTTAGATTCTTTAAACATTAAATTATCATCTCCGGACCTATTGGTTAAGGATATGGCTCTTATGTTGAAATCACTTGAGGTGATGGAAAACTTAGAACATATGGTTGAATATAAAGAATTTATTCTTAATGTTGCTACTAGATCTGCTCAGTTTGTAAACCCTATTGAATTAATCACTGGTGGTGGTTTTGATGTTACATACAA
>LWDU01041416.1_pt1 | contig 11224 bp, 10 predicted proteins | sample 727161 | NCBI WGS metagenome assembly LWDU01 (sample SAMN04566230, study PRJNA314399) | hydrothermal vent metagenome | isolation source: deep sea hydrothermal plume seawater | place: Mexico: Gulf of California, Guaymas Basin | collected 2004-07-11 | reverse complement strand
CGAACGAGGTGCCGAAGATGACGTTGAATCCCTGGTCGATGAAGTCACGGACGTAGTTGCCGAAGTCGGCGGTGCCCTCCGGGACGGTCTCCACGAAGGCGGTCTCCACGCCCGTCTCTGCGGCCGCCTCCTGACGGCCCTGGTCGTGGGCGTACGTCCAGCCGGCATCGCCGACAGGTCCCACGTAGATGAATGCCGCCTTGGTGGAACTGTCCTCGTCCGACCCGCACGAGGCGGCGACGAGCGAAAGGCCCAGGACGACGGCCAGCAGGCCGAAAAGACTACGTCTCACTTTGTTCTCCCTCCGGCCGAACCGGAACGGACCCCAATGGCCCTGGACACCCGGACGCGGCGCGGTCGGCAGCATGCCACATGGGACCGGACACCGCTCCCCCGCCCTCGATGCCGGTACGCAGGCCGCAGGTCAGGCGACGGTGAGTTGCAGCGAGACCCGGGTGGCGCCGTTGGCGATGGCCGCCCGGACCACCGCATCCACGGTGTCCAGCACCGTCCCGGACTCCCCGCTGAGAGAGGTACCGAACGGTCCCACCTCGACCGTCAGCCCGGCCGATTCGGCCACCTCGATGGCCGCCCGGACGTGCGGACCCAGTGATCCCTCGACGAAGGGCTCGATGGTGAACTCTGCGGCGATCTGCACCTCTGCATCATGGCCCATAGGCCTCCTCCGCGCGTATGGGGCTCAGAGGTCCCAGAGGCGGCGGGAGCGCGCGGCCAGGTCGCGGTGGGCGGCCGCGAGGTCTGTGCCGGCCACCTCCCCGTCGACCACCACGGTCCGCCCATCCACGAAGAGATGCCTGACCCTGCGGTCCGGGCCCAGCACGAGGGCTGTGAGCGCATCGGCGATGTCGGCGATGTCGTCGCCGGGCCAGACGGCCAGGTCGGCCCGCATACCGACCTCCAGCGATCCCACGTCGTCCATGCCCAGGCACCGGGCGCCACCGAGCGTGCCCATCTCGAGCACGTCGGCCGGCATGAGGGCGTCCGGGCGGAGTTCCCGGAGTCGGGCCGTGTAGAGGGCCTGGCGCATCTCGGCGAAGAGGCCTCCCACCTCGTTGGAGGCAACGCCATCCACGCCGAGGCCCACAGGGCAACCGGCGGCCCGAAGGTCGGTGACCCGGCACATGCCGGCCGCCACCCGGGCATTGGAGGAGGGACAGTGCGCCACCCCGGTGCCAGCGGATCCGAGTCTGGCCATCTCGTCATCGTCTATGTGGATTCCGTGGGCCAGCCATACGTCGTCGCCCACCCAACCCCACTCGTCCAGCATCTCGACCGGTCGGCGGCCAAACCGCTCCAGGCAGTGCTGCTGCTCCTCGACCGTCTCGCAGAGGTGGGTGTGGAGGCGCAGTCCGTGGCGTCGGGCCAGCTCGGCGGACTCCACCATCAGCTCGGGGGTGACCGAGAAGGGGCTGCACGGCGCCACGGTGACGTGGACCATCTCGCCGTCGTGGTGGCGGGCGATCACCGACTCGGTGGAGGCCAGGATGGCGTCGCGGTCCTCCACCACGTGGTCGGGTGGCAGCCCGCCCCTGCTCTCCCCCAGGTCCATCGACCCGCGGGAGAGGTGCAGCCGGATGCCGACCTGGCGTGCGGCGTCCACGATGGCGTCGAAGACCGTGTCGTCGCCACGGGGCACCAGGTAGTGGTGGTCCGATGCCGTGGTGCAGCCGGTGGCCGCCAGCTCGCCCAGCCCCACGAGGGCAGCGGCCCGCACGTCGTCGACGGAGAGTCGGCCCCAGACCGGGTAGAGCTCCACCAGCCATCCGAAGAGGTCGCACCCGACGGCCCGGCCCCGGGTCATCCACTGGTACAGGTGGTGGTGGGTGTTGACCAGGCCGGCGGTGATGATGTCGCCGTCACAGCGCACCACCTCGTCCCCCGGCTCGGAGGCAATGGTCCCCACGCCCACGATCCGGCCGTCCACGACGGCCACGTCACCCGGGTGACGGGCACCACGCAGCACCAGGCGGCGGCTCATGCCCAGCGGCCCCACAGCACCGGCCTGTTCTTCACGCCGACCAGCCTCGCAGCGTCGGTCGGCTCACGGGGTCCACTCGGCGAACGTGTCGATCATCAGGCGTACGTCGGGGCCCAGGGGGTACAGGATCGGGCAGGTGCAGCCGTCGGCCATGTACCGGGCGACCTTCTCGCGCACCTCGTCGGCCGTACCCGCCGCGCAGATCATCTGCACGATGTCGTCGGGCACCAGCTTGGAGGCGGCCTCCACCTGGTCGTGGGTAGCAGGCCAGGTCAGCACCCTGCCGATCTCCTCGAGCACCGACTCGGGCACGCCGGAGGCCTTCATGATGTGCGGCTGCTGGCCCAGGTACTGGGTGACCATGAGCCGGGCTCCGTCCAGGGCCTCGGCGCGGGTCTCGGCCACCGAACACACCACCAGCTGCGGCCGGTCCAGGTCGTCCAGCGACCGCCCGGCCCGGGCCGCGCCGTCGGCCAGGCGGTCCATGGCCCGCCGGTTGTACTCGGGCGACACCAGGTAGTTCAGGACCACGCCGTCGGCGATCTCGCCGGTCAGCTCCAGCATCCTGTCGCCGGTGGCGCCGATGTAGATCGGGACGTCCTTGGGTCGACGCTCCTGGTAGACGTAGTCCAGCTCGACGCCGTCGAGGTGCACGAACTCGCCGTGGTAGGTCACCGTCTCGTCGGCCAGCAGTGCCCGGCAGGCCTCCACGGTCTCCCGGATGGCCAACAACGGCCTACGACGGTCAATACCCACCTTGGAGGCCAGCGGCTCCCACCAGGCGCCGATGCCCAGGATGATCCGCCCCGGGGCCAGGTCATCCAACGTCGAGAAGGTGGATGCCAGCCGGGCCGGGTTGCGGGTCCAGCAGTCCACGACGCCGGAGCCGATCGTGATGGTCTCGGTGTTGGCGGCGAACGCCGCCATCGGCACGACGGCATCGCGTACGAGACGCGAGTCGGCCTGCCAGACAGCCTCGAAGCCGCGCTCCTCGGCGTACCGGACGTACTCGATCGCCTCCGGTATCGGATGGGCGTCCTGCAGGTAGATAGCCAACCGGGTCATCGGTTCCTCACCTTCTGTAATTCCTCGTCAGCGTTCATGCATCCTCGATCCGGCGGTGCAGGCGCACCGCCTCCTCGGCGGCCCGGGCCCTGATCTCGTCGGGATCCACCCGGGTGGGGCGTCCGTCGACCAGCACCGGCTCGCCGTCCACCTCCACGGTGAGCGGCCCCACGCCCGTGGTGAATGCCAGGCACCACGGGTCCATGTCCGCATACGACCAGGTCACCCGGTCGGAACGGGCCTCCGGGAAGAGGTCCCATCCGGTGGCCAGCCACCCCCAGGCCACCTCCGGCGATGCGGTCACGTCGTCTTCCCGGTGTCGCACGTAGGCCAGTCGGAACTCGTCGAGCATGTCGGCACCGATGCCGTCGGAGCCCAGCGCCACCGGGTTGGCGAACCGGGCGGGGCGGGCGTAGCCGACGGCGTTGTTCATGTTGGACCGCGGGTTGTGGACCATCGTCCCGGCCAGGCCGTGGTCGTCGGGAAGGTGGACACCGTGGACGAGCATCCAGTCGTCAGAGGCCAGGTCCCGGAACCGGTCCATGGCATCCGCGTCCCCGGGGCCCTCGGCTACGTGTACGTGAACGCCCACGCCCAGCTCCGCCGCCAGGCCGGCGGCAGCCTCCAGGGTCCCGTCGGTGCAGGTGAAGGCCGCGTGCACGCCGACCATCCCGCGACCCCCGTCGCGCAGGAACCGTTCGTTCTCCGCCAGGCCCCGGAGTGCTCCATCGGCTCCGTGCCTATCGGTGATCCCGTAGGCACAGTTCACCCGGATGCCCACCTCGGCACAGGCATCCGCAATGACCGTCAGCGAGCCCTCGATGGCCTCTGGTGACTCGTGGTGGTCGATCACCGCAGTGCAACCCCGTTCCAGGGCCTCCAGGGCACCCAGCATCGCCGACCATCGGATCGACTCCAGGTCCAGCGCCCGGTCCAGGCGCCACCACACCAGTTCCAGGATCTCGACGAAACCGGACGGGGTACGCGGCGGAGCGGGCATGCCGCGGGCCAGCGCCGAGTAGAGGTGGTGGTGGGCGCAGACCAGGCCGGGCGTCTGGTTCGGGGCCAGGCCCGGTCCGACGTCAGCCGCCATCAGGCCCCACGTCCGTCCCAGTCGGCCCAGTGCTCCTGCTGACCGGGAGCGGCCATCGGCAGGCTGTCACGCCACCCACCGTCGTGGGCGTGCAGGGCAGCGGCCACGGCCCCGGCCGTCGGCACCAGGCCGATCTCGCCCACGCCCTTGATGCCGTAGGGCGAGTCGGGCTGTGGCACCTCGATCAGGCGCACGTCGACGTCCGGCATGTCCTTGGGGCGGATGATGCCGAGGCTGCGGAGGGTCACGTTGCGCGGCCGGGCATCGGCGTCGGCCGGGAATCCCTCGGTGAGGGCGTAGCCGAGCCCCATGTGGACCGCCCCCTCGACCTGACCCTCGCAGAGCATCGGGTTGACGGCCCGGCCCACGTCGTGGGCGGCCGCCACCCGGTCCACGATGCCCGTCTCCGGGTCCAGGACCACCATCTGGGCGGCGTACCCGAAGGTGGAGTGGATGATCGGGTTCTCCACCCCGTCGCTCATCGAGTTCGTCCAGTCCACCCGGTACTCGCCCTCGTAGTCGACGCCGGTCCGACAACCGTCGGCAATGGCGACCCGGCAGGCATCGGCGACGGAGCCGGCCCCCATCAGCGTCCCGCGGCTGCCGGTGGTCTGGCCGGCACCCAGTTCCCTGGTGGTGTCCACGATCACGTCGACCAGGTCGGGGTCCACGCCGAGTTCCTCGACGGCCACCTGCACGACCACGGTGTGGATGCCCTGGCCCATCTCGGTCCAGCAGTGCCGGACCTCGATCCGTCCATCGTCTCGGAAGTGCACCACTGCCCTGGCTATCTCCTTGAAGCCGTTGCCGAGGCCGGAGTTCTTGAGGCCCAGGCCCAGGCCCACCGGCAGGCCGGCGGCCACCGCCTCGTCGTAGGCCTCCTTCACGTCGTCCAGACAGGCCCGGGCACCCAGGCAGCCGTCGTCCATGACCTGGCCGGGACCCCAGACGGCACCGGGCGTTATGACGTTGCGGCTCCGGATCTCCCATCCGGATATCCCCACCTTCTCGGCGAGGCGGTCCATGACACCCTCCATGGCGAACTGGGCCTGGTTGGCACCGAAGCCCCGGAACGCCCCGCAGACCGGGCTGTTGGTCCTCACCGCCGTGGCCTCCACGTCGATGGTGGGCAGCTCGTAGGGGCCGCTGGCGTGTCCGGCCGCCCGCTCCAGGACCTTCATCCCCACCGATGCGTAGGGCCCCGAGTCGCCGATCATCCTGGCCCAGAGGCCGGTCAGCATCCCTTCGGCGTCGCAGCCCGCCCGGTAGGCCATCCGGATCGGATGGCGCTTGGGGTGCATGAGGAGCGACTCCTCGCGCGACAGCGTGCACTTCACGGGCTGCTCCAGGAGCCAGGCGGCCAGAGCGGTGTGGGCCTGGTTGGACATGTCCTCCTTGCCGCCGAAGGCGCCGCCGTTGGACACCAGCTCCACGGTGACCCGGTCGGTGTCGACGCCGAGCACCGACGCGATCTGGTTGCGGTCGTCCCAGACGCCCTGTCCGCCGGAGTAGACGTACAACCCGCCGTCGGCGGTCGGCACGGCGAGGGTGGACTCGGGCTCCACGAAGGCGTGCTCGATGCGCTGGGTCTGGAAGACCTCGTCGACCACGTGGGCCGAGCCGGCCAGGGCGGCCTCGACGTCGCCGCGGGCGTACGTCGACACGGACAGCACGTTTCCATCCAGTTCCCAGACGGCGTCCTCGTCGGCGGCGAGGGCCACCACCGGGTCGCTGTAGACGGTCAAGGGCACCAACTCAACGTCGACCAGCGTCGCCGCCCGACGGGCGGTCTCCCGGTCGTCGGCCACGACCACGGCCAGCACGTCGCCCAGGTAGGAGGTGCGACCACCCTCGGGGATCATCACGGGCCAGTCCGTATGGATGATCCCCACCCGGTGCTTCCCCGGTATGTCAGCGGCCGTCAGCACCCGGTGGACGCCGTCGACGGCTTCTGCCGCCATGGTGTCGATCCGCACCACGTCGGCACGGGCGTGGTCGGCCAGCCGGAGCGCTGCGTGCAGCATGCCGAGAGGCGCCATGTCGTCGATGAAGGGACGGTCACCGAGGCTCAGCTCGGTGGCCTCCACCTTCACCCCGCTGGTCCCGATGCCACCGCGGGGCATCGCCACCGGGATCTCACCCGAAGCCAGGGACTCCACGGCGTCCAGGATCTTCACGTAGCCGGTGCACCGGCAGAGGTGTGCGCCCAGGTGCCGTGACGCATCGTCACGGGTCAGGGCGGTGCCCTTCTTGTCCACGAGGGCCTTGGTGCGCATCAGGATGCCCGGCGTGCAGAAGCCGCACTGCAGGGCGCCATGGGCGGCGAAGGCTGTGGCGTAGCGCTCCCGCTCATCGTCTGGAAGACCCTCCAGGGTCGTGATCGACGCCCCCTCGGCCTTCTCCATGGACGTCTGGCAGGCGATCCTGGCCTTGCCGTTCACCAGCACGGTGCAACAGCCACACTGGCCCGACGGCGCACAGCCGTCCTTGGGCGAGGTGATGCCCAGCTCGTCGCGCAGGGCGGCCAGCAGGTGGGGATGGTCGCCGGATGCCTCGACCGGCGCCCCGTTCAGATCAAAGGTGGTCATTGCCTGTCCTCACCGGGCTCCCGGTGTGGCTGTCGGCTGGCTTTCATGGCGACCAGGACATCGGCGGGAACCTCCGGCCCCCGCTGGGCGGTGATCCGACCGTAGACCTCGGGCCTGCGGTACCTGTCGAAGTCGAACAGCGTTTCCTTGTAGTTGGCGCACATGTCCAGGTCCACCTCGGCCACGGCCAGCTCGTCACCGTCGGTGGTGCACAGCGCTGCGATCTCGCCCGATGGGGCGACGATGGCGCTCTCCCCCAGCAGGGTGCACCCCTCCTCCTCGCCGGCCTTGGCCACGCCGACGACCCACATGCCGTTCTGGTAGGCGCCGGACTGCAGGACCAGGTGGTTGTGGAATCCCTGCAGGCGGTCCTGGGTCGGATCCGGGGCGTAGTGGACGGGCGTGTTGTATCCGATGAGGGCCAGCTCGCAGCCCTGCAGGCCGAGCACCCTGTAGGTCTCCGGCCAGCGGCGGTCGTTGCAGATGGCCATGCCGACCACCCCGCCGAATGCCCCATGCACGGCGAAGCCGTCGCCCGCCTCGAAGTAGTACCGCTCCAGGTGCTGGAAGGCCCGCCACGGCTCGTGCTCGGAGTGGCCCGGTACGTGCACCTTGCGGTACCGGCCGACGATGGAACCGTCCCGCTCGACGAGGATCACCGTGTTGTAGCGGTGGCCGTCCGACGTCAGCTCGGCGTAGCCGAGGTGGAACCCCACCCCGAGGCGCCTGGCCTCCTCGAAGAGGGGTCGGGTCTCCGGGCCCGGCATCTCGGTCTCGTAGAAGTGGTCTGAGTCGGACAGGTCGTCCACCCACCAGCGGGGAAAGAAGGTGGTGAGGGTCAGCTCCGGGAACACCACCAGGTCGCAACCAGCCGCTGCGCCGGAGCGGAGCAGCGCCACGAGCCTCTCGACGACCTCGGGCCGGGTGTCGGCCAGCTGGATGGGGCCCATCTGCGCCGCGCCAACCGTCAACACCCGGCTCACCGGGTGCCCCCGGCGGCGTCGGTGGATGCCACGTCGCGCCCCTGCGGAGCGCTGTTCATCGGGAGGTCCATGGCGTCCAGCGCCAGCATGCTTCCCAGCAGGACGTCGGCGCCGGCAACCAGGTCGTCGGGCTCGGTGTACTCGGCCGGGTTGTGGCTGATGCCGTCGCGACTCGGCACGAAGACCATGCCCGTCGGACAGAGTCGGGCCATCATCTGGGCATCGTGTCCGGCGCCCGACGGAAGCCGCTTCACGGAGTGGCCCAGCTCGGCGGCGACGGCAGCGACGGTGTCGACCACCCGGTCGTCGAACGCCACCGGCTGGAACCTGGCCAGCGTGCGCTCGGCGACGGTGACCCCCTCGGCGGCGGCGGCCTCGGCCACGAACCGGGCCAGGTCGGCCTCCGCCTCCACGAGGAGGGCCTCATCGGTGTTGCGGAGGTCCACGGTCATGGTGGCGCTGCCGGCGACGACGTTGACCAGGTTGGGGTGGAGCTCCAGGCTCCCGACGGTGGCCACCTGACGGCCACCCATCCGAATCGCCAACTGGCGTACGTGGGCGGCGATCGCGGCCGCCACGTAGCCGGCATCGTGGCGGAGGTGCATGGGCGTGGTGCCGGCATGGTTGGACTGGCCGGTGATGGCCAGCTCCGTCCACGAGATTCCCTGCACTCCGGTCACGGCCCCGATCGTGACACCATCGGCCTCCAGCACGGGTCCCTGCTCCACATGGAGCTCCACGAATGCCCGGGGGGCGACGCCGGGGCACGGTGAGGTTCCCCGATAGCCGATGCGGTCCAGCTCCTCGCCCAGAACCGTGCCGTCGATGCCCACGACGTCCAGGGCCTCCTCCAGGCCCATGCCTCCCGCGTACACGAGGCTGCCCAGCATGTCCGGTTGGAACCGGGAGCCCTCCTCGTCGGTGAAGAAGGCGACAGCGAAGGGATGCTCCGTCGTGATCCCGTTGAATTGGAGGGTCTCGATCACCTCGAGGCCTGCCAGCACCCCGAGGTTGCCATCGAAGCGGCCGCCCGTCCGGACGGTGTCTATATGGCTCCCGGTCATGATCGGGGCGCCGTCGGTGCGCCCGGGCCGCACACCCACGACGTTGCCGATGCCGTCCATGCTGATGTCCAGGCCCAGGTCGGTCATCCAGGTCACGACCAGGTCACGGCCGTCCCGGTCCTCGTCGGTCAGGGCCAGGCGACACGAGCCACCCCCCTCGATCGGGCCGATGGTGGCCAGGTCGTCGATGCGGCGTAGTAGCCGATCGCCGTCTATGTGCAGGTCACTCACCGGTCGGCTCCCGCCGAGGCGTCGGCCAGGGCAATGTCGGCCGGGCGTACGGGCACACGGGCCAGCTCCAGGCCCGTGGCATTGCGTAGGGCACCGACCACCGCTGCGGTGGACGAGATGCAGGGCGGCTCCCCGATGCCCTTGGCCCCGAAGGGTGCCCCCGGCTCGGGCTGTTCTATGAGGGCCGCTATCTCCAGCGGTGGCATGTCCAGGGCGGTGGGCACCAGGTAGTCGGTGAACGATGCATTGCGGATCCGGCCGTTATCGACCAGGACCTCCTCCATGACGGCCAGCCCGACGCCCTGCGCTGCACCACCCTCCAGTTGTCCGACGGCCTGGACCGGGTTCAGCACCCGTCCCACGTCCTGGGATGTGGTCAGCTCCACGACCCGCACGAGGCCGAGGTCCGGGTCCACGTCGACTATGGCCCGGTGGGCTGAGACGGCGAACGAGACGTGCGCATCGCCCTGGCCGTCCTCGTCCAGCGGCGACGTCGGGGCGTGGCGATGGACCACGTCGGCCGACAACGGTTCTGCGGTGACCTCGGCCAGGTCCACGGACACGCTCCCGGAGAGCGACTCCACCCGACCCTCCACCAGGACGAGGTCGTCGACCGGTACGTCGTGGGTCACCGCCACCCGGGCCACGACGGCGGCCCGAACCTCCTCACAGGCCTTCTGTACGGCACCGCCCGACATCCACGTCTGGCGGCTGGCCGAGGTGGAGCCGGCCGACCCGATGCCCATGGTCTGAACCGGGGCGAGGACCACCTCGTCCACCCCGAGTACCTCGCGGGTGATCTGGCCGACCAGGGTCACGAAGCCCTGTCCCACCTCGGCACAGGCAGACGTGATCGTCGCCACGCCGTCACGCAGCTCGCACCGGGCGGCCGACGAGTCGTCGAAGCCCTCCGAGAACATGAGGTTCTTGAACCCCACGGCCAGCGCCTCGCCACGCACCACGTGGTCGGCGTCGGCGGTACGTCCGGCACCGCCAGGCCGGGTGCCGATGGATGCTCCGCGCACGTACGGATCACCTCGGCCACCGGGAGCGTGCCGGTCAGCACCTGTCCGGTGAGCAGGCGGTCACCGGGTGTCAGCGCGTTCTTCAGCCGTAGCTGGATCGGGTCCATGTCCAGGGCGGCGGCCAGGCGGTCCATCTGGGCCTCATGGGCCATGCAGGTCTGGACCGCCCCGAATCCCCGCATGGCCCCGCACGGCGGGTTGTTGGTGCGCACCACCACACCGTCGATATCGGCCGACGGGACCCGGTAGGGCCCGGCCGCGAAGCAGGTGGCGTTGGCGATCACCGCGCCGCTGGAGGAGGCGTACGCCCCGCCGTCGAGGAGCAGGCGGGCCTCCACCCGGACCAGCGTGCCGTCGGTCTCGGCGTGGTGGCGGTACCACATGCGGGCCGGGTGCCGGTGCACGTGTCCGTGGAAGCTCTCCTGGCGTGAGTAGACCATCTTCACCGGTGTGCATGGCGAGCATGCAGAGGTGGACGTGCAGGCTGAGGTCCTCCCGGGCGCCGAACGCCCCGCCCACGCCGGCCAGGGTCAGCCTGACCAGGTCGGGGTCCATGCCCAGGCAGTCGGCCACCTGGTCGCGGTCCACGTGCAGCCACTGGGTGGCGACGAACAGGTCCACCCCGCCGTCGGCTGCCGGAACGGCCAGGCCCGACTCCGGTCCGAGGAAGGCCTGGTCCTGCATGCCCACCTCGTAGGTGCCCTCCACGCTCACGAGGCCGTCACGGTCGGCGGCCGACTGGTCGCCGTGACGTTTCCGTCCGGGTGGATCGGCGTGGCCGTCTCCGCCCGGGACGGGTCCACGAGCGGCTCGGTCACCTCGTAGCCGACCTGTATGGCGGCGAGTGCCCGACGAACGGTGTCGGGATGGTCTCCAGCCACGATGGCCACGGGTTCGCCCTCGTAGCGCACCACCTCGCCGGCCAGCACCGGCTGGTCGAGGTGCTCCAGGCCGAAGGTGGCCGTTCCGGGCACGTCGACGTGCGTCAGGGCGGCGTATACGCCGGTCACGGCCAGTGCCGGACCCACGTCGATCGACGAGATCCGGGCTGAAGGGTGGGGTGACCGGAGGGTGCCGCCCCAGAGCATCCGGTCGTGCCGGAGGTCGCTGGAGAAGGCGAAGTCGCCGGTCACCTTGGGAATCGCGTCGGGGCGCTGGACGCTCTCCCCGATCCCG
>LWDU01000637.1_pt1 | contig 11224 bp, 14 predicted proteins | sample 727161 | NCBI WGS metagenome assembly LWDU01 (sample SAMN04566230, study PRJNA314399) | hydrothermal vent metagenome | isolation source: deep sea hydrothermal plume seawater | place: Mexico: Gulf of California, Guaymas Basin | collected 2004-07-11 | reverse complement strand
TCGTTTCTTTTGTTTCTTTGGAATATGTTTCTCAGGGAATGCTACCTCTTCAGAAACTTCTTCACATAATTCGTTGTCGGCTAGGTATTTATTCCATCCGTATATAGTGCCATCAGTCTTGTGGCGTAACCATCTTTGCTCTTCCATTTGTCTTTCCTTATAAAGAAAAGGCGGGGCCGAAGCCCCAACCTTTAATTACTTACGAACAGTCTGCAACGATTGCCCATAGGCGCATAACTGCAGTATCAGCTGCATTGATAGTTTTAATATCAATAGTATCAGCTGCGCTGTAGTATTTACCATTTGAGTAACCGAGAACGGTATTTGGAGCAGCTTCCGCTAGCACCAAAGACGTAGTGTAAGATGCTGCTGTGTTAGCATTTACACCGTCTAAGAAACCGTCAACATCACCACCGTCACCAACATCAACAGTTAGCGTGCCGCCTTCTGCTGTTGTTACATCAAGACCCACTTCTAAAACCATAGTTTTAGCTGGGATTTTTAATGCTGTTAGTACGTCGTTTGCACCGAGAGCTGTTAAGCCCGCGGCTAATCGGTCAGCAGTAATTGTCGCGAAGTTTAAAGTAACCTCTAACATACCGACTTTACTTATGCCCGAAGCAACGTGAGCTGCTGTGCCTAAGTTATAGCCAGTTCCATCTGTATATGTAGCCATTTTATATCTCCTATATTACAGTGTGATTACTGACTGAGCCAATGCTTCAGGTTTAACTACCTTATAGCCATACACTTGCAAGCCACGGATAATGTTACCGAAAGTTGATTCAGAACGTAAAGTTTCAAGGTTAGTCATTTGCGAAGCAAATGTCATACCCATTTTATGGCCGGCGATTACATCAAATTCGGAACCAGTCTTTTTCAAGTTGTGGCTCACAAATACTGTGAATCTGTCAATCATACCCAAACGACCATTACGTAGTGGTGTCATACCGTCACCAGTAATTGACGCATCTTTAAGGTCGGATTGCTTGATGTAAGCAGCCATCTTAGCTGGAATAACTAAGAAACGGTCACTCTCTGGAGAGTTAGCTTCATCAAGAGTTAGGCCCATGTTAATGATATGCTCAATAACATTACCCTTAGTTACCGCAAATGGAGTACCTGCTACACCTAAATTGATGTTGCCAGATATTGCACCCGCTGTTGCACCTTTGTTGCTAGCTGAAATACCCGGAAGGATATCAGATAACACGCGTTGGTCAATCTTAATCTTCATACGCTCAGAAGCGTCTTTAGACCATTGGTCCATCATTTTGATGTCCGATTGAACTTTATCTACGTCATCTTCAACCGCAGCAAAATACTCACCTTTATCGATAAGTAGTTGTAACTTAGGTTTATCAGGGTTCTCAACAGAGAGTGTTTGTCCCTTAACGTAATCACGAATCGTAAGTTCAGGTGTTGTACGGATATTAACCGTATCGCCGAACGCTTTGATTTCGCCCTCATAGTCAGTGTTTGAGATTGCCGACAACACCGTAGCGTCGTAGAAATTCTCAATCAGTTTACCTGACCAAATCTCTGGGATAAAATTCCCAGTGTATGCTGGTTTGCCAGCTGCTACCGCAAAAGCCATTATAGCCTCCTATATTATATTATGCAGTGATAATACGACCGTCTCGCTGTGCAGCGAAAATGTCGCGCTCTATTCTAGCACGTTCTTTGTCTTGACCTTTATATACTCCTGACTTGACACTGTCATAAAATGCAGCAATATCGGCAGGTGTATATGTCTGGTCGCTATTCGATGCAGGAGAACCGGCGGATTTACCCTTACCCGGTGCTACCTGTTTCTCTAGCTGACTCTGTGCGCTAGTTGTTTCTTGCTGAGCTTGTGGCATACCATTCATGTCTCCCCAAGTTGAAAAGAAACTAGCTACTCTACGTGCATCGAAGTTACTCTGTGCATCTTCGAGATACGTCTGGCGGCTAATCCCCGTTAATGGGTCGATATCTAAAAGCCAGGTTTGAAAATCCGGGCTCTCATTAATATCTCTCCAGTTCGGGACACTATTTGAAAGTTCAGCCCAAAACGATTGCTCAGTATTCTGAGCTTGCTGTTGTGACAACTGTTCTACACGAGGCATAACACTTGATTGCAACTGCTGAATCGTTTGTTCTAAGTGGGCGATACGTTGGTTAGATGCATTAGTTCCTTCTTGGTTCACACGACGCATAACGTCGATTGAGTCACCGTAATCCTCTATGTCCTGCTCTGTTACCAGAGTTTGTAGGACTTCCGGCGCTGCCGGTGTAGGTGTTGGTTGACTCGCTGCTGAACTAAGTAGTTGTTCTAATTGACTAACTCTACCTGCTAACTCCCGTTTGTCTGCGTGCAAACGTGGAATCTCTGCGTTGTACATCCCCTGTAGGGTCTTATACTTCTGTTCTAGTGGTTTATCTTCTTGGGCGCCTGAAACCGTTTGCTCTTCTGGTTCAGACTGAGGTGCTTGTTCGTCAACACGGTCGGCTTGTACTTCAACTACTTCTCCCTCTTCAGCAGGCTGGGCTACAACGCCCTCCTCTGTATTAAGGTCTTCATATAATTGTTGTACTGCCTCTGACTGTTTCTTAACTTGCTCTGGTATTGCCATGTTATCGCTCCTATTGGTATGCGTAATAAAATACAGCTATCATTTTGACTCTGCTGCGTGTTCTGGGGACTTTTCTGCGAACTCATAGAGTTCTTTTAGAACTTGGCATCGTCCCTGAGCTAATGCCACGTTCGTAGTAACATGTGGTAGCTGCGATAGTTCGTGTTGCTGCCACCCTTGCATCCATTCTAATAGAACTGGATACTGGCGTACAGTCGCACCTAGCGCATGAACAACCTCTGGTGAAGGCTTTATCAACCCGCACCTCCTGTTACACGGTTACTCACTGTGTTTCCATCCATGCCACCTTTGGGAGAACCGTCAGGTTGAGTTGGAGTTGCGCCCGCTGGCTGTTGTGGCTGCTGTTGGGCAGCCTCACTAGCTAGCTTGGCGTTCTCGCGTTCAACGAAACCGGCCTTCTCCCGAGATGGGATGATATCATCCACAGGCATTTGCAACCCTTTAGCCACTTCGCGAAGTATCGCGGCACGGCCTTCTTTACCAACGATTTCCATATCGATTTCGTTGGCGGTTGCATTAAGAAATTCAATTCGGCGCACGTTAACAGTTTCTTTAACTGCTAAGTTAATTGCACCACGAGCGATAATCTCAACGTCGCCCTTAATACTTTCATCTTCATCATAGCGCATGTTGTATACAAACTGTCTATGAACAATCTTTTTAATTACATCGCTGTCAATATGCATGACAACTTGTCTAATACCTTTACCTGCTGAACCCATCAACATAGATAGGCCTGACGCTGTACGTCCTGCTCCATGTACATTAAGGTCACCTGAGATATAAGATGGAATGCCTGAGTGGTCATCTGCTAGCGCACTGAACTTCTCATATACAGCCATCAACGTCTGAGCGTTATCATCAGGCTGCGTGAATCTTACAGCCGGCGCACTCGACCCCATAGGGTCGTTAGTAACTTGCCAGATTTTCCAAGGGTGTAGTTGAGTGATGTCTTCATTTGGGGGAATACGTTCGAGGTTAACTTCCACTTGAGGACCTGAAGAGATGCCCATGTTGTTAACCAAAGCTCGTGCAGATGCGTTGCAGATATTTTGTACATCTTCAATAACTTCGGGTATACCTTTACCCCAAAAAGCTCCTGGGCTTTTAATAAGTGACGTCTTAGCATAAGGTTTTTCTCCTAGGGGGTCGTAGTTTAAAACTGCTTTAATAACGTAGTTACCTATAATCCATACGCAGGCTTCATACTCTCTAGCCTCATCAGGTACTTCCTCACCATCTAGTCCCCACTCACGTAGCATCTTACCGCTCACTTTACCGTGGAACTCTAAGGCGTCAAAAATTTCTGTAGGTCTGTTAAGGCTCTGCGGCTTACGCTCTGCATCTTCCTTTTCAAGTTTAACATCTTCGTTAATCCAGCTTCCTGAATTGCCTTCATTAAGAAGCTTACGTATTGCTTCCTCATCATAGTTAGGCACACCAATAAGTTCTGCTAGCTCCATACGAGTTAACGGATGATGCTCAAACAAGTAACCCTCATCAATGTTAGTAATACCTGGCTCAGGATAAATCCTGAACGGGTCTACTCTCTCATACTCAGGAGCTAACTCTTCGCCTGCCTTAGCGACTGTCGCACCGTTCTCATCTTGTGCCCATTCTAGTCGACGTTGACGTCGAACGACGGGCCCCTTAATGAAGGCACATGGGAATGTAACGAGGTCAGTAACAAACTCATTGAAAGCATCTGCCCAGCCACCTTGTGCGAACTGGTCACTAATCTTAACCTTCATCTTATCAGCACGGTTCTGTGCTTCTTGTAATATCTTAAAGCGATAGTCCTGTGTGACCATCTCTTTCATCTCTGCCATCTCAATCTCTGTAGGCGCTTGGCCTACTGTCTCAACAAGCTTCAACACGTTCTCAGCAAACACTGCTTCAATCTCTTGAGCCTGCGCTGGAGATAAATCGGGGAGGGGTGTCGGACCTAAGTCCCATGGTGGAGTACCAGTGTCTAATAAGATGTCCCGTAACCAGCTCTCGCCAGCACGACACTTAACTTCAGTAATCCCCATGAAGATTGTCGAGCCACCTTGGTTATTAATCGCGGAAAGTTTATCTGGCTCATAGTCACCATTGCGCTGACGCATGCCCTTAAGCATAATAGTCTCAATAGGTTTCTTCGCTTGCCTAGCAGCGTCCCAACATGACTTAAGATATGAGGTTAAACCTAGAAATAGAGGCTCATTCTGCCTATCTTGGAGGGTACGCTCTGCATCTTCGCGCTCTTGCTCGACCATTGTAGCGTTATCCACTACTCTAAGCACTGTCAATCCTGGCATTTAATTCCCCCAAATGTCCCTATATATGGATGTTTTACCTCAGTTTTACACGTTTTGTTTGTCATATGCAACTATTTTATAATAAAAGGTCCCCCGAGAGGTGACTCATCGGGGGGTGGGTGTGTAACTACAATGTGGAAGAGGAGAGTAAACCACACCCGAGGTTATCATATCAGGTCCAACCCATCGCGGGGGCAGGTTTTACACTTCTCCTGCGATTTAATTCTACACCCTCATCAATACTACCGATATGAAGCATCAAATACTGCAGTGCTTCCGCAACATGTGAGTGTTTGTTCTTATCAATCGTCCCGTTCTTCTTATGATATCTATATCCACCCATCATAGCACTCTTAAGTTTCGTACACCTTGGGTCAACGATGAATGCCGTCTCGCCATCCACATGTCTCATCAAGTATTCGTCCACCGCGTTGAGCCTCGCCGACACACTGTTAGTCTTCGCAGGTCTAACCTTAAACCCCTCGGCTTTGATGATGTCCACCACCGTCCGCTCATCTGTCTGTGCTCTCTGCACACCGGCAGGGTCCACGATTATCATCACTGGACTCCCCGGAAATCTCTCATATAACAACGGCTTGAGTACCGTCCGCATAAATCTCTGTATCCCCATGTCGAAGCTGACAGCCTCGTCAAGTATTATCGCACGCCCCTTAGCATCCTGCTGTCCGATGACTGCAGCGGGGGTCAACCCCAAGTCCATCCCAACAACGATGGGTCTCACACCGTTAACAATCGGATTAAGCGGTTCATGTGACATGTGGTAATCAGGACGAAAGTATTTGTACACTGGCATACCAGCTGAACTCAGCCCATACTCACCATCAATATAAACCCTTATGTACTCTTCGCTACGACCCTGAGTATCGTAATACCCCTTCGGCAAATTCTCAACATTCTCTCCGTCAGGGCAACGACCCGATGGCTGCTTGAACACATCCCACCCGTTGTCATTCTCACTCACCCCATCCTTAGGGTCGATGTGCTCCATCTGATAATACCACCACGTGTCCATCGTCGGCGGGTTCGTATCACCCCACATTCCATGCCAGGTCGGCCCCCCGTCCTTATTCGATGGGAATCGCCCCACACGTTTAGACATCGCATCAATAATATCAGGGTGAATATCCCGACACTCATTAAACCAAGCGAACGATAATTCCAGTGAGTTGAGGTTAGCAACATCGTCCGCGTCGTCCAGCGCTCGGAACATCACCTCACACTCAACATCCCCCATCTTCATGAAGTACGTCTTGGTCGTCCGCATGTACCGCCCACATTGCCCCGGCGGGAACCAATCTAAAAACGTCTTAATCGTCGTATCCGCCAGCTGCCTTGCCGTCTCTCGCACAATAGCAGCCCTCGTTTTCCGTATGCCGTTGGCGTTCGGCTCCTGCAAGCAGGCCCTACGCACTATCTCAAACGAGCACGTCACCGATTTCCCACTACCAACGGGCCCCATAAGTGTCCGCATCGGCGAATCACTCAACATAAATTCCCGCCCAGTCCTAGGCGGCGTGTAGTCTATCTCAGTGCCTTGACTCATCCCTACTCTCCTTGCTATACAATTTCGCCGTGTCTTCCCCACAGTACGCACACCACTCACTATTAGCCATCAGCACACCACAACTGGGACACGCCCCGATTATGTCCACACTGTCTATACCCGGCGTATCCTCTGAGGACTGCGAGTGGTCGTGCGGCTCTAACGGAGGCTCTGTCGGCTTGGTCATGTCCACCGTCTGCAGCAGCATAACCATGATATGGCTCGGCTTGAGCCTCCGCTTCTTAATTATCTTAACCCGAAACGAGATGCCTACTGCTATCAGGTCATTCGCGAAGTCATGATAATCTCTGGTTGTAGTAAACTTCTTAGCTGGTAACTCTTCACACTTACAGTCGAATGCCTTAACCAGCGTCGACAAGCTGGGCGTCTGTCTCGTCATGCTCTATCACCTGTGTCATCTGATGCGTGGACTCACCAAGGTTAATAGTAATCTTCACACCGCCACCAGCTTCCACGTCTTGGCTTGATGTCTTAGGCTCTAGGTCACCCCACTTCACTGTCGACTTAATCAAGTCTGCTTTAACTGCCGGGGATACTTCAGGACTATGAATAAGTTGCCACGATGTTATCAATAATTCCTCTGCCTGAGCACGGGCCTTAAGTCGGAACGTTACACCCTTCTCTCGAATATCGTCACGATAAACCTCCACCTTCTTCCTAAAGATTGGGTCCTCGTTAAATATCAGCATCTCGCTAGGTGTAATTTTGTGGCGGTCAATAACCTCATCCAACGTTTCACCACTCTTCTCTAAGAGCAATGCCATGTCAAACGCTAGCCTATCTGACCACTTCGTATGATTAAGGGGTAATCTATCCATAGACGTACTATAACAGGGTTTTTTGGGAGATGCAAATTTTTTAGTAGGAATTTTTTTAGTTCTTTACAATAGTGTAAAGCGTTACTTTTTGGAGGTCTTGGATTAAGAGGTTTACTTCTTAAGGGCGGGGGGGTCCAAGTTCCGTGTCCGAGTGCCCCCCTGCCACTTGTCCGACTGCCCAAAACCACCACCTTACAAAACCTTACTATGTAAGGACTATACAAACACGCCAAGTTTTTGGTCTAATGGTGGCAACTCATTCAATAGTGGATGAGTCATATAGGAGTAACACATGGGAAAGATAGCAACAGTAGAAGAAAGGTTTGAGGTAGTACACGCAAACCTATGTAAGGAGTGTCTTAGTAAGACGGTTCAAGTTTACCAAGGTTCGGATACATCACTATCATACGCACTAAAGGGTATGAACGAGCAACACGAAAGGGATGTGGACGAGGCAGGAGAGTATATAGATATGCTTAGAGATGAGAATAAAATACTCGAAGATGAGCTGAAGATATACAAAGATGTCTATGGTGAACTACACTACAAGAGACTTAGATAATAACCCAACCAAGAGCCCTGCGAAAGCAGGGTTTCTTTTTGTTTAGTTTCTTATTTAAAAAACAAATTTATTTATTGGCCCGGGGGGTTATAAAACGCTGTTATTCCCATGCTCCCGTATGGGTTTACACTATATGAACCACCCACTCGCAAACCCTTATGTAGCAAGGGATACAGGATAAACTAAAATCTATGATGTAATGATGGCATCACTTCGCAATGGTGCGTTGTGTGTTCTATAAATATACAGGAGTATATATGAAGAAAGAAAAATATGTTGGTGCCCACAAAAGATGGTTACTGCAGGTGCAACCACAAGGTGATGGCAACTGGTTAGAGTTTGATAACGGCTCTAAGAAGGCGATGGAAGAAAAGAAACGTGAGCTTCTATCAATGGCAAAGTGCGGCGACTGTGTAGGATTAACAGCCGAAGCATGTGTAAGAGTAGAACCTTACACCTAACAACTTAGGCAAAGGGCGAAAGCCCTGAGCCTTTCAACTAAGAGCCCTGCGAAAGCAGGGTTTCTTTTCGCCTGTTATATTTACAACAAACTTTATTTTTATTGGCTCGGGGGGTTATAAAACGGATACTAAATGGGTATTGTAGCCCTAATCCACTATATGAACCACCACCTCGCAAACCCTTATGTAGCAAGGGATATAAGGCTTTCAATATTTTATGGTGTAATGATGGCATCACTTCGACAAGGCGTGTTGTGATAGGGGCAGGTAGGCATACTTGCTTACCTGCGAATCTATAACTCAAATGGAGAAAAAACCATGAGTAAATTGTTCAAAGGTGGTGTTAGACTTGCACCCAAGAAAGACCAAAAGTCGGGCGTGGAAATGGTCACTATTGTATCTGATAAGGTCAATGGAGAGTACGAAGCGAAAGAAGTTGCCGAACTATTCAAGCATATGCTTGAAGCGGTACAGGAAACTGGTTATGGCGTCGACCGATATGCTATGTATATCAAAGGCGTAAACGAGAAAATCCCTGCTACCGAGCCAACAATCCCACTTGCCACTATAAATAAGGCACTTGAGGACGGCGCTAAGTTGAAACTTGTTCAAGCGAACAAAGGGTATCCAAGCCCACGTATCGACTTAGAGTTTGCAACCGATAAGACTACCAAGGCGAAAGTCAAAGTAATCAACCCGGTCTTTACACGCAAGTAAATCCAACGGAGTCCTGGGAAACCAGGCTCCACCCCTTACAGGAGTTCAATATGAATGATAAATGTAAAATAACCATACTCAACAAATCACCATGTGGTAGATATTGGATGAGATACGAGTTCACAAGCAAACAGGAACTAAGAAAGTTCAAATCTGCAAAGCTAAAGCGGATGCCAAGTGAAATAACCGAGATACCTGAGAAACGCAGGGCTCATTACTAAATAAACCAAGAAACCTAGGCCAATAACCTAGGTTTCTTTTCGCCTGTTTTATTTACAACAAACTAATGTGCCATAGCTCGGGGGGTTACACCTTACACACTTTTAAATGTATCTATATAAGAAGATGTTAATAGTTTACACCTCGCACCTGTACTTTACACTGTAAAGTTAAACGCTTTACAGGTAGATTATTATGTAAGTCATTGATATTACTACACTTATAGATGTAAAGTTTTAAAATAATCTACATAAGACAATCTTAATATAGGTGTGTTTAACCACATAGATTGTTGGAGAACTTTACAAGTCCCTATATATATATATAAGTTAATACATATAATCTATATAATCTACAAATTTTTATGTCTTTCTCTGAAAAAATGTTTTTTACATAATATTACTTTACATGTAAACTATTGGATACCAACATATTTTTAGCCCCACATTAAAAATTAATTTGTAGATTTTATAGATTATTTTTCACAACCCCCTATTCCTATGCACCCCACAGCGATACATTTTTTTAATACACCCCACCCTACAACATAGATTATTTACCCTAACCTTACACCTTACATAGATTATTTATGGATTACCCTATATAACTTTACACCCACGCGCGTACTATAATAATATAAATACTCAAACTTTACACCCTTTACACTACCTATTTAGTGTAAACTTTACACATAACTTTACATTTACCTATCAGACACAGCCCTATATAGGTGACTTTACACTAACCCTATCTAAAATTATAGATAGGATGGAAATCCACACCCCGAAAAAATTTGTGGTCTAATGGTGGCACGAATTTGGTCTTGCCCTATTGGGTGTTCCTTTTCGTGGGACTCTTAGTGGTTACTTTGTGGTCTCTTATTTATAAACTATATGGAGGACTCTTATGTCTGGAAATTATAAAGGTAAGTTTGATGTTGTTGTTAATACGGTAAATAAAGTGGTACTTAAAGAGAATGCTTCAGGACTCTGGTCTAATGAAGGTGAACTTGTTGATGGTAAATTAAAGTATGATGTTAAGGCTTGTTATCAATGGATGCTTGATGTGGCTAAATCACAGAAGGCTGAGTTTAAACCATTCACACCGAATGCTTCAGCATCTGACTTAGAGCCAACGGTTAAGAGTGGTCGTGGTGATAAACCATACTTGGCTATGTTGAGTGCATCAGATAACTTTGGTGCTACTAACAAACGTACTGTTACTGTATTTACACCACAGTAATATCATGGGTGGTCTACACGACACCCTTTTTATTTGTTTTATAACTGTTAAAGGAGTTAAGTATGAAGGTTAAAGATATTATTACTGGATTAGAGCAAGGGTTCAGCCTTGATGATGAGTTAGTTGTTGTATTTGTATCCCATAAAGAGATGCAAGAAGTATCAGATGGTAAGTGGTTAAAGGTGGTTAATGCTTATGATAATGAGCCTTATCCGATAGATGTTAAGATTAGTAATATACATACACTGCGTAGGTCAGTGCTTAACCACGTTATAACAACTGCGAATACTATTGAGGAGGGCTGAATGACTTTAAGAGATTACTACTTTGAGTCTGTTGGTCAGTATAGCGACAACACTCTGCCTAACTGGATACACTATCTTGATAAGGGGTATGATATAACAACAGGTGAGTTGCTGTCGTTGTATGAACTTATGTATAGCCTTAAGCATCCATATGACTGTGGTGTATTGCCTACTTCAGCGCCTCGTATGATGGTTCTTAGGGTAGGTAAAGCACTCGGTATATATACACTGTATATGTGGTGGGTAGACTACCTTGATAGGAGGGCTAACTAATGCACCAACATAACTATAAAGATATAGATGTATATAAATACGTTGCTTATTGCACCACCAATGGACTTGAGTATATCTTTTCTGATGATTCATTAGTAGAACTTCG
>LWDU01000415.1_pt1 | contig 11227 bp, 6 predicted proteins | sample 727161 | NCBI WGS metagenome assembly LWDU01 (sample SAMN04566230, study PRJNA314399) | hydrothermal vent metagenome | isolation source: deep sea hydrothermal plume seawater | place: Mexico: Gulf of California, Guaymas Basin | collected 2004-07-11 | reverse complement strand
CTTTGTCTGTACTGAATATATCTTCAAGTACACCAGGAAAATCTTCTTGTTCCAGAGCATCTTCATTTGTTACAGGATGTTCTAAAAGTATTATTCCTGTATTGTCTTCCATTTGAAATTTATCATCAACAAATCCTAAACCAATTGAAGCCCATTGTGAATAATAATGTGGTCTAAAGGCTTGCATACCATAAGATACGGTTGCAATGTTCGTATCTTTCCAATCATTAATACTTTCATATTGCAAGTTTTCAGAACCCTCTACAGACGACCAACGCTGTGGACCATATAGATTAGTAAATTCCATGACTTTCTCCTGTAACGAATCTAGATAGCTGTGTATATCCATCTCCTTCTTCTATGAAATGATTATAATCTTCCGTTATGAGATGATAACTCATTCCATCTTCTAAAAGAAATTCATATTCTCTATCAGTACTTTCATCAAGGAAGTAATCTTTCTTTTCTAGGTAGAAATAACTTTCATCCCATTCTCTATCGGAAGTTTCATTAACTATTAAGGCTCCGTCCTCCATTGTGAGTCTACCTAATGTAGTTAAATAATCAATGTACCTGTCTAATTGCCCATGAACCATATTCTAATAACAGAGTCGTAGGCGTAGTTATATCACTATATGTTTCATGTGGATCTTCCCATGTAACAAAGTCTTCATATCGTATACTATAATTACCGGCTCCAACTAACTCTCCCGCTACCGTGGATCCTTCTGTAGTTCCAATAGCATCTTCAAAAACTAGAGAATCACCACCCTCTTCAATTCCTACAGTCCAATATTTTTTATCATCAAATAAAATCCTATCACCATCTTCTGTAATTAAATGATATCCCATACTATCAATAAGATTGATAGTTGCTTGTGTTTCCATATAAGGAATACTTTGGGTTATATGACCCTCTTTAATTCCTTCTGTATCTTCTTCAAGAGAAATATATCTTGGTGGGCCATTGCCAACTGTTCCAGAGGCCTCATCTAAAAGATAGCCCCATCCATAAGCACCATTATCATCTTCAAGAAGAACATCACTATTGAAACTCATATCAATAGAAACTGTTCCTGTTTCGGCTAATGGAAATTGAAGTTTCGGATAAAGGAAAGAACCACCCTTTTCAAGTTTAAGATCAAATACATTCCTAACTGTTTCATCACGTGCAATTTTGAATCCATCTTCTGTTATAATATAATCATCATCTTCCATTAACATGTATATAAAAGATTCTGTTTCTTCAACTAAGAATTTTCCACTAAAAGGATCATCCCAATTTGTTGAATCTTCACGAAAAGTATTTGCGTATGATTCTGTTCTTGCTTTCAAATAATGTGAAGGATTAATTCCATCAACTAGAGAAAAATTACCTTCTGTAGAAGTATTTGCACTATAAACGCCAACAGAAGTAAGATCAGAACTGATTGTACGTCCAACAGAGTCATCTATATTGCTTCCAGCCGAACTATGGAGATATACAGCATCCGTGTTTACAAAGGTACCTAAAGTTTCTGTTCCTACAATTAATGCGGAACCAGGAGCCCATGTTTCATTAGTCTCTGAATTATAACCAGTTATTGTAAATTTCTTTGTTGCAGATCCGAAGGTTGGATGATTTGTTACAATATCTCCCGTATAAGAACTATTCGCGATAGCTACTGAAATTCCTGTTCCTGTTATTGGTCTTTCTTCTATGAATCTATTATAATCTTCTGTTATAATATTATCACCATCTTCCATTAACAACTGAATTACTGTTGTAAGATTATAATACAAATCTTCTATAATATTAAATCCATCTTCTGTTACGATGTATTGACCTGCCAATGCAGGTGAGCCTGGAGTATTAGCTGTCGGAGTAAGATCCTCCATCAACATATCATTCAAGGGGTCTATCGTACCAAATGCATGACTAATTGTAAACTTTTTATGTGCTGCAGTAGAATACTCAGGTATTCCATCTTCTTGGATAACGTTGTTACCCAATATCTCATCTTCTAACTGGATCTGAAGAGTTCCAAAAGGATATAATTCAGCAGTAGGATATTCCGGATCAAAAACATCAAATTTTGGTACAATAGTATATGTGTTAGTAGTAGGCACACCAGTAATAGTATGAGATCCTTGCCATTGTTGTGGTTCTGTTTGATCTCCCGAAATTCCAATTACATCACCAGTTTCTAATCCGTGTAATGTGTGTGTAACTGTATGCATTGTAGAGTTAACACGTGCTATAGAATCTATTTCTGTATAGAGTTCTAGCTGGAGATTTATATCATCATCTATTTCCAGTCTTGCATCCATTGCTTGCCATGGATGGTCAGCAGTATAAATCTCTATCTCATTATTACTAGCTACTGACCGAAATTGTACATTAGTAGTAGAGGCATTCTGAAATAAAGTAATGTTATGATATATTTTTCCTTCATTGGTTTGATATGGACTTGGTATATTTTTCAGATCATCAACATTATTATTAGCGGCGTTGTACAATGCCGCCGAAATTTTATTACGTATGGCCACTTCACCAAACATTATTAAGCCAGACGGATGAGTTAATCTTTTTACTGAATCACGATACTCGTTTACATCAAAATCTGTTTTTAGAACATAAGAAAAAGCTTGATAGTATTTGTTGTCTTGAAGTTTTGGTACACCACTAAGTGTTCCTGTTGTACCATTATTATATCCATCATATGTTGCAACAGCACCAAACCCCGCAGTAAGTACAGCATTCTGATCACCGGCAGTAGTTGAAACTGTTGGTGCAGAATCATATCCTGCACCAAAATCATAAATGCTCGCAGATTTGATTGCACCGATTGTAACGGCAGAAGCTTCAATGACAGCGTTTTTACCTTTTATTGAAGTGTCTGTTGTATATGCATTTGATGTGGCTAGCCACGCAGAAGCAACTGATATTACTTTGTGATTACCACTTGGAGAAGTTACTGTTGTATCTGCTGGTAAAGTATAAGTGTAAGTAGTGTTCTTTACATAAGTTGGTACTATATCGTAGTCATCACTAAGAATACCTGCTGCTTCATCCTCTAATTGAATATAATCTCCGGCCTCACTTATTACATACACCTTCTTATTTACATTCTTAACCGTGACAATAAATATTCCATTAAAAATTGGAGTTTCAGATCCAGAAATCTTAACTTTATCGCCTGTTCTTAGATAGTGTCCCGTTTCTGATACAGTAACTTCTCTATTTCCTATACCAGCAGCAGATACTGTAATGTTTCGGCTTGTTCCCCAAGTTAAAACAGGATTATAACTAATTGAATATGTTTGACCCGATCCTATAGTTTTAGAGTCTGCTACTGTAAATGATGTGGCATTAGTATGTCCTGTTATAGTTGTTGTCAGATTATTAGCATACGTAAGAGTTCCACGAATAAAATCATTTGGAAATACAGTACCTACTCCTGTAACTGTAGTTCCTGATTGAGTGATACTGCCTATCGGCACTAAAGAGGTGCTGTATGTGGAAACAGAATTGCTGTGTGCGGTGACACGTTCACCAGTCGTAGCCTCTGTATAAATCCTCGATCCATCTTCCAAAAGAAAATCATCACCCACATCAACTGATGTAAATGTTAAAGTACTTGTTAAACTATCTGTTGCTGCTGCAGATAAAGCAAATGAAGTTGAATTTACAATAGATGCTATAGTTGTACCGCCTGGAATTCCTGTTCCTGTTACTGTCATTCCAGCCGCAAGTTTAGATGTATCAGCTGTGGTTACTATAGTAGTACCATTTTTAACACAAGAAAGTGTACCTGGTCCAGTATTGTCTATTGTTATGTAATATTTTAAAGAGGTACCAAAATCTTTAACGGTGGTCATATCCACTCTGAGAGTTGTATTGCCACTAGCAATTACTGGATGACCTATTGTAGAAAGTTTCAACTCATCAGTAGCTTTGTCTATAAAATCAAGAACTTTTCCTCTTGCAGAATAATCTTCATTATAGAGTAGAGTATTCCTTGTGATGTTATTCGCCCGAGCCATGTATGAAAGAGAATAAGTTTGTCGGTCAGGAGAATTGGTCAAGCCTAATCCAAAAATCTTCTCTGTAGCTACACTTAAAGTAGAAGAATTAGTAACCGCAGTTATTCGGTCTGTAGCACCATTTGCATATGTAAGTGTAAGTACTCCAGAATTTGCATCTGGAAATGATCCATCAGTATCTAAAGTAACTGTAGTACCATTTTGAGCAATTGTTCCAGTAGAATATGAATGTAAATTTAAATTAAGTAAGGCATTATTTGAGCCTGCTACATCTAATGCATTTCCTAAAGATGGTATATAACCATTAGCAACAGAAATAGGAGGCAATGAAGTATATCCAACACCGCCTATAAGAGTAAATGTATCAATTGCTCCAACATTAACAGTAGTCATATTGAGAGCGCCGTTACAACTGACTTCTATGTTATCCACCCCACCATGAGCCAAGTTCATAGTAAAAGTATTAGTTGTTACTGCTGTGGGAGCATTATTAACTTGAAAGGTAACACCATTATGCATATTATGTGCGTCTATACCTGACGCAGCTGCGGCGGCTCCTAATTTAGTCTGTTTAGAATCATATACTATGATGTTATCATTAATAGCAAAATTCTGTACAGTCAACGCATCTAAATCTGAATCACGATAATAGGAACCAATAGAGTATAAAAATTTAGTAGTATTAGCACTAATAATTGTGCCCCAATAAGTATTACTCGCATAATCAATACTAAAATCCTGGCCCGTCCCAAATACATGTTCATCTCTAACCTTCAAAATGGAATTATTACTACCAAATCCTGTAATAATATTAGTATTACCATTTGCATAAGTAACTATACCGCCGACAACGGCCCGCCTTTCATCATCAGAAAGACCTGTTGAAATAGTAACGGTTTGTGATAATTGTGTAATGGTTATGCTGTCTGTATCTACACCTACTTTTTTAGCAATTCTGTCACCGGCAAGGATATGGTTGGTTGCACTATATGCACTGGGTGAGGGCGTAAACCCATTCGCTGAAATTGCACTCGCAGAAAGTGTTTTAATATCGGCAGAGAATATTAAAGAAGAATTTCCAAACAAATGAGTGTTAGCATTATGACCTGTAAATGTGTCTTCATAATCTGCAGCGTTTATTGCTGTTTGCCTATAACCAATTACTGAGTCCGTTTCCACAAGGTCTGTATTTTTTAGGACTTCACCTGTTTTAATAATCGTTTTAACTGATCCAGTCGCGCCATCTCCTCCAGTTTCTTCATTACTAAAATTAATTGGATCACCAATAGAATAGCCGTCTCCAGAATCTATAACATTAATACCTCCAAGAACACCATCTGAAACCTGTGTAACTCTTGCTCGTGCTCCTTGTCCTCCACCAGCAGTAATATGAATTTCATCCCCTGGTATATAATTTGTTCCACCCGCATTTACTGTAACAGTCTGTATAACACCCGCCGTTGTTGCTGATGCGGCTTTTCCACTTGTTTCATCAGTTTCCGATGTGACTGTTTCATTAACGGTGAAAAAGCCAGTAGTACTCTCAACAATATTTGATAATGTTAATTCAGTAACTTCAATAGCTCCTGCAAAATAGGTAACCTGTTTTTCAACTAGTGCAGTACATCCAGAAGATGCTCCTGTGATTTTCTTACCAGTAAATAAACTAATATTGTTTGCAGATGCTGTTACAACTTTAATTGATTTATCAAGTACCCACTTTCCGTCAGATAATCTTAATAAATCTTTTTTTGGATAATAAAATTCAATATCTTGTTTGGCAAATAACGTCCTAAATAACCAACTAAAAGAGGCTTCGTTTCCTTTCGCCCTATAAACTTCTTTCATTTGTTTAAGAAGTTGTCTGCGATCTGTTTTTGAGGTTTTTGGAATATTTACATAAAATTCTTTTTTCCACGCTACATCAATAAGACCTTCATTTGTAAGATCAATATCTTGAGACCTCTTCAAATCTCTTACTGCAACACCAGCACCTCTTGACCTAAAAGATTCTACTGATCCTTCTGGAAATGTTCCATCAACCACACCATTTGCTAAAGTTGCATATACACGAGAAGCATCACCCGTAACCTTTTCTCCATACTTAAAAGAAGCTTCATTAGTAGTTTTTATAAAGGCAATAGTATTCCCTTTAGTACCAGTAACAACAGCTGTTGCTTGACTAGTATTACCAGTAAGGGTTTCACCTATAGTAAATTGAACGTTGGCATTATTTTCAGTATCACGATCTGACTCTAATTGTACTCCGCCTTCTGTTGATACATTTGGATAACTGACATGATCTGCTGGTAAAGCGGGGCCAACTGGGTTGACAGGATAAAAGTCACTAGCGTCAGCCCGCCCATCTTCTCGTAAAAAATGTTCTACACCGGAAGCATCTTCTGGTTGGAGTTTATATTCATTAAATGTTAATGAGGTGCCAAAATAAAGTTGGTGGGATTCCATAAATTCATAGTATTTTTCTATGAATTTTTTGAATTTGGGATGTTGTTCAGTTATGAATTCTGGTAAATGGGTTTCAATTAAAACCGATACATCTTTTTTATCTTTAACTACGGCCACGTTTAATATCCAGTTGAAAGAGTTGAACCATCAGTAGTTGCAATAGATCCTTTAACATACGTACCTGATCCCGCATCATCTAACATTGTAATGGAAATATCACCTGATTCGATTAAGATAATTTGTTCACGGAGAGGTAAAATATCAGCTGATGCTGGTGTAATAAAAACTTCCATTGATGTAGTATTTCCAGTAGATGCAGAACCAATGGCAATCGGATTAAAACTTTTAAGTTCCACTTTACCAGTAAGATAAGTTATGGTTCCTACATTATTATCAACAATGATTCGTTCTTCACCCGAACTTCTATAAACTTGAACAACTCCATCAGAATCTTGTAATTTACATCCAGTCCATAGTGCATTTACAGAATCATTATAAGAAAATTCACTACTAGTAACGGCACCCCAAAAAGTGTTAGCAGGATGATAAATTTGATTAGAAAATGGTAGAGTATAGGCCGCGCCCGTTCCTAATAGTGGATAAAGATAACGTTTTATAACAATAGATGTTTGATTACTCTTAACAGAAACTTCAGCTTCATCAATTGCCTTAATTAAGTTTGAATATCTAAATGATTTGTCAAAACTTTTTAAATTAGTGGTTCCAAAATCTGTAACCGCGGTGGATACTGTTGACTTAAGTACTGAAGCACTATTTGTAGTCATACCAGAATCATATTTAACAGTACTACTAACTTTCAAATACATATAATCTGGATCTACAATCTCTGGGGTAATTCCAACAATATTTCTTTTTTGTAATATCGTATCTTTAATAAGAGTTTTAGAAGAAGCTGAAAGAACTGTTCCAGATGTTGGTTTAATTGCAATGTAAACTTTACCATAAACTGGAGGATCGGCGTCTTCTCCTCCCCAAGCAACTACTGCATCCGCTCCACTATAATCTTTTTTAATCATAGTTACATAATCAAAAATAGTAACACATCGATTCTGAGCTTCATAATTTTTTGGAGCATTAAATTTAATCTCATCAACATCTGCTGCCTCTGCTCCACCTTGTGCGGTTGATGTAGTTACAACTTTTACGTTAGAGTATCCTCCAACTTCAGACACAACCGAAAAAGATTTAGCGCCATTAGTTGTATTAGCATCACATATTAAACTAGACAATATTACAATGTTTCCATTCGCTAATTGTTTTCCTAATACATTATCACCAAATTGAATTTCATATCTTCCGTCTTCAATTTCATCTAGAAAATAAATTGTTGAAGCGGAATTTATGGTAGTAATATCATTAGCTAATGTATATACTGTTGAATCAGTATCACTAGAAGATACTTGAACTGTTACTGCTAAAGTATCTGTATCCGTATTCGCATTAGGAAGAATAAATCTTTGATCTGTATCTCCTGTATTAGCAGTATATCTAAATGTTGATGGTATTCCTTGTGTAAGTGTTACACCAGCAACAGTATAAACACCATTAGCATTAATGTTTACCGAATGTGAATTTTGAGTACACCAAATATATGTTACACCATCTTTTTCACCTTGAAGTTGAGTATTTTTAGGAATGCTTATAGCGGCAGGAGAATCAGTTGGAGTAATAGTGAGAGTTACTGCAGCTTTTGAACCTTTTGTTGAACGGGGAATATAGCCTAGATGTTTTGCCCTTGCTACAACCGAATCTCTAAGAGTAGCAGAATCTAAAAACATTTCATTAGCAACCATATTCGCATAGTATGCATTATAATGTGTATTGTATGATAACACATCAAGAAGAACATCAAAAGATGATCCTTTAAAATTATATCCTACAAATTCTGCCTGACTGGTTAAAAATCCTGTAAGGTTGTCTTTAATTTTTGTAAAATCTAATTCTGATATATTAAGTTTACCTTCTGTTGCTGCCATATTCTAAGTCCTCTCCAAATAAACTTCTAGGTTGGCTTCTTGTGGATCATTATTTGGTACATAAGTAATACTTACAAGATACGCATTATTTTCTTCATCAGCTTTTACAGTTATGTTTGTCACTACTGCTCTAGGTTCATGTTTGTCTATTGTAGATTTAATTGCTTTCTCTAATCTAGAAGAAGTAAGCTTATTAAAATTTTCAAATAAAAGAATTTCAATACCATTATCTATGTTTGGCTGAAATAGTCTTTCATTTATTTTTGTGCTTAATAAGTTTTTTATAGACCTACTAATAGCTGTTGATTTTTTGACAGTAGACAAATCTCCGTGAGATGGATGTACTGTAAAATCCATGTCAAAATCTACGTATTGTTTTCCGTATGTAGTAGCCATATCTTGCTCTTAATATTTAGTTAAATTAAAAAATAATATTATTAATCAAGTTGAAGTATTGTTGCCAATAAGCTTATTGGGTTTACACCGCCCACCTCTGTACCTACAAATAATATTCCTGCTGCATATCCTAATTCTGGAAGTCCTGATGCTCCAGAAATTGCAGTTTTAAGTCCATCATTACCTCCACCTTGACTTGGAATGTTTAGTGCGTACACTCCAGTAGAAGGTAATGTTATACTAAAAAATTCTAAAAAATCTGTGATTATTTTGACCATATCTTCTAAAAATTTTTCAATTCCTTTAATCATGTCTATTATGTCTTGAATAAAGGCAGCTGAATCTGAAATCATACCTTTTAATTGTTTAACAAAATTTTCCAACATTTGAAAAAAATCACCCCACATAGGAATAAGATTTTTTATTTGAATACCCCCAAAATCTGGTGGAGTTGAATCTGGAAGTTCTGCTAATTTTTCCATAGCAACTTTCCCGAGCTTTGGATATATTCTTTGAGGTATAGGTAAGGTTACAGTATTTTTACCTTTTGTAACATAATTAGGAAACAAGTCATCTCCGAATCCGGCGTTACCCTTCTTTTCCTGTTCATAAACATCATCTCCTACAATAAATGGATTTAATCCATCAGCACTTCTAATTGGCTTTGCTGTTACTTCCATATCAACCCAACGTTCATCAGAATTTATATCAACAGTTTCTATATACTTTATTTCCTCTCTTAACTGATTAGTCATTCTCACTTCTTTTTGTGCAGTCATAGTTGTAGCAACTACAGAACTAGCATTAACAGATACTACTTCCGCTAGTCCTCCATACTTTTCTCCTCCTATTACATCTCCTTCTGCAAATGATCCATAATTAGTATCAACCTGTGTTAATTTTATTACTATATCATTGGGAGTTAAAATCTCAGCAAAAGAATCAAATAATGACTTACCTGTTGATGCTGCAAAATCAGGAATGTCCGAAAACATTTTAGAAAATGCATTAAATGTATCTGTGAATACATCAAAAGATGGAGCGGCAATAATAATTGCAATTGCTCCGCTGTTTGTTGTAATCTCAGGTTTCCCGTGTGAAAGAATACTATTAATTGCTTTGGCTTCTGCCTTAAAATTATCTCCTGCAGGACTACCAATATTAAATAATTCTAATCCAAACTCTTTAGCCGGGTCCCATCCAGAATAGGGTTCTCCATCCCTATCATATACTACTGTACCAGCTTTAGGCCCTAAACCGTTATGCTTGTATCTGGTAACATCACCTTCATCATCAAACGCTTTTTTAAATTCTTCTACTACTTGTATTGTTGAAAACTTAGGATACGGACTAATGGCAGCAAGAGGGTCTATTGTTGAACTTGTAGGATTATATCCTCCAGGGATTAATTTTCTAGGAGTAGCTAAAAAAGGTTTAACTTCCTCTGAGTCTAATTGTGCTTGAGTTGGGAATTCGTGTATCCCTCTCCTTTCGGCAACTTCTATATACTCTCCAGTATCTTTATCTTTTAATAAGAAAAGTCTCTTTCCTCCTTTATCTCTTAATTGTTCAAACCCATAAGTGAACGCTGGTTCTGGTGTTACATTTTTAATAAAATATGGATCTATATACAAATAATAATACCCTGCTTCTTTTAAGTTTTCAATTTCTTTGAGTACTTCATCTGCCAGAGCATCTAACGCGATTAAAAGGGGATTAATGTTTTGCAGCTGAGCCAAAAGTTTGACAGCAGACATACCTAAATTAGCAAGAGTTAAGGTCTCTTTAACTGTATCTGCTAAGGCTGAAGCACTGTCAGCTAAAGCCTGAATCTCTCCTGCCGCCGCTATTTGATATGGTTTCCACTCAGCCACTTTGTTCCTTTTTCTCTTGTTCTTCTCTTTTCAATTGTGTTTCTAATATGTTTTCCCAACCCTCTCTTTTTACTTTAAGAAGGTCTGAATACATTTCAGCAAGCTTTTTAGTATTATTTAATAAACTTTTAATATCACTTCTTCCTATTTCGGCTTCCGCCCACTCGTTCTTTGGATGTGCCATGTTAATACGCCTTATCATCTCCACTAAAAATGTTATATTTATTTCTGGCAGTTTCTACCATACCAATTAAATCAGTTAAACTTTCAATATCTTTTACAATTCCACCCAATAAATCTACATCTTGTCCCAATAAATGGTTCACATTATTATAAATTGATCTGCCGTATGGAATCATTGTAAAACCCGCATCATAGGCTGTTTGACCTGCTATGCCTGATTTTGGAATATCTTTTACATAAATTGATGGTGGTGTTCCTCTTGAAGCTGTAGAACCACTATATAAT
>LWDU01000385.1_pt1 | contig 11227 bp, 15 predicted proteins | sample 727161 | NCBI WGS metagenome assembly LWDU01 (sample SAMN04566230, study PRJNA314399) | hydrothermal vent metagenome | isolation source: deep sea hydrothermal plume seawater | place: Mexico: Gulf of California, Guaymas Basin | collected 2004-07-11 | reverse complement strand
TTCTTCTGGGTCTTCTATTGTTACATCTTCTATTTCTTCTGGGTCTTCTATTGTTACATCTTCTATTTCTTCTGGTTCATCTAACTTATAAAAATCGGGAGCAAAAAACATTTCACCCTTTTCATTATCATACCTATCATCTAAAAATTCACTACTATTAAAATACCTTTCAGCTACATATTTTATAGTTTTTATCTGTTTTTTATTGTATCTGGATAAGTTTATTGTCAAAATATGATTTTTTACCTTTTTAATGTACACACTTTTTTTATATTTAACCCTTAAAACCCCTAAAAGTTTATTTAAAAATAATATCATCTCAGATGTTAAATCATCAAAACTATACCCATCTGCAAATATTAATTCACCGCCCTTATCTTTTTGTTCGTTTAAAGGTTGTGACACCAATTTTTTATATTGGTTCTCTGTTATAATAATTCTTTTCATACTACCGTAATTAATCTTAATAATTTTCTTTTTAACCCGTCTCCCCTGATCATAAAATGTTTATTTATATCAGATAAAAATTTATCCACAGGTTTAAACTTAGGTAATTTACCTTCTTCATAGTAATAACATAATATCATTTTATTTAATTCTATTATCCTATCTTTAGGTAAATTATTAATTTCTTCTAAATAAATATCAGGATTATAGTTAACCATCGTTTCTGCAAACTCATACATGGGTAATTCTTTTAAAAATGTCATAAATTGTTGTCTATCTTCTGGATTTCTTTTAGAAATCATAGTTGCGGCTTGTTGAACAAATGAATTTAATTCAAAAGATAAAGAAACGTACAACATATACCCTATTCTATCTACCGCATCACCATTAATATGTCCGTTTTGGTATGATTCTTCACACCCCTTTAGTTCTTTTGGGTCTTCTAACCCTCTATTAACCCATTCATATAGATGCATAAATTCATGTGAAAAGAATGAAGAAACGTAATAATGTAACGTTCCGTAATTGATGGTTTCTCTTTCTCTGGGTATTGTTAGTACCATATCAAACTCAGCGTCTAAAATATTATAACTACCATCATCATTTTCTATCATTTGTGTCCAATACGGGTTATAATTCATATCTACTGAAGCTTCATCATCGTCACTGTCATTAATAATCACTGTTAAAATAATACTATCTATCGGTATTTCTTCATAAAAATCTTTCCCTTTTAATTTTAAAGATAATTTTTTCAATAAATAGACATCTTCTTCAACCTCTTGTTTTAATACTAATGGTAATAATTCATCTGTGACATAATCTCCCCATTTTTCAACAGATTTAGAATATCCTCTACTTTCCTTTATTACCTTTTCATATTGGTTCCTATTTACTATTACTTTCATATTAACTATCCTTATACTAATAAATATCATAAAAAATTTAATAAAATAAACAGTATGGAATTATTATTAATTATCTTAGTTGGGTACTCAATATCTAATATTATAGTATTCGGATCAATCTTTAGTGGTTTAAGAGAAACCGCAGAAATCTATAGCCCCAAATTTTTTGGGAAGTTGTTTACATGTATGATGTGTACACCTTGGTGGGTAGGATTTTTCCTATCTTTAGGAACACAAATTAGTGGGTATACTGACTTCTCACCATTTTATTCAAATGGTTTAGAAAATATGTATATATCTATATTTTTAGATTCTTGTTTAATTTCAGGAACTACTTGGTTGATTCATACTATACAAGAACATTTAGAGGCATAAAAAAAGAGGAATTAAACTTCCTCTTTTTCTTCTTTTTTTACTCCATTCTTATTTTGATTAGTAGGTGGGAGTTCTACTCCATTAACCACCCTACTAGATGGTGATCTAGGTATATCACTTAAGGTTGGTTCAGGTATAGTTTCTATTACAAATTTTAAATTTTCCAAATCGTTTAAAGATTTATCTGTAAATAACATTTTTAATTCTTCTATCTTAGCCTTTAATAGTGTAAGTTTATTTTCCTTTTCCACATTAAAATCTATAACATATTCAACATGATCCAAAACAATATCCAAAGAATCCTTCGGATTTTTAGGGTGTACCATAAAATAGTTTTGGTTGTTGTTACTAGGTTTATAAATAACCGTTTCAGATTCAAACATATCCCATCCATTACGTAGAACTACATCTACCACTGGTAAATCTTTTACGAATCTAATACCTGTTACATAAGGCCTCAATTCATTTAATTTTTCTTGAAACATATATTATAAAATTATTCCATTTATTATTGACATTAAAAAATATGATATGGACACACCTAAAAAAAATAAAGCATTTTTATCTAAGATGAATCTTTCTTCACTCCGAAAACTTCTTAATAAAAAGAAGCTATGTCTTAACATATTTAAAGACGAAAGAATGAAAAGTAACAATAATACCCTATTAAGTATATCCATAACATTACTATTTAAACTACCACTTCAGAGTTCTTTTTATTAGAAACATCTACTCGGATATCTTGACACAAATTTTTAATGTCTTGGCAACCTTTTCTTACTCTTGTTCCAGCAGCCTTATTTCCTTTTTCGTAAAATTTACTAGCGTCTTCTTCTAAATTCGCAACCAAATTTTTTAGTTCTTCATACAATTCCATTTTAATTAATTTTAATCATTGTTATTATTATTTAATTCTGGGTCCATTAAAGTACCCATATATTCACTTAATGTTTTAATCTTATTATTTGTTATAGTAATATCACCTAATAACTTATCGAAGTCGATTTTTCTATGTATAGTAGGTGGTGTTTCATCATTTAACACCCTATTCAATTCCATCTCTATGGTATCTCTTTCAGATACTAAATCAGATAACATTATTTCCAAAAACTTAAGTTTATTATTCATATATACAACTATAAAACATTTTATACATAAAATAAATAGTAAAACCTATGTTTTTACCTTTTTATTTAAGCTTTTATCTAATAATTTATATAATTCAATCAAAACATCAATATCGGATCTAGATTTTAATCTATGATAATTAAATGATAAATCACCCAAATTATTTAATTTACTTAAAATATTTATTTTATCCCCAGATTTATAAAATATTTCACTATAAAAAAAATAAAAATATTCTTTTATTTTAATAGTATCTTCAAAAATAATATCTTCTTCTTTAAAGTTATCAATAACTTTGTCTACACACCAGTTAAAATGTTGTGCCACTTCTTTTTCACTATTAATATAATCTGACCCTAAATATGTGTCATTAATTGTTTTGTTGAGTGACATAATAAAATCATGATAAAGATTACACCTCTCATACTTTATATTATTAGCCCTATACAAAAGATGCATTTGTTCATACGTTAATGGGGTGGCGATATAATTCATAAATTCAGAGCTATTCATTTTAAAAATATAGTAAGGTTCGTAACATTTATAAATACTTTATAGTGTTTTTAACATTTCTACTAACTCTACCTGTGGAAAACAATCAAACTTATCTTTGCGAACATTAGTGTGTGTCCATAAACCTTTTATTCTACCATTATAAGCGTCATCATTAAAATCAAAAGCATCTTTAGGGTGAACCCCATCTTTTAATAATTGTGGTAACCCAGCAGACATATCAATATTCGGGTAAATGTTTTTAACATGTTTAATCAATAACCTTAAACTTTCTATTTGTTCTTTAGTATAGGAATGCCAGTACTGGTGACCTTTAAATTCATACCCCAAATCACATACCATACTTTCTGGGACTTCACTATTAACATAGGTATAATATTTACCGTTCTTCTTAGTTACATACCCAAAGTTATTAATTTCTACTGCTGAAGAATACTTAGACATATTAAAATTACCTACTTTACCTAAATGCCAACCAATGTAGTAGTCAGGGAAACACTCTACAACTTGACCATTGTACTTGGCGTCACCATAACTACCTATCTTAACACTTGTCCCACCAATACAATATTGTGTTGCCACACGTCCTCTATCGTCCTTATTCCAACTATTAATGGTATTGTAAGGGTTGTTCCACCCTGCTGTGTGGTGTATAAAAAAGTTTTCGGGTTGTATCTTACCATAATCTTTTACATATTCATTACCATCCAAATAGGCTTTATCTATTTCCAAACCATCTTCAGTTGTATAATCCCCCAAATAATTTAATTTATCATCTCTATCATCAGAGTCATCAAAATCAGTTCTATCCGTATCTATATCAACACCCATAGTTTGATCAACCAAAGTTTCATAAGTTTTTGGACCTACAATACCATCAGAAACCAATCCATTGTCTGACTGAAAATTCTTAACTGAAGCTTCTGTTCCTGAACCAAATATACCGTCTGCGGTTATCCCTAACATTTGTTGTACTTCTTTAACTTCTGACCCAGTATCACCTTTTTTTAACATAATATCATTTTTTACACCGTTTAATAGATAACTATAGGTTGTGTCACCCACAATACCATCCACTGTTATTTTTTTTGCTGATTGGAAATTCTTAACTGCGGTTTCAGTTATATCCCCAAAGTAATCTGTAATTGTGTGATATGTCCAAAAACCATTATCATCTAATAACGTTTGTAATTCTTTTACATCTGGGCCACTATCTCCTTTTTTTAATAACATATATTTTATTTTTAAATTGTATTTGCTGAAATGAAATCCAACATTAAGTCATTATTAGGGATTATCATTTCTTTTATTACCACCTTATTTATATCATCAAAATATTTTTTTAATGATGCATCGCTCATATCTTTAGGGAAATCAATATCAAAATATTTAGTATCAACTATTTCTTCGTAATCCTCTTCGTCTTTTTCTCTATATATAGGAATGAATTCACTTAAATTATCATCCATAGACATATAATCACTACCTAATTTATTTGGTTCCTTTTTACTTGGGAACATATTGACAAATATAGAGATATGTATGGTTACATTTCTAATCTCAATAGAGTACATTTCTTCCATTATTGCCTCATTTATGTCACCAGAAATTATACTACATTCAAAATCTCCAGTTTCGTTTGAAAATATTATTTTACCGTTATAGTTATCGTAATAATATTTTAATAGTTTTGCACCTAAAATGTGTTCATAATCTGTATTAAATGGTAACTTTTTTTTTGGTATCTCTTTTGGGATATCTTGGAATAATACATCACCATAAGTCATAAAAAAATCATATATACTATATAGATAATCGTAATCACCGATTTTTAACATTTCAGAAGCTTTCACAATGCGTTGTCCATCTGTCATCTCCCAAGCCTTATCCTGACCAGGATAATAAAACTTATCATCTTTAATTATATTAAAAACCTTTAATGCAACCTTATCTATTTTAGATATATTTAAATCATCTACAATAGATTCCGTTAAAATATTTTTAAAATTCAAATTCATACTTATTTTTTCATCTGATTCATCATTGTTTGGTGGTATCCAGGATTTTTTATTTCTGTTTTAACCATATATATTAGATCTTCTCTATTATCTCTTTTAAGTTGTTTTATCTTTTTTCTTAATTCAGATTTATTTAAATTATTAGAAATTAAATATTTAAATAATTCAAAACTATAAGGATCATCACTTTGTAATTCTGTAGGTGTATTTTTACTCTTTATTAACTCTATCTTTTTAATAGGTAGTGGGTCAACCCTAAGTATTTCTTTACAATATTCTTTTACATCATCTGTTATCACATTAGGGGGTAAAGTACTCTTACCTAATAATGACATATCCTTTTTGTCTAATTTAATAACTCTAAGACAATAATCGTAATATGCAAATTTTGGGTCTTTCTCTCTTTCCATCACAGTATTCGCAATGTCAATATCACCCTCTAATTCTTCCATTAAATTTATTAAATATTCATTTGGTGGGTAGTCATCAGGTTTGAATGTAAAATGCCAATTTTCGCTAGGGACTTCTCCCCACCACCAACCGTATACCTCTCCGTTTTTTCTAACCCAATTTTGTGCGTCACTATATCCACAACCAGAACACCCATCAACATCTACTGCATGCCCCTTTCCATGATTACTGGTTCCTGGAACAGCAACCTTTGCAGGCTTACCTTGTACATTACTTTTGGTTTGCCAAGTTCCAATTTTCTTAGCGTCTCTATATGTCGATATATTTACATTTTTAACACTATCTTCATATGCAGTCCAATCTACAATATCAAATTGTGTTTTATAAGGTCTATAACCAGAAGCGCTTTTAAAATACAATCCATCCGCATTCATCCTATCAACCATTTTTTCATAATATGGTGCCGAATCAGATGTCAACTCTATATTTCTACCATTTTCTTTACCCGACCTTACTTTTACAATATTAGTTTTAAACCCATTTTCTGTTTTACACCCTACACAATTTTTTTCAGGGTCCCAATAATCTTTTGTTTTTATAGAGGGGGGGTCTTCTTTCTTACCCTTTACTGGTGGATCTTCTATTTCTAGTAGAATTTTTTTCAAGTGTCTTTCAGTAATTAGTATTTTCATTTTTGTACTTTATTAATAAATATTATATAAAACAAAAAAGGTGGGATAAACCCACCTTTATAAATAATTTATATTTATATCTTATAATAAATCTTTTCCTCTTGTTGATTCTATTAAAGTTTTAAATAATTTTGTTTCTTCGGTATAATCTGTAGATTTACCCATAGAGTCGGAATATTTGTAGTTAAATAACTTTTTCATTTTATCCGCATCCTCATTAATCTGTGATTTATTCTTAGAATTTAACACTGTACCTTCTTTAATGGATTGATCCCATCTTACTTTAAAGGTTTGATTACCATCTGTCATTAGAAATGTGTGACCATCAACTTTATAGTTCTCTGGAATTAATTTTTTCATTTCGTATTCGTTTTCGAATTCTTGTTTAAAGTTTAATCTTTTCATTTTGTTTTCGTTTACACCTTTTGTTACTCTTACCCTTGGAGTTTTTTGATACTCCGTTGGTAAGTCATATTTATATTCTTTATATTTTTTAGACGCATCTTTTAGTCTTTTATATGTGTCATTTTTCTCCTTTGTTTCTCCAAAACCATCGTGAGTACCAAATATATCATCGTACTCAGATGTGTCATTTAATTCATCATTTCTCTCTTCAAATGAATCATATATATCAGTGTCTTCATTATCATATTTTAACCCATACATTTTACCAGCCCCTAAAGCTTCTGTATCGTAAACATCCCATGGTTCACTTTCGTCTTGTGATCTATCTACCTTTGGTTCGATAAATTCATCTTTATCAAAATCATAGTAACTACTTATTTTTTTATCAAAAGCTTTTAAAGAATCAGTATTAAATGTACCGCTTTCTTTTCTTACTCTATCAGCGACCTTCAACCCATTAGGTTGTTCTTCTTCTCTAATGATTACTTTTGTTTTTTTAGTTAAAAATTTCTTTTCCATCTTAGTTTTATTTATAAATATCTAAAAATTAGATAATGTTACTTTTTTATTTTTAAATTACCCTTTTTTACGGTCTTCAATACCTTACCTTCACCAAAAACTTTATCAATTTTCATTTCAGACCTATCGGTTAATGTTATAGGTGACCCACCTGGACCTCCAGACCCTTGATTACAGTATGGGAATTTTCTACATTTCTTTTTAATGTTAACAAACTTTCCACCTGGATATGTTTTTTCTGTTCTACCTCTCCATTTACCTTTACCAGCCCAAAATTTAGGTGTTTCATAAGAACCAACAGCTCCCGCATAATCTACTGCCTCATCTAATTCTTCTTCTTCCTCTAAAACTTCCTTGTCCTCATTAAATGAATACATTCTACCTATTGGTAGATTCATTCCGTTAACGGATACTGGTATTTCACTCTTTTTAAATGTTCTTGTAATTGGTCTACCTAAAGCCCCAACATATGATCCACTAGATCCAGCGGATGTAGCCTCATCCATATCTTCAGAATATGACAATGAATAACCATCTACTTCTGATTTACCGTCCTTATGTAATTTTTCCATATCAGATTTCGAAATTCTTATAGTTTTCCTACCCTCTCCTCTAGCTTTTTCTATTGCAACAATACCAAAATTTTCATCACTATAATAGTCTGGATATTCTGAAATATGATCCATTGCAATTTCTCTAGCCTCTTCTTCTGAATCGGTGTGTTCTTTTTCTATTTGACTACCTATACCAATTTCCTTTTTAATGTCCTTTATATCTACATCGTGTTTTTTAGCCAAATCTTCTGGTGTCATATTATCAGCTTCACCACCAACAAATTCTTCTTCTTCTGACCATACAGTACCATTCGCCCATTCTTGACCCATAGTAGCTTTTCTAAATTCTTTACCTATGTTTGAGGTGTCTTCATCTACTGGTTTAGGTACATCATAAATAGAATCACTTTTACATTTAATCCTCATCAACCCAATTATATTATTTAACTTTTTCAATTCTTTTTCAGGTAGGTCATGTAATATATTTAATTGGTTAAACATCTTAACCCCAACTTTTAATTGTTCCCAATTATTACAAGAAAGAATAACATCTCTTGTTTTTCCATAATCGGCTTCCATTTTTTCTCTATCCATCATTTTAACGCTGTTAACCAAAATTGTCTTCTCATCCACAATTCCTTATGTAATTGTACAAGAACATCTTTATTTATATCTACTATCTTTTTTCTAAACTTTGTACCTTTAAGTTCTTTTTCTAATATTTTTAAGACTTTCTTTTCAAGATCACTACCAAAAGCATCCTTAATTTCTTTTCTGATCATAACACCAATATTGGCCTCATCAGTTTTAGTTAAAGATTCTGAAATAATTTGTTTAAGTCTTTTATCATTCATATATTAATAAATATTAAGATTTTAATAAAAAACTATAGTAATATCAATAAAGTTACGATGGGTAATATAACTGATCCAGCTAAACCTAAAAATTTTAAAAACTTTTGTTTTCTAATTTCTTTTTTTTGTTGTTTGATGGTATCATCTTTTAAAGTAATTGTAATATCCTTATTAGAAATAATTTCTTCTAAATTAGTAACTATTTCTTTACAATTAGAATTTTGTAAATTTAGTTTTTCTATTATATCATCTTTAAGGATTATTTTTTCTGTGTTTAAACTATCCCTTTCAACATATATATTTAATAAACTATCAGTAACTTCATATTGTAATAAATCACTAAGTATAAACTTAGCGTCCTCTAAATTCATAATCACTAATGTGTCACCTTTATCGTTAACAGTGGTTTTAATTTCTCCTTCTGAGATAGTCTGCGAGATTGTTGGTAACGCTATTAGCATCCATAATAATAACGTTAGATGGTATTTCATTTTTCTTCCTTTTTAATTTATCTATTTCTTTACTCGAATCTTCTAATTTAACATTTATTTCCTCAACGTCTTCTTCTAAAATAATTACATCCTCTATTAATTTAATATTAATGGAAGATAAACTATCATTATCTTGTAATAATATTTTATTTTGGTTTTCCAACATTAATATTTCTTCTTCGTGAGTATTAATTTCTTTGGTTGGTCTGAATAATAATAATAAAATTACCGCAGCCGCCAAAATTAATATAAAAACTATTTTTATGTCTATATCAAATTTAAACATTCTCTATTGGTTCTTCTTCCATACTACCCGCACCAAATTGTTCTTCATCAAATTCCGTAGATTCTATACTTTCTGGACCTTCTTCAGCGTTTTCATCATCAACAACATCATTTTTATATTCCTCAGCTATTCTGTTTGCCCATTCATTTGACCATGTTTCATAATAAGCAACTAATTTTTGAATTTGTTTTAACACATCATCATTTAACTGAATAAACGTCCCAGTTATATAAACACCCCTCGTATCGTCTAATGAGAAAAACCATTCTACTTTACTATCAGTAAATTCACCACTAAATTCTACATTTTGTGATTTAGGGTATAATTTAAAAGAATTAAAGCTTGCTCTGGGTGTAACAGTATCTCTAAATTTTTTCTCTTCTTCAGATAATTCAGCGGGATCTAATTCTTTATTTTCTGTTGCAGATTCTACTTGCTCTCTTAACATTTTTTTAGTAGTATCAGTTTTTTTAGTGTTTGATTCTCTGATCAATCCTAACATTCTTTTTGTTTCATCGTGTTGGCTCATATCTTTATTTTTTATTTTTTATTTATATTTTGTTGATCTGGTTTGGATATCCATATTTCTATTTTTACCGTTTGTACCCACATTATCTTCCACCTCTGTGTTTGGTTTCAAATCTTTAAATATTTCATAAGCATCTTTATAATACTTACCTACCGAATTTAAACTTTTATCTATATCTTCTGGTGACCTATAATTTTTATCATTATTATTGTGTAATGTTTTTTCTTCTTCAGTAAAATCACTTACTTTTTTTGTATATATTCCTCTACTATCAGAAAATGGTTTATCTAATAGGTTTGGGTTATAACCGTATTTTTTGAATCTTTTCCAGTCATCATCATTTAAACTTAAATTCCATTTAGTTTGCCAAATCTCAGCATTTTTTTTAGATATTTTCTCTAATTCTGTTTCTTCTAAATCTACAGATTCATCATCAACATCTTTTAATAAGGTAATAAACCAACCCTTATCAACAAACGCCTGTTTAATAAATTCTAATCCATCTTCTAGGCTATTAAAAGATGCAAATGCTCTAACCCTTTCTTTATCTTTAGCACAAAATTGATCATTAAATAATTTAGCCTTTTCACCCCAACTACCCGAATCGGTTTGTACCCCAGCATAGTTATTATTAGGTGCACATATGTATTTACCTTTACCTTGTTCTTTCATCATTACAGATAAAATTGCTGATTTGGTTATGGTAGATTCATCTGGAAAAAGTTCATTTAAGGTTTTAGCAATATCCACATTTAAATGACATTTATTTACTTTAGGTATAAATTTTAAATCTTCAAATTTAGTCTTTTTATTACATATTTCAAGATATTCTAAAGATACACCAGCCTGTTCTTTAAATTTTTCTAAAAATGTGTCGTATTTAGAAATAGTATTTTTTACTTTATCTTCATTATCTTCTAAGACAACTTTAAACTTATTTATATTACTATTAGTTAAAGATTCAGACGAAATAGTTTTCACCAACGCATCTTGTGTATCACCGCCAAAATCACCGTCTACTCCATCTCCGTTAATACCATAATTTTTATTTAAATTACCCAAATCAACCAAAGTCTTTTGTAATAATATGATAGGTT
>LWDU01040304.1_pt1 | contig 11232 bp, 15 predicted proteins | sample 727161 | NCBI WGS metagenome assembly LWDU01 (sample SAMN04566230, study PRJNA314399) | hydrothermal vent metagenome | isolation source: deep sea hydrothermal plume seawater | place: Mexico: Gulf of California, Guaymas Basin | collected 2004-07-11 | reverse complement strand
GCCTAGAACAAGAACCCAATCCTTTGTCAGGCTTAACTTGCCGTGATTACGATGATCATGGCGGTGTAGCTGACCGTTCAGCCGAGGTTGAAGGCGAAGTGTCAGTTATAAACCTTGACCCTAAAACGGGTCGCTATAGATCTTCTGAAGACTAGTTTTTAAGAGAATGCCTGTATTCCCGTTTGGGCGCGTCCTAGGATCAGGGCGTGAATATCGTGTGTTCCTTCATAGGTGTTCACAGCCTCGAGATTGTTCATGTGGCGGATTACATGATATTCGTCGGCAATGCCATTTCCACCCAGCATATCGCGGGCTATACGGGCTATATCAAGGGCTTTACCACAGTTATTGCGTTTTAACATTGATATAGCTTCAGGTGCTGCTTTTTTAGCATCACGTAGGCTGCCTAGGCGCCAAGCTGATATTGTGCCAAGAGTAATCTCTGTCTGCATATCGGCGAGTTTCTTTTGAATGAGCTGCTGTGCGGCCAATGGTTTGCCGAATAGGATACGTTCCATGACATAGTCACGTGCTTGATGCCAGCAGGCTTCAGCCGCGCCCATCGCGCCCCAGCAAATGCCATAGCGTGCGCTGTTCAGGCATGAGAAGGGGCCTGTAAGGCCTTCGACTTGTAACAGGTTATCAGAAGGCACAAAGAGAATTTACCTTCAATTTTTGGGGCGGTCAGACCTTCCATGCCTTTTTCAAGGATTAGGCCTATAATTTTACCTTCGTCATTTTTGGCCCAGACGACAAAGACATCGGCAATTGGTGAGTTTGTAATCCATTGCTTATTTCCTGAAACTTTAAAGCCGCCGTCTACGCTTTTGGCACGTGTAGTCATGCCGCCTGGGTCAGAACCACCATCGGGCTCAGTTAGGCCAAAACAGCCGATAAATTCTCCAGATGCCAGTTTGGGCAGGTACTTTTTTTTCTGGTCCTCGGTTCCGAATGTGTAGATAGGGTACATCACCAGTGAAGATTGTACGGAGAGAGCAGAGCGGTATGAACTGTCCACGCGCTCGATTTCCCGCGCAATCAGGCCATATGATACTTGAGACACGCCGGAGCAGTCATAGCCATCTATAAAGCTGCCTAATAGGCCAAGTTCACCCATATCACGCATAATTTGTGGGTCAAATTTTTCATGGCGGTTGGCTTCTATAATGCCAGGCATAAGTTTTTCCTGCGCGTATCCGCGGGCTGTTTCCATGACCATGCGCTCTTCTTCACTAAGAAGCTGTCGAATTCAGGTTTAAGTGAAGGTTTGTTTGTCATGGTTTTAATTTCAGCAATCATGGTTGTTGTCTCTTGGCGTGTTTCTATTTAATTTATAGCAGGAAGAGAGGAAGAACAATGCCAGAAGACCTGTTATCCGGACGCGAAGTGATAATCGAGTTTAGCCCCATTGGTCATTTAGTAAGGGTATCGGCTATGGATACTAAAACGTTGACCGAGGTGACTATATCCGGACCTGCCAGCGCAGGGGAGGCGATGCTAAGGCGCAATGCTGTGAAGCGCCTTGAATATGTTCTTAAAAAGAAAGGATTGATTTAAGGGGCGCCAGACCTTTATATATAAGCCCAACAAAGGAGCTGCCTCGTGAAAATTGCAATTGCCAGTGACCATGCCGGTTACGACGTTAAGGAACAAATCAAAAAACATTACGGTGATCAATATGAATGGCTGGATCTGGGCACGGATTCTGAAGCCTCTGTAGATTACCCTGATTTCGGTCATAAGCTGGCGCAAGCGGTGGAGCAAAATGAGGTCGCTAAAGGCATTATTATTTGTGGTACAGGGATTGGCATTTCGATCGCAGCGAATAGACATAAAGGTGTGCGTGCGGCGCTTTGCACGAACGCAACAATGGCAAAATTGACCAGACTGCACAATGACGCGAATGTTTTGGCGCTAGGCGCCAGAATCACTGGCTTTGAGGTTATTTTGGACTGCGTTGATGCTTTTATGGGCACAGAGTTTGAAGGTGGCCGTCATGAGCGCCGCGTTAACAAGCTAGATGATTAAAGATTACGAATTACGATACATTAAACCTAGATATTAAAAGGATTGTTAAATGTCTGAAGCAGTTAAGAAAATTGATGATAACGCAACGTTTGGTTTTTATAATAATTTAGTCTCTGTGGTGGACCCGGAAGTTAAGGCCGCTATCGATAAAGAATTTGAGAGACAACATCAATATATTGAGCTAATTGCTTCAGAAAACATGACTTCTGCTGCTGTAATGGAAGCACAGGGCTCTGTAATGACAAACAAATATGCTGAAGGCTATGTAGGAAAGCGTTACTACGGTGGCTGTGAATATGTTGATATTGTTGAGAAATTGGCAATCGAGCGTGTGTGCGCGCTGTTTGGCGCACAATTCGCCAATGTGCAGCCAAACTCAGGCTCACAAGCTAATCAGGGTGTTATGCAGGCACTTTTGCAGCCTGGCGATACTATCTTGGGCATGTCTCTGGCAGCAGGAGGTCACTTAACGCATGGTGCGAAGCCTAATCAATCGGGTAAATGGTTTAATGCGGTTCAGTATGGTGTGCGCGAAGAAGATTCTCTAATTGATTACGATGAGGTAGAGCGTCTGGCGAGAGAACATAAACCTAAGATGATTATCGCAGGTGCGTCGGCCTATCCACGTGTCATTGATTGGGCGCGTTTTAGAGCCATCGCTGATGAGGTTGGTGCTTATTTCATGGTTGATATGGCACACTATGCCGGTCTCATTGCAGGCGGTGTTTACCCAAGCCCTGTGCAGCATGCTGATGTTGTAACATCTACAACACATAAAACGCTGCGCGGTCCTCGTGGCGGTGTCATCCTGACAAATAACGAAGAGATTGCCAAAAAGCTTAACTCAGCAATTTTTCCTGGTATTCAGGGCGGGCCACTTATGCACGTTATTGCCGGTAAAGCAGTATGCTTTGGTGAGGCTTTGAAGCCATCTTTTAAGGATTACGCTAAAGCAACATTAGAAAACGCTCAGGTTCTTGCCGCTGCGATTAAGGCCGGCGGTCTTGATATCGTATCTGGGGGTACTGATAGTCATATCGTTCTTGTTGATCTGCGCCCTAAGGGTGTAACAGGCAATATTGCCGAGGTTGCGCTTGAGAACGCTGGTATGACTTGTAATAAGAACGCTGTGCCGTTCGACCCTGAGAAGCCGATGGTGACCAGCGGTGTGCGTTTGGGGTCGCCAGCAGGCACGACACGTGGTTTCGGTGTTGCTGAGTTTAAGCAGATTGGCGAAATGATTGTTGAAGTCATTGACGGTCTGTCTGCGAACGGCCCTGAAGGCAATGCTGATCTGGAAAAAGCTGTTTGGAACAAGGTGCAGGATCTGTGTAATCAGTTCCCTGTCTACCAGAAGTAAGGAGTTACGCGTGATGCGATGCCCTTTTTGCAGTAGTGAAGAAACGCAGGTTAAGGACTCTAGGCCTACCGAAGATAATTCGGCGATCCGCAGACGCAGGTCTTGCCCCTCTTGTGGTGCGCGTTTTACAACCTTTGAAAGGGTACAGCTGCGCGAGATGACAGTGCTAAAGGCGGGTGATCGTAAGCAGCCTTTTGATCGTGATAAGATGATCAAATCCATGCAGATTGCATTGCGTAAACGTCCGGTAGAACTTGAAGATATCGAGAAATCTGCTAACTCTATCGTGCGACAGCTCGAGAGCATGGGCGATGCTGAGATTAATTCAGATGATATCGGTGAGTTAGTAATGAAGGCGCTTGCGCGTCTTGATATGGATAATAGAGTAAGGTGTAACGTGTCCCAGAACCACGCTAATAAAAGCTCCCGTAAGGCTCGTAACAAAGCGGCCCGTCTTTATGCTGTTCAGGCTGTTTATCAGATGGCAGCTAATGACCAGAAGGCTGATCTGGTTATTCAGGATTTTAAGGATAATCGTCTAGAAGAGAAAGTTGATGATCAGGAAATGGTGTTTCCTGATGGCACGCTTTTCACCAATATTGTGAGGGGCGTGGAGGTTCGTGAGACAGATATTGAACCTGTTATTACTACTATTTTGAATAGTAGGGGTGCGTCAACTGCAGAGAATCCGAAGCTTTTGACTGATTTACTGATGCGGAGCATTTTGCTATGTGGTGGTTTTGAGTTGATGGCGCACCTGTTATTATCAATGATTACGTTGACGTTTCTCATGCATTTTTTAGTGGTCAGGAAAGCAAACTGATTAACGGTGTGTTGGATGCTGCTTTCAAGGCATTTCGTGACGGTCTTTAAGAATTAATTTTCTATACTTTCGTATACATAGTACCCCCTAAATTTAACCACTTGATTATAAAGCGCTTTTTCTAAGCGCTTTATGCTTCTTATGGCGCATTTATATAAAATGCCATCATTATGTAACCTAACATTAAGTAAATTGTATTATTCTAATATTTGTAGAAGGGTTCGTGTACCGGGAGTAATAATTATGAAATCAGCCTTTATGGCTTTGTTGGCAATATTAATTCTTGGCGCAGGTGGGGCTGGTGCCTATTTTTATTTTCAGCAACCTGCTCAAGCATCGATTGGCGATACAGCTAAGCATAAAGAAACCAAAGCAGATGCCCATGGCGGTGGTCATGGCAAAAGTGCTTTTGTTGAGCTTGATCCTTTGATTCTTCCTATCATTGATAATAATGGGGTAAGCCAAGTTGTGAGCCTGGTTGTTGTGATTGAAGTAGAGAATGAAAAGAAAGCAGAAGAGGTACGTAAATACGAGCCTCGCTTGAAAGATGCCTATCTTCAGGCGTTATATGGTGTACTTAATAAGCATGTTGCCTTGCAAGGCGGTGTTATTAAGGTTGATATGATTAAAAAGCACCTACAAGATATTAGCCATAAGGTAATGGGCGACGATGTAATTAACGGCGTACTTTTGCAGGTTGTTCAGCAGAGACCCGTTTAAGTTTCAAAGTAATATAAATCAATAGTTTTGGGGCCGCATCATGTGCGGTCCTTTTGCGTTTATTACGCAACTGCAGCATTTTTTTATCATGGTTTTTATCACCAAGGAATTGATTGTATTAGTAAAATTGGCCTTGCGAAGTGTCATTATATTGTGCACCTTCGTACATCCTAAAAATTCCCAGGGATGGAAATAATAAACAATCAAAACACGAGGGAACTATGATTGAACAAACTAGTATTAACCTACTGATCCTGTGTTCGGGTCTGGTGGCATTGTTTTATGGCGCCTACACCGCACGCAAGGTCTTGTCGGCAGATGCCGGCACAAAGAAGATGCAGGAAATTGCGTCTGCTATTCAGGAAGGCGCTGCTGCTTACCTGAACCGTCAATATAAGACAATTGCTATCGTTGGTATTGGTGTGGCTGCACTGCTGCACTTCCTGCTCGGTATGCACGTCGCCGTTGGCTTTGTTATTGGTGCTGTCTTGTCAGGTATTGCCGGTTACATCGGTATGAACGTATCTGTGCGTGCCAATGTTCGTACTACACAGGCTGCGACTAAGGGGCTTAATGAGGCGCTTGACGTTTCATTTAAATCAGGTGCCGTTACAGGTATGCTGGTTGTTGGCCTCGGTTTGCTGGGTGTTGGTATTTATTACATGGCACTGGCTTACTACAATCTGACAGATCGCGAAATTCTCGAAGGTCTAGTTGGTTTGGGCTTTGGTGCGTCTCTGATCTCCATCTTTGCCCGTCTGGGCGGTGGTATCTTTACAAAAGGTGCTGACGTTGGCGGTGACATGGTTGGTAAAGTTGAAGCCGGTATTCCTGAAGATGACCCACGCAACCCTGCGACAATTGCCGATAACGTTGGTGACAACGTTGGTGACTGTGCGGGTATGGCGGCTGATTTGTTTGAAACATATGCCGTGACGGTTGTTGCGACGATGTTGATTGCATCCAGTGTGTTTGCTGCTGAATATGTTCAGCCAATGATGATGATTCCCCTGATGATTGGTGCTGTATGTATTATTGCATCTGTTATCGGTACTTTCTTCGTTAAGTTGCCGACAAACGGTACAAATATCATGGGCGCTCTTTATAAGGGTCTGATTGTCAGTGGTGTCTTGTCTGTGGGCATGATCGCTGCATTGTTTGCCAATATGGGTATGGATGCTCCGATTGGTTTAGCTAATGGCGAATCAATTACGCTGACGAACTTGATGTACTGTGCCTTGACAGGTCTGGGTGTTACTGCCCTGATCGTCTGGATTACAGAGTACTATACAAGTACAAACTACCGTCCTGTGCGTGAAATTGCGAAAGCGTCAGAAACAGGTCATGGCACAAACGTGATCCAGGGTCTGGCTTTCTCAATGGAAGCAACAGATTCTGATTGCGTTCGCGCAAGCAGGTCTGTTCGGTATCGCGATTGCTGCGACGACGATGTTGTCTTTGGCAGGTATGGTTGTGGCACTTGATGCTTACGGTCCTGTAACAGATAACGCAGGCGGTATTGCCGAGATGTCAAACTTGCCTAAGAAGGTGCGTGAGACTACGGATGCTCTGGATGCTGTTGGTAACACAACGAAAGCTGTGACTAAGGGTTACGCGATTGGTTCAGCCGGTCTTGCTGCTCTGGTGTTGTTCGCGGCTTATACAGAAGAGATCAAACATTATATTCCTGATCTTGCGGGCATTACATTCCCGCTTCAGAACCCTTATGTTGTGATCGGTCTGTTCCTTGGTGGTTTGCTGCCGTATCTGTTCGGTGCGATGTCTATGCTGGCGGTTGGCCGTGCAGCGCAAGACGTTGTTCAGGAAGTGCGTCGTCAGTTCAAGGAAATCAAAGGTATCATGGAAGGCAAAACCAAGCCTGAATATGGCCGTGCCGTTGATATCCTGACGCAAGCTGCGATCCGTGAGATGGTTGTGCCGTCTATGCTGCCAATTCTGGCACCTGTCGTGCTGTTCTTCGGTGTGTTCTACATTACCGGTGATATGCTGCCAGCATTTCAGGCTTTGGGTGCGATGCTGATGGGTACGATTGTTACCGGTCTGTTCGTTGCGATTTCAATGACGTCTGGTGGCGGTGCATGGGACAATGCCAAGAAGTATATCGAAGACGGTAACTTCGGCGGTAAAGGCTCTGAAGCACATAAGGCATCAGTAACTGGTGATACAGTTGGCGACCCGTACAAAGATACGGCTGGTCCTGCTGTAAACCCGCTGATCAAGATCACAAATATTGTTGCGATCTTGTTGGTAGCGATCGTTGCAAAGACAATGATGTAATCTGATTTCTAGATTTAATTAGAAAGCCCCGTTCATGCGGGGCTTTTTTATACTTGCTATGAAGGTTCTCTGCGCGGGGGAGGGGTTATGGGCAGTGTTGGGTCATATGTGTTTATTTCACATTGTTGATTGTGACCTTCTAGTGCCTCTATGGCGGCATCGTACTGCTTTAGTTTTTCCTTGTACCAAGCACTATCTTTATCTTCGGAGTTTTCAACGAGCTGTTCTTTTAAGTAACGTACCATTTCGATGGTGTAATAGCTTGGTGGTTGATCTTCATCAGTCCATCCGAAATGCTCTTTATCTTCTTCTGTGTGTTCGAATCGGGCGAGTTTGATGCCATTTATGTCTTCTATACATTCGAATTTTTGTATTGATTTGAGTGTATCGCTCTCGAAGTCATCACTAATAATGGGTGTGGATCCTGGGTCTTCTAATGTTATGGAGCCTGCATTGGCAATGGGGCTTACCAGCATAAATGCTGATAGGGCAAGTCCTGCTGTACGATTATAGCCTTTCATTACACACCTCATCTAATATGATGGGGTATTCTGTCTTATTTTTATGGTAAGTGGCAAATTCGCTTATTCAGGCGGCTTGAAGCGCCCGATATTGCCCAGAAGCTGCTGCATTACAGTTATTTCGTTGCCCGAAGTGTGGGTTTTGTCACGTGCAACGGGGATATTCATGCGGTTAGTGTCGACGTCTTCAATTTTCTCGACCATGCCGTCATCGTTGAAAAAGACAACGACAACACGTTCGTTTTTAACTTCGGGGTCGAATACGCCGCGTTTTTCTGTTTCTTGGCCCAGATAATACCATACATCGTCATCAAACGGGGCACGGGTAGTAGGAGACCCTAATTTGCGTAGGATGTCGCTACGGCCGTCTACGCCCGCTTGGATGTCCTCCAGCTGGTAATCCTCAATTAGGTTGCCACGCACATTATGTGTCGGCGTACAGGCGGCTAGGCCTGCAGCGGTCAAAATAGCGAATGATGTCAATTTCAAGTTTTTCATGGTGTTTACCCTTAAAAATGATATATAGCTTGCTGAATAGCACAAATCAATTGCAGGAAAATGGTTGTAAACATGTTTGGCCTATTTGAAAAGAATCCTACAAGAAAACAAACCGCGCGTGCGCTTTATGATGTCTTGAATGATCAAGCTCGTCAGGAGGCATTTTATCGTGATTACGGCGTTGCTGATACTGTGGATGGGCGTTTTGACCTGATATGTCTTCATAGCTTTTTGGTTATGAGCCGTATGCAGCTTGAAGGCAAGGAAGGCCAGCGTATGTCACAGGCGCTTTTTGATGTGTTATTTAAGCAGTTTGAATACGCTTTGCGTGAAATGGGTATTGGTGATCTTAGCGTGCCGCGTCATGTGAAGCGTATGATGAATGCCTATAAAGGACGTTTCTTTGCCTATCAGGAAGCCCTGAAGGTTGATGATAATGGAATGCTTCGGGAGGTCATCAGACGTAATTTGTTCGGGATGGATGATACTGTAGAGAGCGAGACGTTAAAGGTTATTGCAGATTATATCCGCACTAACCACAAGCATATTGCCGTCATGTCATTGGACCAGTTGCTTGAAGCCAAAAACGTATTCAGCCATAATATCGTGGAAGGAAGAAAGAAGAATGAAACAGGTAACACCTCCAGAATGGTCGCATAACGTAGAAGCCGAAGATATCGGCGATCATCCTGTTAGAAAACAGATTTCAGCTTCTCCACAGCAGCGTAAAGACCTTGCGCGCCGCCTAGGCATTGAAGCCGTCAATAGTTTGAAGGCTGATTTGGTGCTGAGCCAGCAGGCCGGTAAGAGCGTGATTAACGTGAGTGGTCAGTTTGAAGCCAATGTTACACAAACTTGTGTTGTGAGCGGTGATGCCTTTGATAGCGTCATGAATGGCGATGTTGAGGGCTGGTTTGCTAATCCTGCGCATATTGTGTCTTTAGATAAGGCACGCAATATTAAAAAGAGTAAAAAGGGTGAAAGCGAAGTGCCGATGATCGATGAGAAGGATGATCCTGAGCCGATTGTTGATGGTTTGATTGATATTGGCGAGCTGGTTACGCAGCATTTGTCTTTGCAATTAGATCCGTTTCCGCATAAGGAAGGTGAGCATTTCGAGACAGGCGACGAGAGTTTTGTTCAACGTCCGAACGAGGAACGTCAAAACCCTTTTGCAGGTTTAAAGGCGTTAAAAGAAAAAAAGGAAAAAGAGAAAGCAGAATAATCTGTTTTTTTCTTGCCAATGGGGCATATTTGCGATAGAAAACGCACTCATTATTAAAAAGGATTAGAAAAATGGCTGTTCCAAAGAGAAAAACTTCTAAGTCCAGACGCGACCAGCGTCGTGCGCACCATGCGCTGACTGCTGTTAACTGGGTTGAAGACCAGAACACAGGCGAACCTGTGCGCCGCCACCATGTCGACCTGAAAACAGGTATGTACAAGGGTCGTCAGGTAATCGAAGTCGCCGATTAATCATAATTGACATTCATCTCGGACGCTGCGAGTGTATTTCGCAGCGTTTGCTATTTCGAGGTATTGTTAAATCATGTCATCAGAACATCAAACTATGGCCTTAGATGCTATGGGGGGCGATTTTGGCCCTGAAGTTGTCGTTCCTGCGGCTGCGGCTGCTTTGGAAGAGCTTGGTGGCAATATTGAATTTATCTTTTTCGGTGATGAAAACCGTATCAAGCCTTTGCTAGCCAAGCATGAGGCGCTTCAAAATGTATCCCGCGTCCGTCATACAGATAAAATGATTGCGAATGACGAAAAGCCTTCTGTGGCTTTGCGTACCGGTCGTGAATCCAGTATGCGGCTTGCGATTGATGCTGTGAAAGAAGGGCAAGCGGATAGTATCGTTTCTGCAGGTAATACGGGCGCGTTGATGGCCACAGCCAAAATGGTGCTTAAATGCCTGCCAGGTATTAACCGTCCTGCGATTGCCAGTGTGTTTCCGACGAAAAAAGATGACACGGTTATGCTTGATCTGGGTGCTAACCTTGCTTGTGATGCTGAGATTTTAGTTCAGTTCGCACTTCTGGGCTCTGTTTATGCGCGTACAGTGCGCGGCTTGGGACGTCCTTCGGTCGGTATTCTGAATGTTGGTTCAGAAGATATGAAAGGCCCTGAAAGCGTTCGTGAGGCGGCTTCTATTCTTGCCCATGTTGATTTTCCGGGTGAATTTACGGGATTCGTTGAAGGTAATGATATTCCGATGGGCACAGTGGATGTTGTTGTGACTGACGGCTTTACAGGTAATATTGCTTTGAAAGTTGCTGAAGGCGGTAGCTATTTCAAAGAGGCTCTGTCTTCTACTTTACTGTCTCGCCTTGGCGCCTTGCTGGCGATGAAGGCGCTCAAGAAGGTTAAGCAGCGTATTGATCCGCGTTACTACAACGGCGGTATGTTTTTAGGTTTGAATGGTATTTGTGTGAAAAGTCATGGCGGTATGGATGCTTATGGTTTTTCACGTGCCATTATTGTGGCGGCTAATCTAGTGTCGCAGGGTTATAACAAGAAAGTTGCGACTGAAGTGGAACAGCTTATGAGTCAGGAATCATTTATGACAGCCAGTGCTTTGGCGGATTCGGGGATGTCATGATCCGTTCAGTGATAGCTTCTTGCGGTTCATATTTGCCAGAGCGCATAATGACCAACACCGATATGGAGAAGGTTGTTGATACGAGCGATGACTGGATTCAGCAGCGTACAGGTATTAAAGCACGTCATATCGCCAATGATACTGAAACGACGTCTTATATGGCTTCTCAAGCTGGTAAGAATGCATTAGCAGCAGGTGGTTTAAGGCCTGAAGATATTGACGCAGTCATTGTGTGTACATCCACTCCTGACAATACATTTCCCTCTGTAGCGGCGAGTGTTCAGGCGCAGCTTGATATTCCGCCGTGTCAGGCGTTTGATTTGCAAGCAGTATGCTCTGGTTTCGTGTATGGCATTACTGTTGCCAATATGTTTATCAC
>LWDU01039683.1_pt1 | contig 11232 bp, 7 predicted proteins | sample 727161 | NCBI WGS metagenome assembly LWDU01 (sample SAMN04566230, study PRJNA314399) | hydrothermal vent metagenome | isolation source: deep sea hydrothermal plume seawater | place: Mexico: Gulf of California, Guaymas Basin | collected 2004-07-11 | reverse complement strand
TGAACCCACGGCTACTCGGCCTGGCGGAGCGCATCATGGGGCCCTTCGTCCAGGGCGACGGCTTCTACGTGGTTGGTATCCCACCGGCGCAAATGATTGGCTGAGCGACGGGGGGGGTGCATCTCGGACCGATCTGCTGTCCGAAGCAGCAAGCTGGCACCGTGACGCGTATTCCCATCACCGTATGTGGCGCGGTACCCCAGGCTGGGCTCTCCACTAGCATGGGTCAACTATCGAATTTTACTCCAGTCTGATACCCACCGGTCCACCGTTCAGTGCAAATCCACTTGAAGCCAGATGATTACCTCGAATTATCTATTAATCAATAAAAAATCGGATTTTTTCTTCCGCTTTAAGCAAAAGGCTAAAGACCTTAATAGTGCGAGCATAAGTCCAAGCAAGAAATAACCACTGAACTACTAAACCTGATTATTTGAGCGCGATAGATAACAAAAATACCCTAACCAGACGACAAGGCGAGGAAGATGAATGCTATAATGTGGGCCATCGGGCTGTTCTCAACACTGATCGGCTGTTTACCCGAGGGCGGAAACGAGAACGTGAAATCTGCGACGACAGAACATAAGGCGGTGACCTTGGCACCTGTAGATACAGTACAGACGAGCAAGCTATTGCCACCTGTTGTAGTTGCCGAATACGACCTAGTCGCTCTCGAACTTGCTGGTGCATTCGCTGATATTGCTCAACGCAATGTACAGGTCGAAAATGATCCACTTTATAAAAGTGGCCGACGGCGTTTTCGCGGTTACGCCCTCAACGAGGTGCTGGATCGTCTGGAAGATTTTTCAAGTTTTTCGACGCGCCACCATAGCTTGGTCTGGGTCTGTGCAGACGGATATCGGACTACCTATGAATTTCACTCAATCAACGGAAACGGCGGTGTTCTCGCTACCGGGCTGACAGATACCGAGGGCCACGCATGGCACTCTTATAAGCAGGGTAAGAGAACCAATAAACAGCGTCCCTGGCCCTATCAACTGACCAAATTACAGATTGTCTCCACCGAACGAATCGCGATGCGTCTTTCCACTCCAGATCCTGAAGCGCACGGGGAAGGCGAGCGACTATACAAGAAACACTGTATGAGCTGCCATTCTATGAACCTGATTGGCGGAATTATGGGCCCCGAAATGAACGTTCCGAGAAACATACTCGAATACCGATCAGAGAGCGACTTTATCGCCTTTGCTGCCAATCCTCAAGCTTTTCGCGCGCGTAGCGCAATGATCAAAATGCGATATTTGGGAGAGGATAAACTCAAAAAGATCACCGGTTACGTAAAATCGATGTCAGCGCGAAAAGTCTGCGTAACCGCCATGGGCTGTGCTGAGTATGCTGATGGACTCGAGTAATACTCGAACCACGGACGAATCTCTGACGAAAACATTTAAGTAGAGATTCTGTTATGGAAGTACAATACGTAACAATCCCGCTGAAAATATAGATAACTATAGAGTATCAAAAAGAGGCGACATTTTTAATAGAATTTTTTTATCTCTATTCATCTACACAAATCAGGTTTTGTTGCATTAATTGGGCTTGGAGAGTTGGAATAGGACAGACAGACTTTCGAACTGGAACACAATATTCTGAAGCATATTGTTGAAGGAAAGCTGTAAAGATAGTGGTATTATAGGAGTGGGGCGACTATACCTAGGCGCTGCGCCCGGTCATTTAGCGGCGAATCTGTCCTATTGTTGGCATCAGCCATCCGGTCTATCGCTAGCAACCCGATACTACACGAGGACGATGCGGTCATAACTGGCGTGCAACAAGCGGTAGAAAAATATCTAGCGTACGTTTTAGTAGGTTGTTCAAGATCCCTTGTAGCTGGGGCTGTTGCTGGAGTAACAAATGGCCCTAGCTTTTTTTGTGATCAGATAAATTTAAATAAGCGATCTAGGTCGCTCGCTCCAGCTCTTTTTTCCGTTATAAACACCTCCAACTATTTGACTTACATTGTAGTCGCAGTATATTACTGCTAATTATTTGGCGTAAAGTTTACGATGCGCAATAGGTCTTGCTATGTCCTCTCGCGCGGATATTTGGCAAGCCGGCAACTAACCCATATCGCATAAGACCATGTATCAAGACTATACAATCACGCACCTCAGACAACTTGAATCTGAAGCGATTTATATTCTGCGTGAAACTGCAGCTCAGTTTGAATCCCCCGTCTTGTTATTTTCCGGTGGCAAAGATTCTATTGTGATGGCGTATTTGGCCAAAAAAGCTTTTTGGCCGGCAAAGCTGCCATTTCCCCTCATGCACGTCGATACCGGACACAATTTTCCGGAAACGATAGAGTATCGCGATGCCTTTATTGCCACACTTGGAGCAGACTTAATCGTTGCATCGGTTCAGGAAGCAATTGATACAGGCAAGGTCATCGAAGAAAAAGGCCCTTATGCAAGTCGCAATAGCCTACAGACGGTGGCGCTGCTCGAAGCGTTAGAAGCCGGTCAGTATGATGCTGCACTCGGTGGCGGCCGTCGCGATGAAGAAAAAGCGCGGGCAAAAGAACGTTTTTTCTCTCATCGTGATGCCTTTGGTCAATGGGATCCCAAAAATCAGCGACCCGAACTGTGGAATATCTTTAACGGGCGCAAGCACCACGGTGAGCACTTCCGTATCTTTCCGCTCAGCAATTGGACCGAAATGGATATTTGGCAATATGTCAAAGCCGAAGATATTGAGTTGCCCAATCTCTACTTTTCGCACCAGCGCGACTGCATTGTGCGGCAAGGGGTCATCATGGCAGTGACCGATTTTATTGAGGTGCAAGCGGATGAAGAAATAGAGAATATGACGGTTCGCTTCCGCACCATTGGTGATGCAACATGTACTGGAGCCGCACTATCGACCGCCAGCAGCCTAGAGGCTATTATTGCCGAAGTGGCTGCGGCCCGACAAACTGAGCGCGGCACCCGCGCCGATGATAAACGCTCAGAAACCGCCATGGAAGATCGCAAAAAAGAAGGCTACTTTTAGCCCTCGTTCCGTTGGTATACAAAAGAAGTCAGATTCGGTATCCACCGTTCCTACAAATAGATCTTCAATCCCTCTGCAAGTAGATAAAATGAGCGAAAATACGACCGCAGGTTATCTCAATATGGACCTTTTACGGTTTACTACTGCCGGTTCTGTTGATGATGGCAAGAGCACGCTAATTGGGCGCTTATTATATGATAGTAAAGCCATATTTGAAGACCAGCTTGAAGCCATAGAACAAAACTCTAAGGCTCGCGGCGATGAGAATATTAATCTCGCCTTATTGACCGACGGGTTGCGTGCTGAACGCGAGCAGGGGATTACCATTGATGTAGCCTACCGCTATTTTGCAACCCCCAAGCGCAAGTTCATCATTGCCGATACCCCAGGGCATATTCAATATACCCGCAATATGGTAACCGGTGCTTCTACAGCAAATCTGGCGATTGTTCTAGTGGATGCACGCAAGGGCGTAATTGAGCAGACCTGTCGCCATGCTTTTATCGCCGATTTATTACGTATCCAGCACATTGTGGTCTGCGTAAACAAAATGGACTTGGCCGATTGGTCGCAGGAAATTTTTGATAACATCGTCGGCGATGTAAAAAAGTTTGCTTCGCGCCTTAATAACATCATAGACATAACCTTTATACCAGTTAGCGCCCTGCTGGGCGATAATATTGTCGATCCATCCGAGCACATGAACTGGTACGAGGGACCGACACTACTCTACTATCTCGAGACCGTATACATCGGCGCCGAGGCAAACCACGTTGACGCTCGCCTGCCGGTACAATGGGTTATCCGGCCGCATTCGGATGTGTGGCATGATTTTCGTGGTTTTGCCGGTCGTATTGCCGGCGGTGTATTTAAACCCGGAGATGAAGTGACGGTTCTACCGTCCGGATTTCAAAGTAAAGTAAAGGCCATACATACTTTAGACGGCGAATTAGCAGAAGCATATGCCCCCATGTCTGTAGCGGTAACTCTGGTTGATGAAATAGATATTTCGCGCGGCGACATGTTGGTTAAGCCGAACAACCCACCTGTACCCCGCCAGGATGTTGAAGCAATGATCTGTTGGTTTTCCGCAGATAAGACGCTTGCGGCCCGAGGCAAATATATCCTCCGCCATACGACCAAAGAAGTAAAAGCCATTGTAAAAGAAGTGCGATACAAGGTAAATATTAACACCTTGCATAAGATCGAAGCAGATCTGGAATTTACGCTCAATGATATCGGCCGTATATCACTGCGCACCTCAGCACCAATAATTGCTGACAGCTACAAAAGAAATCGCATTACCGGCAGTTTTGTGTTGATTGATGATCAGACGAATGAGACGGTTGCCGCAGGTATGATTATTTAATTCTACCTAGCGGGCAACCAACTTACGGACCCGCCACCTCACACGTCTAGATGCTGCCAATGCGGAGCGTTGAACGCCACCCAGCCAAGCAGACGCGCCCAGCAGAGTCGAGGATCATCGCAGCAGCAGTAGTTTCCACGCCCCCGTCCAACGCGACTCCGGCTCCATTCTGTAGAGATACACGCCGCTCGCCAACTCCCGTCCCAGATCGTCGCGGCCATCCCAGCGCACGGTGTGGTACCCGGCCGGACGCCATCCCCTTGCCAGTGTCGCGACGCGCTGGCCGCCCAGATTGTACAGGGACAGCTCAACCTCCTCTTCCATGGGCAGCGTAAAGCCAATCACCGTCTCGCTGTTGAAGGGGTTGGGGTAGTTCTGCGAAAGAGAGAAGCCGGCGGGGGCACCCCCAGCAGTGCGCGGCTCTTGCTCAATCGGGGTCTCCGGGTCGCCCGCGCGCCTGGAATCGGTCACAGCCGCGAATTTGATCCTGAAGGGCGATGCGTCGCCGGTAGAGTAAGCCACCGCGTGTATGAAATGCTCCGATGAATTGACAATCGTGTTCATGTTGATGCCGTTGCCGGGGTCGGCCAGCGGGTCCGTGGATTCATCTACTAGCATCACGGCGTTGCCCCAGATCCCTTCAGCCAACTCCCTGAACTGCACGGAATTACTCGACAGGCCGAGCCAGGTGACGATCACGTGGTCCGGACCCACCCGAGTTATAGAGGTGTGACCCGAGGCGTTGGAGTTGACCATGAATGGCTGACTCCAGCCGGCATCGTGGGCTCTCTTCTGGTAGAAGATTGTTCCTGCTCCGTGAACAACGTGAACGTCTTCTCCGTCGCCGACGACATTGAAGAAGGAGTAGGGAGAGCCGGGGCTGACCACGACCTCCTCGTCTTCCCATGCCGTACCGTTCCAGCAGCGCGCGGCATATACATATTGGTCGTCAATGTAGGTGTTGTAGAGCCAGAGCGTCTTCCCATTGCTCAATGTGGCGCCGAGAGGATCGGGGTAGCCTTCGACGGTTTTTTGGACGAGAGTGAACGGGAAACCCGGCGCCGTCGTCCAGGTTCCGTCGTTCGTCGTGGCCTTGAGCACAATGGCGTAGTAGGGGGGCATGTTGGGAACCTGATAGACCAACTGCATGAACGATATCCATGGATAGCCATTCGCATCGACAATGATTTTTGGATACATCACGTTCATGTCCTGGGGCGTATCATGAACGGCCCGTACGGGGGCCGACCACGCCATAGTTCCGTCGTGGTTCGGTTTGCCGCGGCGATAGTATACATCGGCTCCCAGCGCTGAGGTGCAAAGGGCGTAATGGAAGTATACGCCGTCGAACCAGCCGCCGAAGCGATGGCCGAAGTGCCCTCCCGCCCCGAACATCGTCGGTGCGCTCCAATTCACGCCATCGGCGCTGGTGCGGAACACACCATTGGTGCCATCGGAGTAGAAGACCCATATCAGGCCGGACATGCGAAACACCTTGCGTTGCTTGGGGTAGTTCACCGCCCACCCGTTGCTGGCCGAGGTTGTTGAGACCAGAGATCTCACGGCTTCTTCCTGCGCCGCGCATGGCGCTGGGCCCGCGAATAGCATGAGCATCGCGATGGCCCTGGAGAGCATTGATAGGGGAAGTGCAATTTGTCTTCCCATGGATGCCAGGCTCCGCACAGGATGTAGTCGTGGTGGATTGCCAGGCCATTTTCATGGTAAAAGGCAAATGGCCTGATAACGGTTCGGGGCATGGTACTGCGACTGTCGCTCCCCGTCAAGCACTAGTGGAGGTAGATTAATTACCGGGGGAAATCAAGTTGTATGCGATACTGGCGTTTCGCCAGAAGTATTTTTCCGCCGACACTCTGCCCTTACCCTCGAAGTAGCGAGCAACTATTTGATGGGCAGTGGCAAAATCGCTGACGCGCTCGATCTGTGGCCAGTTACTCGCGTATATCAGTCGGTCCTGGCCGAAGGCGTCCCACACCGCGTCGAGCGCGGGCCGGTAGTATTCGACATCGGCGGGGGCCGGGGTGACTTCGGTCATCTGCACCAGGGCCGAAACTTTGCAGTAAACTTGAGGCCAGACGGAGATCTCGTACAGGCTGCGCACCCATTCGGGATTGGGCGCCCGGCCGTCGATGGGGCGGCCTTCGGCGATATGGTTGAGCACTACGCGAAGCCCGGGTACCCGGCGTATAAGTTCGGCGACGTAGTCGAGGGCGGTATAATCGCCGTGGAAGTCGAGCGCGAGGTCGCGGGCGGCGAGCAGTTCGAGGCTTGCGACCAGTCGAGGGGATATACTGTTCATGGCCTGCCGGGGATGATCGACATAGTCGTGGCAGCAGTCCATATGGAGTCGGAAGCCTTTGAAGAGCGGATCGCTAGCGTCGCGCTCAAGGTCACGGGTAAAGGTCTCTGCGAAGGGGTCTAGATACCCCACGAGACCGACGATAAAGGGATCTTCGGCGGCTCGGTCGAGAATCCACTGGTTGTCCTCGACATTCCCACTAGACTCGACCACCACCGTGCCGGTCACGCCCTCGGGCACGGCCAGGGTTTTGTAGGTTTCGAGTAGTTCGGTGCGGAAAAGCAGGGGCTGCGGCGTGGATGGGGCGCCGATATGGGTGTGGGTGTCTACTACCATCGGCATAACCATGATTCCTTGGGCAAGAGATCGTTCGTGCACACTTGTCAGCTAAGTAGATGTCCTATTATGCAACCGGCATCATCTTTTGAATCGCGTGTTCAATCGTATGGAGGTCGTTAAAGTCGGGACTCTGCCCATGCAGATTGCGATCGATCGCCGAAAGGCGAGTGCAGTCCTCTTCGCTACCTCCTAGCCTTGGCCTGCCCAACCCGTAACGACTCACTTTACCGAGGCGAAACAGTAAATGTCAACCCCATCAATACCCCGCCCGCCACAAAGCATCCACTATTTACTACCTCGTCCTTAATCCACAGCCTGCCATTTTCGGATGTCCATTTCTTCATCCGCCTATGACCTCGGATGAGGGGTATAGGTAGAATAACTAGAGACATTATATAATGGTGCAGCCTCTAGTTGCCAAGAATTTTCTTAAATGGCGCTGAGGCTGCTTGTGCCAACAAGGTTTTGGTGAGGAGATCGGAGACTGCGACCGAGTTCCTTGACCTCGTTTTTACTATGAGCCGTTTCGATGTCATTATTGCCAATCGATTCGATACGCTCTATACCGAGATAAATTGCTCAAGGGTTAGATAGACTCTGACCTTGGCCGCCTCTATCGGATGATCCGTTCTGCGGGTGTGGCCATCGTGCACATTGCCCGGCCATTCATGGTCTAGCAGTAGGGCCATTCTATATTGCGCCCAGTGCGCGCATTATAAATAGCAATAAAGTGCTGCACTAAAAGTGGGATATCTTCTTTACGCTGGCGCTGTATCTTGATTTTTATTTTTGGGGGGACAGTGGCGTCAACAGGCGTAGGTCGCACCTGGCCGATCAGGCAGAGGCTTTTGTGGTCGCCCCCCTCGAGCGGTGCGAGGCCGGTGGAACCTCAGATCCGGTTGGACCGGGCAGCAACAGGTCCAGACTGCTTTAGTTGCAATGCAATTTTCAAACAGGGCCTATCAGGCCGCGCCCAGCACTTCACTCAGCCGGCACGCCACTTTTTCTGCTTCGCCCTCTTCCATCATATAGGGGTTGATTGAGACGCCGTTTTCGCCGCCCGATATTTCGATGCGCGGTTCGCCCGCTGCCAACTGCTCCCGAACCTGGGCGCCGGTCATCCCCAGTCGAGTCGGGTCCCACCTGATTGACAGATGGGGGGCGACATTGGAGCGGCCCGGCTGGCTCACGGTGGCCTCCACCGTATCAAAAGCGGTGGCGGCTTGGGTGATTAGTTCCAGGCGCCGTTCCCATTCGCGCCATTCGGCTTGGTGGTCGCGCGCGACCCATTGCTCGACGGCGGCCAAAAGCCCCATGATTTCCTCTTTGCCAACTTTCATTGGTCGGCCGATCGAGCCGTGAGGACAGCCGTTGGCAAAGGCGGCCTGGAGCAATTCTTTGCGGCCCAGCACCAGTCCCGAGACTTGGGGGCCGCGCAGGCACTTGCCGCCCGAATAGGCCACCGCGTCGACGCCTTGTTCCAGGTACCAGTTGGGCGCGTCGGGGCGCTCGGCGGCGGCGTCGACTAAGGTGGGCACGCCGTGGGCGTGGCCGCTGGCGGCCATATCCTTGACCGAGATCTGCCCGCGTTCGGCGGCGTCGCCGAAAATAAAGATCATGACGGTGCGGTCGGTGTAGGCGGCTGCCAGTTCTTCGGGGGTCTCGACTTCGACAAAGCGGGTACCGACGGCGGTGATGGCGCGGTCATAGCCGACTCGATGCGATTTTTGGACGATTATTTCGTTTTTCATTCCGGTAGTGTCGGGCAGCCGAGCGATTTTTTTGGGGTCGGTGCCGGTGACACAGGCGGCCGTCACCTGGGTCAGGGCGGCGGCGCAGCCGGCGGTGACTAGGCCGTACTCGCACTGCATCAGCTGGGCGAGGCGTTGGCCGACCGCGTCCATCAATTCGGCGATTTTGACGTAGCCGGTCGAGGCCTGGGACATGGCTTGGCGTACTTCGGGCAGGGCTAGGGAGCCTCTTAGGGTGGTGATGGTGCCGATGCAGTTGACGAAGGGGCGGACGCCCAAATCGGCGTAGGTGGGGACTTTGAGGTCTGCACTCATGGTGGCTTTCTCGGGTTGGGGTTAGCTCTTTTGAGCAGCTACGTTGATGGCAGGGCGTATCTGTAAACTCCAATTGGAATTTCGCAGCCGCCAGGTGGCCGGGAGAATCTGCGTGGCCCGCACTTGCCGTATCGCAGAGGATATGACTCGCTCGAGGGAATGAGGAAATATAGGTCATTAGCCCCTTGCATACTCCTGCTTTTTTGGTCTGCGGTAGACTGGGTCAATTGGGGGGTACTGTAAATTGAGTATCGCTAAAGCAGCCGGGATGCCGGTCCGTATCGGCGGCCACTTATCGCACGCTAGCGGAGCGATAAGCAACAGCAACGCGGCATCCGGGATAAGGGCTCAGATAAACAGTGCCTGCGCGCACTGCAATGGCGAGAGGTCCGCCGCTGACCCATGGCCGTTGAGAGACGGAACTAAGGCGCCAGGTCCGCGAAGAGCGGAATCCGAACCTGCCGTCCGAGCGTGCAACGTGGTACCGCAAATGGCATCAGTCGTGCGGATCGGATATCGAATGCCTTGATGAGCGGGCCTCGCGTTTGGCACTGGTTTCTACGATGATCTTCTTGAATGAGGGAAATTTCTCTAGCAGTTGGTCGAAACGACTTTTGTCGAGACTATAGATATTGCAATAACCCATGGCATAGACCGTGGCGTTGCGGGGCTGTTCCCTGAGCAGAGACGTCTCGCCGAAAAAACTACCCTCACCCAGCACTGCCAACGAGTCCTGCTCGTTGGCGCTTAAGATCCGAACGCTCCCCTTGCTAATAAAGAACATACTATCACCGCGATCGCCCCTGCGGACGATCAGATCCCCGGGCATGTAAATATGGATATTGAGATAGCGGGCCACCTCTTGATGAAAGACAACGCCCGCTTCGCGAAAGAGGGGCACCTGCGACAAAAGCGGCTTTCGCAGAAAGAGCGCGACTTCAGTCTGCAGCGAATCCGGGAGGTCGTTAATCACTTCGTCCTCTTTGTGATCAAGGCGATTTTCCCAGATATACTGGTAATATTCGCGAATTCGCTGTTCGAGGTCCGCGGGAATCGCCCGGTAGGCGAGAAACGCGTCGACCACCGCCATTTTTCGTGAGAAATCCATCCGCGCCGTATCGAGATTGCCCAGTAGATTTGCGATATTAGCAATGATATAGCCGTAGGTTCCCACGCCTAGGACCATCACAAAGATGGCGTAAACAAGTTGAATGTTAGATGATGGTGTTATATCGCCATAACCGACTGTAGTCATCGTGGTGATCACCCAGTAGATCGCTTTTACGTAGACGGTCGTCCGGTCAATCTCCAGACCGATGCCGCCCAAACTGATCCAACCACAAGCCATCCAGTGCGCGGCAAAAACCATTAGCAAGAGAAAGATGGACATCCGCAGAACACTGGGATTAAGTGAGTGAAACTGCCCCCACTTGCGCATCAGTGGAACGATCTTAGCCAGTTTCAGCAGCCGAATCAGGCGCACCATGCGCAGAACCTTCAGACCCTGGCCGTTGCCTAGAGGGACGCCAACCAGCAACAAGGCGAACGGCAGAGCGGCCAGCAAGTCGATAGCAAACCAGGTTTTCAGATACGAGTAGTTGATTCTCTCATCGTTTTCGAGCGCTTCGTCTTCTTCGGGAATTGGAGGAACCAAATTGAGGATCACATCCAATGAAAAAACGACGGTCAAGAGTATATCGAGCGCTTCGATAAAAAAAGAAGGATCATAGTCAAAGATCAGACGCAGCGGTATTTCGACGCCAACTACAATCGCCAGCACCATAACCAGGGCATCCCATACATCTTTGTAGCGACTGTCGTGGATGATATAGCGCATAGTCAGAAAAGGGAAATGAGAGAATAGGAGTCGAGACGAATATATAGGAAATATAAAGGGCCTTTTCGGGGGGCGGGTCAAGCGGTGTGGGTGTCTTATGGCCCTTTTTTCTGCTGGGGTGCCGCCTTTAGGTCGCGCCTCTTTTAGGCTCGAGCGGTCCAATGGACGAAAAAGGTTATTTTAGCCTCTAAGGGGTCGGGATAGCCGGACTTCGCGGCGTATGCCATCCGATGAAGGGGGGGGACCCGTGAGCGATGTAGCGTCGAGTAGTAGGTTCGGCGGCGAAGTCCCG
>LWDU01040365.1_pt1 | contig 11234 bp, 2 predicted proteins | sample 727161 | NCBI WGS metagenome assembly LWDU01 (sample SAMN04566230, study PRJNA314399) | hydrothermal vent metagenome | isolation source: deep sea hydrothermal plume seawater | place: Mexico: Gulf of California, Guaymas Basin | collected 2004-07-11 | reverse complement strand
GGCCACAGACCGCCCCTCCCGATCCTGCCCATCCCAGACCAGCTGATGGAATCCCGGCCGGAATAGCCGCAAGTCCCAGCGCCGTAGGGTTTGGCCCAGGGCGTTGTAGATCACCAATGTAGACTTTTCCGCCCCTTTCGCTGGAATCGCCAGGGGAATGACCGTCGTCGGGTTAAAGGGGTTGGGGTAATTGGCGTAGAGCGCGTAGACCTGGGGCACGACCCGCGCCGCCCCGGTGCGCTCGAGCCTGAGTGCCCGGCCGCGCCCGACGCCGACAAATCCCTCTTCGACCCGCAGGTCCACATCGCGCGGCGGTCCCCTAAATTCGAAGAGCAGGGTCACCTCCCACCGGGCGCCGAGATCGGCCGCCGGCTGTCGCCCGCGCAGATGCTCGCCGATCGCCAACAACCCCTCCTCCGCCCGCGCCAGGCGCAGACTGGCCCCCGCCCCACCCAGCGCCGTCGAATCCAGCCGGCCGACCAGCCGCAAAATCGGCGGCTCGAAGCGCAAGCGCAACCCAAAGCCGCTGGCTTGGTCGACCCCTTTGATCCGCAACCGGACCACTACCTCCTCGGCCGAGATGGCCTGCGCCACCAACTCGACCTCGGACCCGGCGATGGTCTCGACCCGCCGCACGCGCTGCCGCTTGCCCGGCACCGCGCGACCGAAACTTTGCGCGAATTGACGCAGGTCAACGCCGTCGACCACGCCGTCGCGATCGAGATCCAGCACGGCATCAGCGCTGCCAAAACCGCTGGTGAAGAGGAAGAAGTCCTGAAAACCGACCACGCCGTCGCCGTCGAAATCCTCGCTGGTCAACGCCGGCTGGGCGTTGCGGGGCCTGAGCGCGCGCGCCGGGCTCCACGGGCTTTCGAAACGACCATCGAATGCGCGGGTGCGAAACCAGTAATCGGTCCGGGGAGCCAGGTCGCGGGTCACCCGCCAACGCGTCACCCCGGAGAGACTCTCGGCAATATTGCCGCCGCGGTCGACGATGGTCGAAAAGTCGCGCGCCGTCGACACCTGCACCGTGTAACTCAACTCGGTGGCCGCGGCGAGCGGTACGGCGTTGTTGATCAGCACCACCGGGCGCTCGGGCACCGCCCCCTCTTCTAGCCCGCCGATCTCGGGCGCATCGCCGACAGCGCCGGCGTTGGGGGTCGCCGCGACGGCGGGGGTCGGCGCGCTCTGGTTGGGTGGATTCTGCCGGTCGAGGGCCGTGACCTGGTAGCGGTAGACGCGCCCGTTGTCGAGGCCCTCATCGAGATACTGCGGCACCTCCAGCCGGGTGGCCACCGCCTGGAACGCGCCCTGCCGATCCTCGCGGTAGACCGCATAGCCCCCCAGATCGGCCGCCGCAACGGGATTCCACTGTAAAAAGACCGCCCCGGCGCCGGGGATGACCACCAGGCTGTCGGGCACCGCCGGCGCCGTCCGGTCGGGCGCGCGCAAGGTCGTTAAACCGAGCACGTCGCTGGTCACCGGCCCATTGCCGGCCCGGTCGGTCGAACCCGCGCGAAAAAAATACTCGGACCCCGGCTCGAGGTTGGTCAAGAGCACCTCGTGCGCGATGGCGTATACCGAGCTGCCGGTTACGCCGCCCAGATAGGGCGTCAAATCGTAGTCGACAAAGGCGTCCGCAAGCTCGTCGGTCTGCCAGGCGATCAACGCGCTCTCGTCGGTCACCAACACCAGCTCGGGCTCTGTGCGGAACCGCGGCGGCGCAAAATCGGGCTCGGCATCGGTCACCAGGCCCAACTCAAAGGGCCTCTCCACCCGATTCTGGGTCGCATCCTGGACCCAGATCCTGGCCCGATAGCTGGTGGCGGGCAAGAGATTAGTCAGCGCCACCTGTTGCACCTCCAGCCGCTGCCGGACCTGGCGCACGACCGGCTCTTCCCTCGCCTGCCAGTATTCGATGGTCGCCGAGGCCGCCTCGTCAGTGCGCCAGCCCAGGACCACCTGGCGATCGGTCTGCCCCTGCACTTGGGGCTCGGTCAGATAGCGCGGCGGCACCAGATCGGCTTCCGCCTCGGTCGTGGAAACCTCAATCCCGCTGATGGTCGCGCCATTGCCCGAAGGATCGGTCGACTCAACCCGGAAAAAGTAGCTCGTCCCCGGTTGGAGATTGGTCAGCGACACGCTGTGGGCCTGGACATCCTGAGCCTTCGCCACCTCGTCGAGCAGCGCCTCCTGCCCCGCGCCGTAGCGGACGAAGGAATCGGCCACCTCGTCGGTCTGCCACTCGATGGTCAGGCTCTCGGCGGTCTTCTCCCGCACCCGGGGACCGCTGGTGATGACGGGAAGTTGCGTATCGGGGAAACTGTCGGTGACAAAGGTCCCCGCGCCCCCCGGCGGCTGGGCGACCTTGCCCGCCGGAGCGTCCGCGAGCCCCCGGTCGAAGGCCGCCTTGGCCGCCGCCTTGGCCGCGCCCGAAGGCTCCCAGACCATGCGGTTGCCCGCCGCGTCTTCGCTGATAACCTTGACCGCGTAGAGGGTCCGGGCCGCCAGGCCGGTAATCGTCAGGCTGTGATCCTGAACAAGCTCATTGTCTTCGACAAAACCGGCACCAGGGCCACCGATCTCCACCCACTCGATACGCGAACCCGCCCCCTCGTCGGTCTGCCACGAGACGACCACCGACTCGTCGGTCCACACCGTCGTCGGATTGGCCACCATCGTCGGGGCCTTTACATCCGCCGAACCCGGCGTGCGCACCGTCAGATCCTTGCTAAACAGCGCCAAGCCCGTCGGGTCGGAGCTGACCGTCTTGCCGCCCAGATCGACGCTGGTCACCTGGTAGTGGTAGGTGGTCCCCGGCTGCAGGTTGCGCACCACGATTTCGTGTTTTTGCACCAGCTCGCCAGCTTCGATATGGGTGCCATAGGCGAGGGTTTCGCCGATATCGACGATCGAAGTGCCCGGCACATTGGTCGTCCAGGTGATCGAAGCGCTGCTCTCGGTGGCTTCGGCAATAGGGCCCAGGGTAAAGACGGGATCCACCGGCGTAGTCTTGGTCCTGAACTCGAAGACCCCGCTCTCGGTCGGGCCATTGCGGGCCGCATCGAGCGACGAAACCACATACTGATACACGGTACCCGCCTCGAGATTGCTCAGCACCATCTGGTGAGTTCGCGAAAGCTTGCCGCCCTCGACCACTTCCGCCAAGGACGGATCGTCCTGCTTCCAGTAGCGGACCTGGCGGGTAGCCGGCTCATTCGTCGACCACTCGATCACCCCTTCGGCCTCGGTCGCCGAAACCAGCACCGGACCGGTGAGAATAATCGCCGGCTCAAGATCGACCTCGGCCTCGGTCGTCACCGTGAAATCGGCAAAGAAGGTCGGCCCATTGTTGTGCACATCCTTGATCCCGATGCGGAGGTGGTAGGTCGTCGCAGCAGTCAGGCCGTTGAGGCGCAGCTCGTAGTCCCGCACCTGATCGGCGCGTTCGATATTGCCCACCTCGTACTGGACCGTCAGGCCGTAGTCGAGCGAAACCGAGACGATCTCGTTGGCCGAAAACCCGAGCAGAATGCTTTCGTGCGTCCGACCCAAAACCACCGGCCGGCGGGTGAATTCGGGGGGCAGGAGGTCGGGCGAGGACGCGGTCGTAAATTGGAAGGGGCCGGCTTTGGTCTCGTTGCCAGCCAGGTCGCGCGAGACGACTTCGTATGAATAGCGGGTGCCTCACCTCGATTTCGTGATTTTTGGTCTGCCTGGAGTCGGCGACCTGTTTCGCGTCGCCGACCGCCGCCAGCTTGCCGGCGACGCCCTGCGACTGGACGACGATCTTGGAGTCGGAGGGCTTGTCGGTGTTCCAGCAGATGCGCGCCCGCGTGTCGGCGATATTGGCCAGCGTCGGGTTGCCCTGCAATTGCGGCTTGGTGGTGTCGGGTCCCTTGCGGGTTTTAAACGCGCCGCTGAGCTTTCCCGAGGCCAGCGGCCCGCTAAAGGCCTGGACATCGAATCCGTAGTCGGTATCCGCGACGAGATTGGTCAAGAGCACCGAATGGTCACTGCTGCGGCTCCCCGGCCGCTCGGTGGTGCGGTTGGTGGGGTCGGCGGTGGGATAATACGCAATTTCCACCCGCGCGACCTTGTCCGTCTTCAGCCCGATCCGCGCCTTGTCGTGTTCGAGCTGGATCCGCGTCGGACCCTCGACGATCGCCGGCGGCACCGCCTGCGCCTGTGTCTTCACCTGGCCCGTGGCTGAGGCGGCGTTTTTGTTGGCATCCTGGACGGTGATGGTATAATTGTACTGGGTGCCCGGCAGCAAGCCCGTCGCGTCGAAGGTCAGCTCCTTGGCCGGGTCGAGGAGCCGCACTGTGTGCGCAGAACTGCTTAAGTCGACCGCGGTAAATACGGCCTCACCGGTCACCGGCTCGTCGAGCACCATCCGCAGCCGCGCGCTGGTGGCCTGGGCGTCGTCCTGCCAGGGGGGCTTTTCAAAGACCGGGGCCGTCTGGTCGGCGTCCGTCGGAGTGGTGAATTCAAGCTGGCTCTCGTGCACCAACCCTGCCCCGTCCCGCGCCGTCACCTTCGCGATATAGGTCCTCCCCGCCGCCAGCGGACTCAGCCCCAAACTCAAATTGCGCCCCGGCTGGGTGACGCTGCGCAGCTCGATGCTCTGCGCGTCGTCAGCAGGCCAGTAGCGCACTTCGAAGCGCACGTCCTCGTTGTAGGAGGCTTCGATCCTGGCTCCCGAAGCCGTGATTCCCTGGATGCCCGGCAGTTGCACCGGTTGCGGCGGCTTATCGTCGGCTAGGTGGGCGGCGGCAAATTCGACCCTTCCGAGCGTCTGATTGCCTGAAACATCGGTGGCCGTGTAGTCCACCCGGTACTGGGCCCCCGGCTCGAGACTCGTCAGGGGCACGCGGTGCTTTTTGGTCAGCTGCGCCCGGTTGATCTGTCGCCCCTCCACCGCCGCCTGCGCCCGCTTGCCCGCCCGCGGTTGCACGGTGGCGGCCTCGAGGATCAGCACGGCGTTGATCCGCCCGAGCTCGTTGAGCTCGACTGCGAGGAACGTGCTCTCCAACCGCTGGTTGTCTACGAAGCTGTTGAGCACCGCCGGCGGCACCCGGTCGGGCGCGCCTGCCGTGGTGAAATTGCCGGACAGCGGCGCCAACTCGTTGCCGGCCTCGTCCTTGGCCCGCACCTCGTACTGGTAGTCGGTCGCCGCCTGCAGATTGCCCATCGTCAGGGCGTGGACCGCCGTCGGTTCGGCGACATCGGTAAAGGCGACCAGAGAGAGATCGGACGCCGGCCACCACGACAGGTTCAAGAGGGTCGGCTCGTTGGTCCTGAGCCCGAACACCGCGCTCAGCGCCTTCGGCTCCACCCCGATCCCCTCGGCGATCGGCGGGTCGGTGTCGGGCAGATTGCGGGTGCGGAACGAGAGCAGACCCGACTCGGTGAAGTTGCCGCTTTGGTCCTCGATGCGCACGCTGTATTCGTATTCGACCGCCGGGTCAAGACCTACCACCGCGACACCATGGTGGGTCTGAGGCTGCATACTAGCGGCGACCTTGATCTGGGCGTCGGCCACTCCTTTGGGATAATACCGAACCAGCACCGTAGTCGTCTCGTCGGTGCCGGCTAAAACCTCTGCCGAATTGACCTTGGGGGGGTTAACTCCTGGGCCTTCTGTAAACTCCGGCGGCGTCACATCCTGCACCGCGACCGTGGAGAAATGGCCCTCGGTCCCCACCGATTCGTTGTCCCATTCGTCGCGCGACAGGGCGGTATAGCTATAGGTCGTAGCGGCCGTCAACCCGGTGATCTGCACCGAGTGGTTGCGGGTCGGTGTCGGATCTATCACCTCGGTGAAATTCTGAGCAAGCTTGGCCGCCGCCGGAGCTACATCGGGTAAATAGCGTACCGCGCTATTGCTGAGTTCATTGGTGGTCCAAGTGATCCAGATACTGGTCTGGGTGGCGCCATTGGTCGCGAGCGTACCCGGCTCGATAATCGGCGAGTCGACGTCGGGAGCGGCAGGCGCGAAAAAACGACCGGAGACCTCATCGGAAACATTGCCGAACGCATCCTCCGACCGCACCTCGAACGTGTACCAGGCGGCGGTCTGCTGCGGCACGAGGGTGATGGCGTGGTTTAAAGCCCGGGTGGCCACGGTTTGCTCGCCAACATCCACCTCGTTGGTCACCGGGTCGGGCTCGCTCCGATAGCGGACCTGGCTGTCCCCCAGCTCATCGGTTTCCCAAATGACGGTGACGCCATCCGTACCGGGCGTAGCACTCACCGCACTGATCATCGGCGGCAGTTTGTCGGCCTCGGTCGTAAATGAAGCCAACGCCTCGGCGCGGGCCCCGGCCGGATCGCGGACTACGACTTTCCAGCGGTACTCCTTGCCCGGCTCCAGCCCCAGGGCGCTGTACGAGGATTCCGCCTGCTCCGCAGCCACCGCTACCACAGCCCCAGCCGCCNNNNAAAACCAGCGGATCCAGGTCCACATCCGCAGCCTCCCACGCAAGCAGAGTCGACAGCGGCACCTCCCGGGCCCCGTCGGCAGGTTCCTTGATCACCGGCGCCGTAGGCGCGTCGTTGACCGAGGTCCAGCTCAAGGTCACGCGCTGAGTCACCGCCGAGACGGCGTCTTTGAGGCGGATCGTCGCCACGGTCTGCCCGAAGGCGTTTTTCACCGGCGTAAAACTAACGCCGCCATTGCCGCTGGCGACCGAGGCCACCAACTGGGGGTCGTAGCCCTCGGCTTCCCACCTCAGGGCCGACGGATCCGTATCGATATCGACGGCATGACCCGGCCCTCCCACCGCAATTCCCGCGTCCTCCTCAGCCGTGAAATCAGCGTCAACCGGCGTCCACATCAGCTGTATGTCCTGCGACGCCGTCAATCCGGTCGCACCGGTGCGGGTCACTACGACCGTCGTCGTCCCCGAGGCGTTTGCCACCGGGGTAAAGGTGAAGACCTCCCCGCTCTGTTGGGTTTGGGCAATCAGCGCGGTGCCGCCGCTTATGGACCAGGTGCCCGCCTCGCTATCCTTGCCGGTCAAATCCAGCGCCAGCGCCGCGTCCTCCAAAACCGCAGCCGAGGAAATGGTCGCAATAGTAGGTGGGCTGCGGACCAGGACAGTCTGCGTAGCATTGGCCACACCGCCCGGCCCTGCGACCGTCAACGTCACCGTATAGCTACCCGGATTGTCGTAGGTCACCGTCGTGGTGGTGAAATTGTCAACGCTATTCGAACCGACGCCGATCTCGAGGAAGTTGGAGGTGATAAAACCGCTGGACTGGTTGGTGAAGGTCACCGACTGGCCGGGGTTGGTATCGATCGTCGAGGCCGTCAACTTCGCCGTCGGCAAAGACGGACTGTCGATGGTCAGTAAACCGGTGGCACTGCCCTGGTAACTGTCATCGCTGACCGTCGCCGTCACCTCGACGCTGCCCGGCCCGGTGGGAGGCCCCGAAAGCGCCGTACCGGATAAATTTGCATAGGAAAAGGTCACCGTCAGACCGGAGGGATCGGTGGTGGCACCGCCGTTTTTGACCGCCCCGTCGTAGGTCGCCGTCAGATTGTTCAGCGTTACCTGGGCCTGGGCCTGGGCCACGGTGAAACTCGCGCTGGTCCCCGATATGCCGCCGGACGAGGCGGTCAAGGTTCGCCCCGCGCCACCGCCGCTGGTGGTCACTCCGCTGAAGGTGACCTGACCGCTACTAAAGGTCGTGTTGTTGTTGGTCAGACTGCCGGATGGACTGATCGCCAGCGATACCGCACTGCTAAACCCCGTGTCGAGATTGCCGTCGTCATCGCGGGCCTCGATCCCCGGCTGTCCCGTCAGCACCTGTAGGTGGGTGGCGCCGGAGGGCTGGGCGGTAAAGACCAGCTGCGTCGCCACCACATCCGCCGTCAGGCTGTTCGACGTGGCACTCGTCACCCCGCTGGCCGAGGCCGTCAGCCCGAACGTCTGCTGATCCGCCGTCGCCGCATAGGTCAGCAACAGGCCGCTGAAGGTTGCCACCCCATTGGTGGCCGTCGCCGTGTGATTGCTCCACGACGCGGTACCCGCGCCGTTTTCTGCCAGCGTCACCTCATTGCTAAACCCCAAGTCGATATTGCCGTCGTCGTCCTGGGCGGTGACCACCGGATCGGTGGTGAAGTCCAGTTGCGTGCCCGACGTCAGACTCAGCGGCGAAGGCTGCGTCGTAATCGCCAACTGCGTCGCCGTAATACCCACCACGGCAGAGGCGGCATTGCCCACCGCGGCATTGCTACCCGACATGACTGATCCGCTTGAGACCGTCGTCACGTCCGTGTCCCCGTCGAGCGACAGCGAAAAGGTCGCCCCGTCCGTCAGGCCGGTCACGTCGTTGTAATAACTCCGGACGGTGTAGGTCTCGCTGTCCCCGTTGGCCACCGAGAGCGACAGGTCGGAAAAGGTAATCTGGTTGGTGCCGCTATTGTAGGTGCCGCTGACATTGCTAACGTCGGGGCCGTTGAGCAGCCAGGTGACTTGGGCAAAAGGGCCGGTGCCCGAGGTGTTGACCGCCACTTGTGACACCTCGAGCGCCACCCCATCGCCACCGCTGTCGGTGAGCGTGAAGTCGAGCAGGTCGACCGCTTCGTCCTGGGTATTGGCGGTAGAGGGCAGGGCGATAGCGCTGCTCTCGTCGAGGGTGGCTGAGGCGGCCAGGGTACCTTCTGGCGTATTGACATACACCACATTCTGCTGATTCTCGTTGCCCACGGCGATGTCGAGATCGCCGTCGCCATCTAAATCGCCCAGGATAGTGGCATAGGTCTTGTCGCTGCTATTGGCGAAATTCCGGGTCGTCCCAGCGAAGGTTCCGTCTCCTACACCCAGGATCACCGAACTTTGCGACAGCTTATTTCCCATCGCCAGATCCAGCTCACCATCCCCGTCCACATCGCCGAAAATCAACGCTTTGGTCGCATCACTGCCGCTGCCTATTGCCGCTACCGGGAAAACTGCCCGTCCCGTCGCCCAGATACACCCTGTTTTGCCCAGCGCTGCTCGCTAAAGCCAGGTCCAGATTGCCGTCGCCGTCGGCATCGCCCAGCGCCAGCGCCCGACTACTCTCGCTACCGGTGCCGATATTATTGCTGGTCGTATCGAACGAACCGTCCCCATCGCCATGATAGACCACATCCTGTTGATCGAAGTTGCCCACCACCAGGTCGAGGTCCCCGTCCCCATCGACATCTCCCAGCACACCGACTTGCGAGTTGTCCGATCCAGTACCAAAATTGTGACTGCTGGTATCGTAGGTCCCATCTCCGTCATTCAGGAAAACCACATTCTGCTGGATCCAATTGCCGACCGCCACATCCAGATCACCGTCGCCATCCACATCACCGAAAAGCACGAAGTCGGTATTGGCCGTTGCCCCTCCGACATTGTAAGTCGTCGTGTCGAAGGTCCCATCGCCATCATTCAAACACACCATATTCTGTTGGCTGTAGTTGCCCAACGCGAGGTCCAAATCTCCATCACCATCCGCATCGCCTAACGATAGGCTGTACGTATCATCGCTGCCGCTACCGAAATTACTACCAGAAGCAGCCAGCGAGCCATCGCCACTGCCGCTGTACGCCAGATTCTGCCCGGGGTAATTTCCGACGGCGAGGTCGAGATACCCATCGCCGTTGAGATCTCCGATAGCCATGGCATTGGTGGCATCACTGCCGGTGCCGAAATCATTTGAAACATTGCTGAACACCGCCGGACCACTGCCCGCCGCGGCGCTAAACTGCCACACATACCCCTTGGCCCTCGATATGCCGCCGGGCGTCTGCACCGCCGTGGTCAGCGTCGAAAAGACCGTCTCGCCCGGAAAAAAGTTCACCGTCGGATTAAAGGTCAGCGTGGTGCTGTTGTTGCCCGAGTAGGCGCCCGCCTGCTGGCCGCTCAGCGAGCGGTGCACGACAAAGGAAGCCGCACCGCCGCCCGTAACAGCTTCGCTAAAGGTCGCCGTGAGATTCGACGTCGAAGGCGCACTGGCGAAGGCGGCCACGGGCGAGGTGCTGCTCAGGGTCAGCGGCGGCGCATTCAGATAGACGCGATTCACCTGAGTATCATTACCAACGATCAGGTCCACATCGCCGTCCCCGTCCACATCACCTAAACTCGTCGAACGCGTGTAGTAGCCATCCGACGTAAGGTCCGTGCCCGCGGCAAAAACGCCCAGACCATCGCCCAAATACAGCCGATTAGTCTGAAGATTATTACCAACGATCAGGTCCAGATCGCCGTCCCCGTCCACATCGCCTAAACTCGTCGAACGCGTGTAGTGCGCATCCGACGTAAGGTTCGTGCCCGCGGAAAAACCGCCCAGACCATCGCCCAAATACAGCCGATTAACCTGATTATTATTACCAACGATCAGGTCCAGAGCGCCGTCCCCGTCCACATCACCTAAACTCGTCGAAAACGTATTGTGCGCATCTGTGGTAAGGTTCGTGCCCACGGCAAAACCGCCCAGACCATCGCCCAAATACAGCCGATTAACCTGACTAACATTACCAGCGATCAGGTCCAGAGCGCCGTCCCCGTCCACATCACCTAAACTCGTCGACCTCGTATCGTGCGTATCTGTGGTAAGGTCCGTGCCCGCGGCAAAAACGCCCGAGCCATTGTTCAAATACTGCCGGTTCACCTGGTTATAATTACCAGCAATCAGGTCCAGATCGCCGTCACCGTCCACATCAACTAAATTCGTCGAATTCGTAGCGTGCGCATCTGTGGTAAGGTCCGTGCCCGCGGCAAAACCGCCCGAGCCATCCCCCAAATACAGCCGATTAACAACACCATAATTACCAGCGATCAGGTCCAGATCGCCGTCCCCGTCCACATCACCGATACTCGTCGAACGCGTATTGTGCGCATCCGACGTAAGGTCCGTGCCCGCGGCAAAACCACCCAAACCATCCGCCAAATACAGCCGATTAACCTGACTCTGATTACCAGCGATCAGATCCAGATCGCCGTCGCCGTCCACATCACCTACACTCGTCGAAGTCGTATTGTGCACATCCGCGGAGACATCGGTCGCGCCGTTGGTAAAATCACCCGGTGAACTCGCCGAGACCTCGGTGGTAAACTGCCAGACATGCCCCTTGGCCCTCGATATGCCGCTGGTCGTTAGCACCGCGGTGGTCAGCGTCGAAAAAACCGTCTCGCCCGGAAAAAAGTCCAGCGTCGGATTAAAGGTCAGCGTGGTGCTGTTGTTGCCCGAGTAGGCGC
>LWDU01032766.1_pt1 | contig 11235 bp, 13 predicted proteins | sample 727161 | NCBI WGS metagenome assembly LWDU01 (sample SAMN04566230, study PRJNA314399) | hydrothermal vent metagenome | isolation source: deep sea hydrothermal plume seawater | place: Mexico: Gulf of California, Guaymas Basin | collected 2004-07-11 | reverse complement strand
AAGAAGCAGCCATGGAAGGTTTGTCTTCATTATTCGGTTAGAAGAGTTCAATTTTTTCAAATTTACTTTTAGTCTTTATTTTTGTTAATTTACTTTTTTAAATACAAACAAGTTAGTTCCTTCCCAACCATAGTCTATAAAACAACCTAGATTGTTTTGTAAAAGAACTTTTTTGTTAATACATTCATGGATGAATTGTAGTGAACTGGTTGCACCTGTATTTCCGGTTTTTTTCATTAAATCATAACTGAGTTTAATTTTTGATTTATCAATTTGACATTTCTCTAAAATAGAATCTACGAATCCACTTCCTGCAGTATGTATTCCCCAGCTCTTAATTTTTTTAAATTCAATAGGCATCTTTTTTTGTAATTGTTTAAGATTCTGTGCTGAAAGATTTGCTAGTTCCTCTCTAAGATTTTGTGGACGTAATTTCATATCAAAAATTATTCGCTGCTTTTTATCTGGCGACATTTTTATTGTAGCATTTTTTCCACCATTTTTTGTATTTTTTAATGTAAAAATTGATTTTGAATCAATCTGAATTTGTGTATTTTTTGTCTTTTTTTGTGATAGTATGACCGATGCAGTAGCATCACTAAAAATTAGAAAATAAATTAAATTATAAAAATTAGCCTTATCTTTTTTTGATATGTGTTTTATCTGCTTTATTCTATCTAAAAACCATGAAGTATAATGAGTTCCAATTAATACAATTGCATCTTCTTTCCCATTCATAAGAAAATACCCTGCAGAATTTAGTAGTGATTCTGAAAATGAGGAGCATGCCAGTCCTTGAAAGTTCTGTGTTCTGATATCTTTTCTAAATGAAAGCTTGGGAATTAGTTCAACTGTGGGAGAAGGATCAAGATATTGTTGATTGTCATTAATTATAATGAATAGTCCTATTTTTTCAGAATTGATTCCGTGTAGAGATTTTTTTGCTGTTTGATAGTACATGTCATTAATACTAACATCTGATTCAACAAAATCACTACTATCAAAATCAATTTTTGAAAAATCATATGATTTGTAGATGTAATCTATTCCAAGCTGATTTTTTGCATATTCCCGAACCTCTTTGTCTAGTTTTTCCTTTAGAAAATCATCAACTAATTCAGATATTGAATAACGAAATTTGGCTTTGGTAAATACAATATTTGATAAATTGACTACTGACATCTCATTGAAGGCTTTTCAGCAATTTATCAAGTTTCTCAAAAAAGTCATCTGTGTATTTGTCTTCAGGTAGGTCAAATCCCAAAATGATGGTTTTTAATCTCGTATTTTCAATGATTTTACAAATTTTCTCTTTGCATGATTCCACAGAACCTGAAATCGTTAATTCATCAAGTAATGCCTCCCCTACATTTTGTGCTGCGTCCTTTAATCCAACTTTGTTATACGAATCTTTTATTTTTTCAACTTCCTCTTTGAAACCCGCATTGGCTAACGGAGCAGAATAAAATTCATTTGCACCAATGTAACTTGCTAATGTCATTTTTGCTTGATTACTGTTTTCTTCAAAAAAAGTGGGAATAATTGAAATTACGTTAAATTCATTTATTTTATTTGCTGATCCTAGTGTGTAATTTATCATATCTATGTGATTTGAGATTTGAATTTTTGGTTTTAAAAAAAATATTACACCATCTGCATTCTCTGCAGCAAGTTTTGTTGTTTTCTCTCCCACTGCAGCCCAATAAACTGGACCTGGATAATTCATTTTGAGAAATTTTGTATATTCTTTTAATCGAGAAATTGGTTTTTTAAATTCCATTTTCCACATTTTTTCAATTATCACAGGTGCACTTGTTCCAATCCCCAAAACAAACTTCCCACCAGTTTTTGTATGAATTTGATTTACACTTTCAAGAATCTCTTCTTTTGTTCTTGAAAACACATTGATGATTCCTGTACCTAGTTTTACATGATTTACTTTTTCACTCATTTTTAATAATGAATCTAATGCATCAACTCCGAAAACTTTTGGATGTGTTTCTGGCACTAAAAAATATTCTAAAGAATTACTATCTGCAATTTGGACTGCTCGTTTAATAGCGTCTAATGGAGCTCTTATCCCTAACTCTATGCCTATTTTGATCACAAAACTGCAATGATTTCCCTCTAGTATAAAATATTATGATGTATGGATACTTTTTCGATCTAGGCTTCTTAGAGCATCTACAAAGGCTTCAGGAAGTGTGGGATGTGCATGAATTGTTTGAATCACATCTTTTGGTTTTAATTTTAATTTTACTGCTAGTGTTGCCTCTCCAATTATTTCACTTGCATGTGCTCCAACTATGATTACTCCTTGTAATATTCCATTTTCCTCAAAAACCTTGACGAATCCTCGTGTTTCCCCCAAACAATTAGCTTTAGCATTTGATATCATAGAAATCTCTGCAGAATTTCCTTCACACTTTCCAACAATTGCTATTTCGGGATACGTAAAAACACAAAATGGAACTGTGGTGTAGTCCATTTTTTTATTTTCACCCAAAATGTTTTGTGCAGCAACCTCTCCTTGAAATGATGCTACGTGAGCTAGCTCATATTTTCCTGCAATATCTCCAACTGCATAAATATTTGATTGATTTGTTTGCATCTGATCATTAACTGTGATTCCGTTATCATTCCAAGCAATTCCCAACTTGTCTAGTTCGTCTGTGTTATAGTTTGGTACTCTACCTATACTAATTAGAATTTTTTCAGGATTAATTTCATTCTCATTTATTATTACTTTACCATCAGATATTTTCATTGCAGATTTTGTCATAACAGAAATTCCATCTAGTTTCATGTATTTCTCAATTGCAGATCCTACTTCTTTTGGTTGACCCGGTAATAGCGAGTCCTCCATTTCAACTAACCAAACTTTACAACCTAGTGCATTTAGTATTGATGCAAACTCACATCCACTATACCCTCCACCAACAACCAAAATTGATTCTGGAAGTTTTTCTAACTCAAACATTGAATCCGTTGATATGATTTTTTCAGATAAACTATCTACAGGAAAACTTTTTGGTTTGCTACCTGTAGCAAGAATAATATTTTTTGTTTCCAGAGTTTTATCATTAACTATTACTTTATTTTGAGATTCAATTCTTGCTTCTCCATGAATCCATTCTACCCCATTTTCCTTAAACAAAAAAGCAATTCCTGATGAAAGTTTTGTTACAGTTGATTTCATTTTTGAACTTAATACAGAATAATCAATCTCAACATTACTATTGATGCCAAATTTTTTGGCAGATTTTGTTCTTCTTACAATATCGCCTACTGAGTGAAGATATTTTGTAGGAATGCAGCCTTTATGGGTACATGTGCCTCCCAAACCATCTTTTTCAACTACACAAACTTTTGACCCTTGTTTTGCTAGGCTCAAAGCACACACATAGCCTGCAGGTCCTGCACCAATTACTACTGCATCATACATAGAATCTTGAGACATTATAGATACAATAAATTTTACCGAGTTTATCTTTTAAATGTCCATTTTTCATCAGAAAATTTTTCATCAGCTAATTTTTGACATGATTCTAGTTCTTTGTCACTTAGAGTATGGGAAACTAACTCACACCCAAAAATGTCCCTTGTACTATTTTTTAGAGCATCAGAGACTTGATCAAATGTTTTTGAAATACCTGCAACTCTATTTTTTACATCTAAAATATTTTTATCACTAATTTTTTCTTTTGGAACTCTGAGTAATGAAAACATTTTTTCTACGTCAACTTTTAATAAAATAGTGCCATGTTGAAGTAAAGTATTGTTCTTTCTTGTTTGTGCATTTCCACAAACCTTCTTTTCATTAACTGTAACATCATTTAATGGTGAAAATTTTGCATCCAGCCCAAGTTCTTTTAATGCTTGAATTACTATCTCACTAATTTCTTTATATGATTCCATTATTCCTTGAGAAAAATCCTTTGTTACAAATGAATACGTTACCTCCATATCATGAAAAACTGCCCCGCCACCAGTTATCCTTCTAATCACATCCACGTTTTGTTCCTTGCATTTTTTAAAATCAACTTCATCAGTACTTTGAAAATAACCAATAGAGATACATGGTTTTGACCATCCATAAATTCTCAAAACAGGATCATTGCAATTATACAGTAAATACTCATCAATTGCCATGTTCAATGGGCCTAAATTATCCCCCGTTTCTAAAATTCTAATTTTTTCAAATTTTATTATTTGTCACCACATGTTTCTAGAATCATTTTTACTAACGAATCAATATCAAATCCAAATATTTTTGAATCCTCTAAAATTAATTTCATTTTATTTTCCAAATATTCTTTTTCTAGTTTAATTCCACAAAGCCCTTGCTCTAATTCTTCAATTACTTCTTCAGGATGAATAAAAAAATCTCCTGTAATCTTTATTGATTGAATTATTTGTGATTCTTCTTTGTATGATAAATTGATTTTTACAATTTTTCCTAGTTTTTTTGTAATAGACACAGTAATTATTTTCTCAATACTGGAATCCAATTTATGATTCATTTGGAATCCATCGTAGGTTCAACTTTCGTGCAGCTTTTACCTCATCTAGCCTTCCAGGCGTGGTATGAGGGGCATTTTTGACTAATTCAGGCTCTTCTTGTAATTCTTTGATGATTGTTTTCAAGACTTTGGCATACTCGTCAAGTGTTTCTTTGCTTTCAGTTTCTGTTGGCTCTATCATTAATGCTTCTTTAACAATTAATGGAAAGTAAATTGTAGGTGCATGAAATCCATAATCTATAATTCTTTTTGCAATGTTAATTGTACTTTTTTCGCCAAAGTTTTTAGCAGAAATTACAAATTCATGTGCACATCGTCTATCATATGGCACATCAAAATCATCTTTTAGTAAACAAAAAAGATAGTTTGCATTAAGCACTGCAATTTGTGAAATTTTTTGAATGTCTACTCCCCAGGATTTAATGTATGTTAGTGCACGTACAATAATTCCAAAGTTTCCATAAAATGAATGTAATTTACCAACACTTTTTTCTTTGTTTGAATCAAAAACAAATTTCTCATTTTCTTTTTTAATTCTTGGAATTGGTAGATAATCTTCAAGAAATAATTTTACTCCTAGTGAACCTCCTCCAGGCCCTCCTCCACCATGTGGTGTTGAAAATGTTTTGTGCAAGTTTAGATGAATCATATCAAATCCTTGATCAGCTGGTTTACTAATTCCTAAAAGTGCATTCATGTTTGCACCATCACAATACATTAGTGCACCGTTTTCTTTTGCAATATTTTTAATCTCAGATAAATTCTCTTCATATAACCCTAGAGTATTTGGATTTGTAATCATTACAACTGCAATATCTTTTCCTATTGCTTTTTTGAATTCATCAATATCCATGTTTCCACGTTTATCTGTTGGAATGGCAACTGTTTGGAATTTACACATTGCAGCAGTTGCAGGATTTGTTCCATGAGCAGAATCTGGAATTATAATTTTAGTTCTGGTTTCATTTTTTTCTGCAAAATATTTTTTGGCAATCATTACTCCAAGTAATTCTGATTGTGAGCCAGCAGCTGGCTGAAGTGAGAAAGCATCCATGCCAGTGATTTCTTTGAGAATCTCTTCTAATTCCCAAATTACTTCAAGGGCACCTTGGGCATGATTTGCAGGCGTGTGGGGGTGAATATTTGAGAATCCTGGTAGTTTGGCAATATCCTCATTGACTCTGGGATTATACTTCATGGTACAAGAGCCTAGAGGATAGAAATTAGTATCAATACCATAATTTTTTCTTGATAACTCTGTATAGTGTCTAATAATTTGAATTTCATTAACATCATTTAATGGAAGAGATCCTCTTTTTAGCTCTTCAGGTAAATCTACATCATTTTCTTGAGGGGTATGATTTGTGTTTGATTGGTTGTAATTAAAAATTAATTTCATGCAATCACCTTTGAAATATACGAATCAATATCTTGAAGTGAATTTTTTTCAGTACACGAGATTAGTAGTTTGTTGTCTCCGATATCTATGCCCGCTAAAATATTATCTTCCATCAAATCTGCAATTATTTTTTCAGTTGATTTGGGTGATTTTACTAAAAATTCATTGTAAAATGGATTTGTATTGATTAACTCAAAACCATTTTTACATAACTTTTCTTGTAATACATGTGCTCTATGGTATGATGCTCTAGCTACATTTTGAAGTCCTGATTTTCCTAGAGATGCTAGGTATATTGTTGTAGTTAGTGCTAAGAGTGTCTGGTTTGTAGTGATGTTACTAGTAGCCCGTTCTCTTCTGATAAATTGTTCTCTTGCTTGTAGTGTTAATACAAATCCTTCATTACCTTTGTCATCTGTAGTCATTCCTACTATTCTTCCAGGTAATTTTTTTGTCAAAAATTCCTTTACTGCAATATAGCCTAAATATGGACCCCCAAAACTTTTTGGAATTCCAAATGATTGACCTTCTCCTACAACAATATCTGCTCCAAACTCTCCAGGTGTTTTTATTATTGCTAAAGATGTTGCATCAGAAATGCAATTTATGAAAAGTGCATTGTTTTGATGAGTTTTCTCAATTAATCCTGATGGGTTTTTGATGTTACCCTTAAAGTCTGGAGTCTGGGAAATTACACATGCAGTATTTTGATCAATTGAATTTGTAATGTATAGTTCTGTTCCATCGCAGTATGTCTGGAGAACTTTGAAATAATTTGGATTAAGCCCATCTTCTACAAAAACACCTTTTCGTTTTGTATGTGCACTAGATAGTAATGCCGCCTCTGCTAAGGCTGATGCACCATCATATAGGGATGCATTTGAAACATCCATGCCTGTAAGTAGGCATATGAATGTCTGAAATTCGTATAATACCTGCAATACTCCTTGACTAGCTTCTGGCTGGTATGGTGTGTATGATGTGAGAAATTCTCCCCTTGATACTAGATGACTAATAATTGATGGGATGTAATGATCATACGAACCTCCACCTGCAAAATATTTCATTGGCGAATTTTTTTCTGATAAAGCAGTCATGTAAGATACAATATCCATCTCACTTTTTGGTTCATCTAGCTTTAGTTCAGAAAGTCTTGGTTTGAATTCTGAAACCAATTCATCCAAAGTCGAGCATCCTACAACTGAAAGCATTTTGGAAATGTCATCTTTAGTATGTGGAATAAAGTTCATTGTTTATTCCTTATTTTGACCTACTAGGTTGTCATATTGTTCTTTAGAAAGTAAAGAATTTAATTGATCGGGACTGCTTGGTTTAATTTTAACAATCCATCCTTCGTCATAAGGTGATTGATTAATCAATTCAGGTTGCTCTAACAATTTTTCATTGATCCCAATTATTTCTCCATCTATTGGACAATAGATATCTGATGATGCTTTAACTGAATCAATAATTGCCATGACATCATTTTGTTTAAATGAACTTGCTACTTGAGGAAATTCAATTGATACGATATCTCCAAGTTGATCTTGTGCAAATTCTGTAATTCCTACAATTACAATTTGATCTCTATTTTCAAGCCATTCATGCTCTTTTGTAAATTTCTTCTCTGTCACAGGGAAGACTGAAATAGTCTCTTTAAAAAAAGTTGTTTTTATCTTTTGTAAAATCTAGTGGATACAATCTTACCACTATAGTGTTTATCCCCAATACCGATCTTAATTTCTTTCTCCATGGGATACTCTATGGGAACAAAACAATACCCAATTGGTTTACCAAGTGTTGGGGAAAAACTTCCTGATGTGACTATCCCTACCTCTTTCCCTTCATTGAAAATCTTGTTTCCCTTTCTTGCAACTCTCTTTGTTTCATTGATTTCAAAACCTCTCATTTTTCTCTCAACTTTTTTCTGCTCTAGTGCTGATTTTCCGATAAATTCTGTCTCAAATTTGACGGTCCATTTTAGTGGAGCCTCAAGTGGTGTGATTGTTTCGTCAATATCATTTCCATATAGCATCAATCCAGCTTCTAGTCTTAGTGTATCTCGTGCACCTAGTCCGATTGGTTTTATTCCATATTTTGAGCCTATGCTCAATAATTCATCCCAAATTTGAGTTTGTTTTGAGTCAAAAAATAATTCAAATCCATCTTCTCCAGTATAACCAGTTCTTGAAATGATGCATTCTATTCCATAAAGTTTTGATTCTAACAAATGAAATACTTTTAGATTTTTAATTTCCTCAACTCCTGCATCTCTTAGAATATTTTCTGCTTTTGGTCCTTGTAGTGCTAAGAGTGCATACTCATTTGTAAGATTTTGAATTTCACATGATTTTACATTCTTTGTGATCCATTCAAAATCTTTTTTGATGTTTGATGAATTTACAATAAATACAAATTCATTTGAATTGATTTTACTAATTATAACATCATCAATTATTCCACCTTTCTCATTACACATTGGAGAATAGATGGATTGCTTGTCACTAATTTTTGAAATATCATTTGTAATCAAATTTTGTATTTGTGATTCTACATCTCCCGTAATTTTGAATTTTCCCATATGAGAAACATCAAACAACCCAACGTTCTCTCGAACATTTTTGTGTTCACCCATAATTCCGGAGTATTGTATTGGCATCTCCCATCCATGAAAGTCAACCATTTTTGCTTTTAGTTCTAAATGATTTTTAAAAAATGGTGATAGCATACAAAGTAAAATGTTATTATTTGTTATATGTTAATTGAATTGATGAGCTTAATTCGTCCTAGTTGGCTAAAAATGAAAATTCCTTCAGGTGAAAATTATGTTAAAGTAAAAAAGACTATACAAAAATATAATCTCCACACTGTTTGTGAAGAGGCATCATGCCCTAATGTTTCAGAGTGTTGGGATTCTGGTACTGCAACAATTATGATTATGGGTGATGTGTGTTCTCGTGGATGCAAATTCTGTAACGTAAATACTGGAAAACCATTTGAATTAGATTCTGAGGAACCACAACATGTAGCCCAAGCAATTAAGGAATGGAATCTTCGTTATGTCGTAATTACATCTGTGTGTAGGGATGATCTTTTAGATGAGGGATCTGAGCATTTTGCAAAAACCATACGGTGCATCAAATCTGAATGCCCAGATACAGTAGTTGAGTCGTTAATTCCTGATTTTAGTGGCAATGAAAAATTTATTCAAACAATTGTACAAGCGAATCCTCATGTGATTGGTCATAATATTGAAACAGTCCAAAGATTAAGTCATACAATTAGAGATCCTAGAGCAAATTACAAACAATCACTAAAAGTTTTAAAAAATATAAAAGAATTAGATTCCCGCATTTTTACAAAATCCTCTTTGATGTTGGGGTTGGGGGAATCAAAAGATGAAATTCTAAAATCTGCACAAGATCTTCGAGATGTAGATGTTGATATTATTACTCTTGGTCAGTACATGCAGCCCTCTCAATTACATATTCCAGTAAAAGAATTTGTAACTCCTGAAACATTTTATCAATTAAAACTTGATTTAAAAAAATTAGGATTTTTACATGTTGAATCTGGTCCTTTTGTTAGAAGTTCATTTAGAGCATCAGATGTTATTGATCTAATTACAAAAAATGTGAATAAATAGTAATTTCATCAATAATTGGAATTGTTGCAGCAACTGGAATAAGACTACTTGCAATGAAGTATAATTGGAATCTTCCAAAGGTTAGAGAAACTTGAATCATTTTTGGGTGTAAAACAAGATACAGATTTAATTAAACTCAAAATTAAAAAGAAAAATGGAGTTTTTTCAAACTGAAGAACCTGAAATTGAAAAACCAATAATCATTGCAGCTATGCAAGATATGGGAAATGTAGGTAGTATCGTTGTTAATTTTATCAATAAAAGCCTGAATTCTAGAAAGTTCCGAACCGCAAAAAGTCAATTTCCAACATATGTAATTGACAAGGGAGGATACATTGATGTTCCATTAGAAAATTGGGAATACCAATTTACAGATGGACTAATTATTTTTGGAGGTGGTACAGGGCAACCAAACAGTAATCAAGAACTTAATGCATTATGTCAAGACGTAATTGATGTATCAAAAAAATATTCAGCCAAATTCATCTACACATTGGGGGGCTTTCACACTCCGAGAATATTAAATAAAAATCCTAAAACTTTTGTAACTACCACATCTAAAGATCTAACAAAACAAATTATTGGAATGGGAATTGAAACAACACCGCAAAAATCAATGATAACAGGATTTAATGGATTAATTTTAGGATTTGCAAAGCAAAATGGTATTCAGGGTATTGGAATGTATGGTGAACTAAATGATCCACAAATTCCTCAGTATAGAGCAGCAATTAGCATAATCAAAACTTTGGAAAAATTGACATATAGAAAACTAGGTGACATCAGTAGTTTAGAATTAATGGCTCAAGAAACAGAAAAAAGTTTTGAGAACTAATCCTTTATTTTTTAATAATTCATCTTAAAAAAAATCAATGAATTGTTTCAAAGGCTTCTTTTAGACTTTTTTTAAGTTCATCTAAATTCTGATCTAACTCTATCTGAATGATACTATGGGGTTCTTTTCGACTTTTTTGAATTTTGATGATAATGGAATTTTCTTCAGGTGATACATCTGCAAACCATCTAAAGGACATTGATTTTCCAAAAACAACTCTATGCATTCTAATATCTTCGACCACATTTTCTCCTAAAGAAAAGCAATAATTTCGAATGGAATCCAAGAGAGGTTGAACTTTAATTGGAATTTGTTTTTTAAAATCCTCATAATTCCTTTTATTACCAAATGATACCAGCTTCATGATTATTCTAATCTAATTTTAGGATTTAATAAATTAAGAAAAAATTCTTTCAAAGTATGTTTTTGTTAGACATTTTTTACACATACAGTCAGTATTATCATCAATAGAATCTTTGGGAATTGGTGGAAATACAATACACCAACATATGGATTGTGACTGACAATCAAATTTTGTTCCACATCTAGAACAATACTTTTTCATGTAAATATCTCAACATCATTTAACTTAGATTTACTTATTGGTAGGCGGAATGTCTTTCATCTTCTTTTTATGATTAATTTAGGTAATAACCTGATTTTGATTTAAATTATTTAATACAAGATTGCTATTAAAAAATAATGCAGAATGATAGATTATCTGAATGGTTTGTCCCAAAATTTGGTTCTAGAAATTTTAGATTAACTATAGGAATTTTATTTTTACCTTATACTGGAATGGTGATATCTTTTGCCATATGGGGTTCACTTT
>LWDU01000384.1_pt1 | contig 11235 bp, 15 predicted proteins | sample 727161 | NCBI WGS metagenome assembly LWDU01 (sample SAMN04566230, study PRJNA314399) | hydrothermal vent metagenome | isolation source: deep sea hydrothermal plume seawater | place: Mexico: Gulf of California, Guaymas Basin | collected 2004-07-11 | reverse complement strand
TAGGTTTAGAAATATGTGATATTGGTGTTGAAGGTAGCACGTTCTTTAAAGAAGTATATATTAATCCTAGTAGACTGGGTCCGCAGATTAGAGAAGACCAAGTCGAAGATACTTTAGAGTAGGAGTAAACATAGTGTCATTAGGCCCGCAGAAGTTCTATAATATTCTTGATCATGAACATGATGAAGCTAAAACCGCAGTAGTTGTTAATTGGAACTTAGGAAACATGTGTAACTACTCGTGTAGTTACTGTCCTTCAATCCTAAATGATGGAAGTTTCGGATGGAATGATTATGCTGTAGTAAAGGGGTTTGTTGATGCAGTAGTTGTGCATTATGTTGGAAGACTTGTATACTTTGAATTCACCGGCGGTGAGGTAACCCTATGGAAAGAATTTGTAAAGATTGCAAAGTATATTAAAAGTGTAGGCCACGACGTTGGCTTCATAAGTAATTCTAGTAGAACTCTACGCTGGTGGGAGAAAAATAAAAATGTGTTCGATCACGTATGTCTAAGTTTTCATCCTGAACACGCTGACCCAGATCATTTTTATAATGTCGTTGAGATCATGAGTAAAGAATGCCGAACACATGTAAATATTATGGGACACACTGATGAAAAATTATTTAACACCGGAGTTGTGTTAAGTGAGCGGTTGTCCAATAACATAGAGAATATTAGTATGGCATTCCAACCGCTAGTTATTGACTTCGGTACTGAACGATTTGATTATACAGCCTACCAACAGGATATATTAGATAGACAGTATGAATTATTTGGATCAAAAGTAAACCATACTAGATCGTTTAAACTATATCGCGGCAGCATGAGAATGACCGATAGTATCAATGATTTAAACCAAGTATCATCAGCTCATAGATTTATTGCTGAGGATACAAATAATTGGAAAGGATGGGATTGTTGGGCAGGAGTAGAACAAATTATTATTGACTTTGATGGTAGCGTATGGCGTGGCTGGTGTCGAGTCGGTGATTCATTTGGGAATATTAAATCACCAACCAAAGTTAACTTTCCATCCCAGCCGGTAAGATGTAATAAAGATTTTTGCCACTGTAACTTTGATATTATGTGTAAGAAAATATTACCGGAACATAGATATGAGGTCTTAGCAGATGAAGGATAACACACCTACTGATAATAGACAATTTCGTATATATGAGAAAACTGGCAACTACGCACGATTCACAGTAGAGGAAGTGATAGCATCTAACCTTAATCATTGGAAAGGTTGGCACTGTAGCGCAGGTGATAGGGGATTATACATTGATTATGACGGCAACGTGTGGGTGGCCAATTGTGCCAGCAGCAATAAAAATAAAACAAACCATTCAGGTACATGGGAAAGTTATGTAGCATATAGGAAAAAAAGCCAACAGCAAGATTGGGAGGACTATCGTACTAAGCATATTGGAGAATATCCACATATTGAATGGATACAGGACAATACTAGAGATGGGTGGCCCATGCCAAAAGTTGAATGGGAAACATGTGAACAACATAAAACTTTAATGAAGTACGTTTCTACACTCGAAGATGAATTTGATTTTAACTGGGACTATGATGGCTGGTACAAAGATTTTGTAAAAGATGAAGATGGATTCATATGGAAAAGTCGACCAGATGATAAGGAATCTACATGGGGACTTCTGGGTAGTATTTTTAATGGATGGGAAACACCACACAAATGGACAAGATGTCCGTATAATTCATGTGGGTGTGGTGCGGATGTGATATTAAGCAAAGTCAAAGACTCGAAATACAAAGCACAGCTACATGTCACACAGGATGGATTCACTGGCCAGCATGAAAGCCAAGATTTATATATTGCAAATATAGAAACCCCAACGGCGGTTGAAATGAATTTTCCAATTAACTATCAAATATTATGGGATCTATCAAGACGATGCAATCACAACTGTTCATATTGTTGGCCAAGCGTACATAACACATCAGACCCTTGGCACAGTATTGACGATGTCATGAGCACCATTGATACTGCTATAGAATGGTCAGATGGTGAACAAATTAGATGGAATTTTGGTGGAGGAGAACCAACAATTTATCCAAAGTTTATTGAAATATTAAAGTACTTAAAGTCTCAAGGACACTGGACGATGGTAACTACTAACGGATCCAGGTCTTCTCGTTGGTGGAAAGACGCCTGTGCATATATAAATACAGTGAATTTTAGTTGTCATTTTGAAGAAGTAAATATTGAAAAATTTATCGGCAATATACAAGTAGTATGCCAACACCATGACACGGTAAATGACGACCATTGGATTGAAATAAAGCTTATGGCACCAGCCGGTATGGTAGGAGAGGCATCACAGATGAAAAGACGAATAGAAGCATTGCCTGAATGGAATACACCAGGGGCAAATAATAGACAAAAGGGTGCAATAGCAATTGTGCCTATACGAACGATAGAAGATGCTGGAGTTATGAGTTCAGATTATACCTCTATTGAATTAGAAATGTTACAAGAACAATAATAAAAATTATGAAATATGATGTTATTGGCCTAGATGGCTCCGAGACCCTTGATCAAAGAATTGATATAGCGTTATCAAGGAATACCCACCCGAACATATTGCTAGATATGGCAATGCATGATGAAGAGTTTGATGTTTTATTGGCATTAATTTTTAATGTTGGAATAAGATCTAAAGTAAAAAGAAATAGTAAACTCGAATTCAAAATATTAGTAGGAATTCTATCCAATAATTATACTGATAATATAATAGATTATATAGTAGAACATAAATTAAAACAACATGATATAATGAAAAAAATGTGTCCATTGTTATGGAATCATATCAGCACATTTAGTAATGGCGATATTCGATTATGTTGTGAAATGATAGATAGTGAGACTGATTTTGGGAGACCACGTGATGGATTAGGTAACATAATGACAGTGCACTCTAATACTTTCAACGATATTAGAAATAGCAATTTTGCCAAGTCATTGAGATTAGACTTAATTAATGGACATGAACCGGCCGCCTGTCGTCAATGTTACCACCGTGAACAGCTTGATATGAACAGCAAGCGTCTCAATATGACAAAAAGATATGATCATGAGATGATAGATTACCTAAAAGGCACAAACCCACAAGATGGTTCTATTGGGCCGGAGGTTCAAATTAGATATCTAGATATTAGATTTGGTAATTTATGTAATCAAAAATGTAGAATGTGTGGACCAAATGATAGTTCATTGTGGTATAATGATTTAGCCGCTATATCAGATGCTGACGATAATATTCCTATGAAGTATTATGGAGAAGACAAAGGATATATGTTGATCAATTCTAGAAGCGGATTTAAACCAAATACGTCCGACTTCACATGGGGTGATGATTCACCATTTTGGATTGACATGATAGGTAATTTAAATCATATAGATCGTTTTTACTTTACTGGTGGCGAGCCAACTATTAATAAGAAACATCAACAGTTATTGGAGTTATGCGTCGACGCTGGTGTTGCCAAAAACATAGCTCTTGATTATAATAGTAATTTTCAAGCCATCGCTGATTACCTAATAGATACATGGAGCAAAGTTAAGTCAGTCGGCATTGGAGCAAGTATTGACGGTGTAGGTAAAGTACAAGAATATATTAGAGCGCCGAGCAAATGGGATAGTATAAGCAACAATATTATTAATTTAACTAATTCTAAACTTGATAATCTCTCGGTACAGCTATCGCCGACAATAAGTATACTTAACATATTATCAATGCCAGAATTATCAGAATGGGTATTTGAACACACTAATGACTCATTAGAACCAGTAGTAGGAAATCATACATTATATTATCCTGATTATTTCTCAGTTCAAGTCCTACCTCTCGAAGCAAAATACAAGGTAAAAAAAATGTACGATGACTGGCTAGCAACACTCGCCGGAAAGTATAGTCATGAAATAATAGAAACCTACCACCAACATGTAAAATCGGTAATGGATTATATGATGGAAGAGGATAATAGTCATCTATTGCCAACAACAATATTTACACTTAGTCAGATAGATGAGATTAGAGAAGAAGATTATACACAATCATTATCAGATTTATTTAATCTACTTTCAGAAACCAATACTATGACAAATAAATAACAATATGAATTATATAATAATATCAACACCTAGAGCCGGAAGTACTTATATGGTACGCGGCATAAAGCAATCGACAGACATGGTTAATCGAACTGCTGGTATTGTGCCAGAGAACAATACACCAAATAACATGACCAATCTTGGTGAAATATTTCATCACGCAAAGAATATAAATTATCATACATTAGACGAAAATGGAGTATTTATAGAGCACTTGGATCAGCGTAGGAACTTTTCGCCTGAACTTGTAATGCATCCGCCACTTGACCAATTGACTATTAATAGGCACATGCATGATCTAATTGACAATGCCACTAGCCCGTGGGTAGCTAAAGTACATATGTATCAAATGCGTTCATGTGATTTATATAGATTATACAAAACAATGGCACGTGATGATGTACAGACCATATTTCTATATCGAGAAGATACTGAAGACACAATGCTAAGTATGATATTTTCTGAAGTAACTGGTATATGGAACAGTGATGAAGAACCGACATATAGTCGTCGCTTCTACGATTTCGATTGGCATAGAATTGAACGAATGGTAAAAGAATCAATTGATTTGTATAATATGTATCTTAGTATTAAATGGGATAAGATCATTAGATATGAAGACTTTATAGGAAGACCGCATATAGATTTTTCGTGGGTCGGGCGAGAGTATATCGAGAATCAAGCACATATTGGAAGCCCATTGCCATTGCCAATACAACAAGAGATATTAAGTTTAGATGAACATAAAATTGTGGCTTCATCTAAAAAGTTATTAACAAAACGTGATAAAATGAGATTAATGAAAAACTACACTCACTTTCATGATGTATTCATCAACCAATGCGATAGAAAGCAATGGCCATATACCTTCAAGATAAAATAATATGAACTATTTAATAATAACACACCCTAGGTCGGGAAGTACCTACGTAAACAAAGCAATACATCTAATGGCACGATGCAAAGCCGGGCATGATGATAAAAATAATCATCATCAAAATCTACATGAGGTATTTTTGCCATGGCCTGTTAATTATACACTTAATAAAGATGGATCGATTAATGATAATATTGATAGCCAGACTCTAGATATTAGTATTTCCCAACCTAAAGGCACACAGAAATATTATATGGAGCGTAATAGATATATGCAGGACATCATGGATAAAGCAACTACGCCATGGTCAGTGAAGATACACATTGACCAAATCAACCGTGTTGATTTGGGTCGGCTATTCAATACAATGGACCGTGAAGATGTGTGTACTATATTATTATATAGAGAAGATACATTTAAATCATTCCTCAGTCGACTTATTGCTGAACATACAAATATCTGGCAATCCAATGATATGAATGAGAACTCTAAACATGACACTGAGATATATTCGATTATTGATGCCGAATATGGCACAATGATGGACACTATAGCCCAGAGCGTAGAATTGCTTAATTTTTATAAAAGTTATCCGAGTTGGAATCATATTATGAAATACGAGGACTTAACTGGTGATCTATACTCAGATTTTTACCATATATTTGGCTACGTGGACCCTGAATTCATAGAAAATCAAATGGCGTTCTCATTGATACCGGGACGTATGACCACAGATGCTGATAAAAAGAGAATAGTTTCAAACTATAATCAAATTCACGATGAATATATTAAATATGTTAATCGACATTCATTCTCAGAGAATTTAATAATAGATTGAGCTATATAATAATTTCCAATGCTAGATGCGGCACTACTTACCTAAATGTATTAATTTATAATTATTTGATTCAATGCGATAATAATGCGGTAAACTTGAATGAAGTATTCCACCGCAACACTAGTATTGATCATCTACAATTAAACAAAAAACAACTTAATGTGGTATCTGCTCAGACGTTAAATCAAACTCCTTCTGATGGCAAAAGTAGTATACGTAACAATCAAACAACTCTTAATATGTTACGAACTGCTACCAATCAATGGATATGTAAAATCCACATGCGACAGCTGTCTACAGTTAACACGTATCAGTTATTTCAACTTATGGACCGTGATGACGTGACTACTATCTTCATGTATCGAGAAGATATTGAGGATACAATTCTTAGTAATATTTTTGCGGTAGCGACCGATACATTCAACACAAGTCACGATATTATTGATGACTATATGTATTATGATTACGCAAATAACATAGATCATACATTAAGACAAAATGATCTATTATTAAATATGTATAACACTTATCCGAATTGGAATTATGTAGTCAAGTATGAAGACCTTACGGAGTCGCATAAGCATAATGGTAAGATGGTAGGTATTAACTTTGATAAATGTACATTATCACTGCCACAAAAAATGAGACTAAAGTCAGACAAAATTAAGGCGATGAGCAATTACAGTGAATTTAAAACAGAGTTTGATACAAAAGTTTCTAATAGTACGTTTACGTTATAGACTGTTGGTATAAATGGTTAAACCTATCACTAACATCAAACAGCGATTGCTTTCTAATTTTATCTTGTTCGAACATTACATCAAAAAATACTCTAAGACCGTCTATATTGCTCGTATGAATAGAGTTTATGTCGGTTAGTGTTGGTGTTAGTATATTGTCTTTTATATGTTCACTAACTTCACTCTTTAATAAATTACTAATAATCAACTTACGATCTTCTAATATATCCAATGGTATTGTATCAATATTTAAAAAGAAGCGATCAGTTGTTAATACAGTGTACATGAATTGCATTCCAAGCGATGTATGCAAATCATCAAATTCATGTATCCAATCTTCAAGTGTCATTAATAACAAATTGGTCATAACAAATGCCGATTTGCCTTTACCTATGTCTAAAATGTTTTCGTGATATGTTCCTATATTATCTTTAATAGCATTCCAGTTTGCTGGGTATCTTTGGTATTCAAAAACAGATCCAGCACCATCTAAGCTAAACATAATCCTAACGTCGTTAAACTCTTCAAGCAATCCAATCCATTTTCTATTTACATTAGTTGCGTTAGTAGTAAATCTAATAATAGTACTTCTATCAACGGCTGATAACATATCAAAAACATTAGGATCAATACTTGGTTCACCACCTAATATTTTAAAATATTTGATATCCATATAGTTAAAGATATCATCATTGATCAATATCGATGCATCTTCATCTGCGCCCCGCATATTATACACAGTGTGTAATACATTATCAAGAGGAATTTTACGCATCTCTTTTGCTATAGAGGTACTTACCGCGGGTCGACAAGTCTTACATTTCAAATTGCAAAGGTTACCAGGGCGAATGTCTAAAAATATAAATTTACCAATTTTAGATAGATATTGCTTTTTTTCTTCGAAACTAGATCCGGAGTTTTGACTCAGTACATCATCGAAATTTTTATAATCGGGATTAGACCCAACCTGTTTTTTCTTGATGCAGACATCACAATATGTTGGATCCAATTTACCTGCTTTTAATGCAGAGGTGCCTTCAATAAATTCTTCAGAATTTAAGTATTCATCAATTGTATCTACACGTAGTCGTTTTGCATTTTCCCAAACACAGCACGGACTAAATTTTTTAGTGTCGGTCACTAACGCCTGCTTAGTAGCTAATGCCATCCACGGAGCCCAACACGCAGGTTCTTGTGTTAGGTTTTCAACCTTTAGATCCTCTGGAAAATTTAGTTTTGGCATAGTTGACTATAGTATAAAATTATTCTGTACTAGTGCTTCAATAACTTCATCAGGCACCTTTCGAACTCCGTATATATTTAGCAATCCATTTTTGTCGATCCACGCACCACCACTTAAATCAATACCGTATATTTTATGTTCAAAAAACATGGTTCTTAAATTTTTGTCAGATGATAAGGATCCCCATACGCCAATTAAAAAGTTCTCTGTATCTACATTTATAAAGTCTTCGGTCATTTCTATCGAATCATGGCACCTAGTCCGGCGTCTGTGATAGCAAATCTAAGTTTGTTGCAACTAGGGTAACCTTTAGCTATCTTAAATCCAATTTGATATTGTGAATCCTCATGCATTGTATTAGTATTGATACTATGCATAACAAGAGCTCTATTCAAATAACGCATTCCTTGATGAGTTAATCCCGCACAGTTGGCCTGATAATAAACAGCAGTTCCAACAGCCATCAATACTATATCTCGGTTCCTCATGGCTTGATCGAGATCAATAATAAAATCATGATTTGATGTACTAGAATGCTGTGCATTGTGGTGCGCCAATGCGTTTGATGAATAACTAGCGATGACCATTGCTGTTAAAAATCCAAGTAACGCAGCTGTTGCACTGTGTGGTAGTTTATATTTCATTTTATTTCCTCTTTTTTATTATTATTTTACTTTATTACTAATTTAATGAATCTGACTGGTCGACACTATTATTAAATAAGAAGTCATCGGTTTCATCAGATACATTGGGGTGTGCTGCACGGAGTCTATTCGCTTGTTTTCTAACCATCGTGCACAACTTATTATATTTGTCCTCTACATCGCTTAATTGTTTTTCTAAATTAATACATTTCATTTCTAACTGGCTTATTCGATCTTCATTCATCTTTCGCCTTAACATCGTCATAATGAGTACCATCATTTCCATTTTGGCCTATGATATCCATACGGTCATCATTCCAATCAGTTGCATCCTCACCATATATCGTGGTGTTTAAACCATGAGCTTGGGCGTGAGTAATTTCTAACTCTTGAAACTTCCTATCATATAACTGTTGCATGCCTAATAGGATATTACATATCTCATCATTGTCCATGTCAGGTCCATCCATTATCTGAACCCAAAGAAAGTTAATATCATCAACTACTTTCCAGCAATCCATGATAGCATCCTCCTCATCAAGTCTATCTCTTTTTACCTTTTCATACCATTTACTAATCATGGTTTACTCATCTCCGATAACATTACAAAGATTATAGCCCCAATCAGACTCCACATTAATGTTACCATCATGTTGCCTCCCATACGTATGCTCCGTAACCTTTACCACTAGAATCACCGGCATTCTCGTTCTCTAACACATCACCATCGTACTCACCATCTGTGATAGTCGAGTCTCCAGTCCAATCAGTTACAGTATAGAATTTCAATTTATCAACATCAAATTTATCAATGTTGATAGTTGAGTCCACAAAGTTTCCTTTTTCAATACTTTCAAATGTAATAATATATTGTGCCTTCGCTAAATCCTTTTCTAAATAATCATCATCAACATGTTCTAAGTTGATAGTAGTGTCATCTAAGTATGGGTACTCTTCGTCCTGGCCTTCATAGATATTAACACCATCTACAGTAATTCCAATTCGATTATTAGACCCAATTCGCCAATACTGATCAATTAAATTACTAGCATCATGCCATGCTAGTTTTTCTTTAGTATCAGGATCTCTTAGAAAATCAGCAGTTGTTGGGATTTCAAAGTCTAATTCTTCTAAATCATCATCCGACCATGCGATCAAATAGACCACCAACTCATCTGTGGATTTATTATCCCAAAAATCAAACGCCTCTTTACTAACTCCAATATGTCCAATTTCATGCCCGATACCATATACCGAGATGTCAACTTCTGCCATTTATTTGCTCCTTTTTATTTAACATATACATATTATACTACAAGACACATTGCTTGTCAACCGGTACATTAAAGTTCCTTGATCCCCAATGTCCAATTCTCGGCCGCATCTTCTACATAGTGTAATGACTTAAACGGGTAGTCTTCCGTTGCTATTCTTTTACCATGTTCATCCTTGAACGTAATAGAAAAGTAAGAATGATCTCCATCCATTTCTGTAATTACTCTATAAATTTTAGCTACACTGCCATCTTCCTTGTAGTACTCACTGATTAATTTTTGATTATTCATTTTCATTCCTCGTTGTTTTTCAATTAAATTCATCTTTATTTCTCCTGTTGTTAAAATTACCACCATAGTGATTTATAGTGTTTAGCAAATAAATCTAAACCTTCTTGTACTTTCTTGTGATGCTCTTCATCGTCTGCTTTATGATTGTCATATTTCTCTTGATCAGTTATCTCAAACTCACAAGGGAAGTATCCATTCTCATTAGCTTCTTCTGATATATGCATTTCAAGATAGTTATCTGGAATCTCTGGAGCATTCTTCTCATCTTCAAAAGCATAAATCATCTTATCGATAATCTCAATCCACTTATTAAAGTACTCATCATCCATCTTATCGTAGTCTGGATTTCGTTTAACACCGTATTCCTCATCTTCAATTAATCCTGGAACTGCATGGGTAGATAATGGATTAGGAAATTCATCTATTACTTGTTGTGGATACCCTGCGACATTTTCACCCATGATAACTTCTTTGAACTTCTTTAATCCTTCTGCTATGATAGGGTTTAGTGTAATGTCAAGGCTCCAAGTGTCTTTGACGTTAAATATTGGTTTTTTGCCCCTTAGTCTCATAATTTATCCCATTCTTTTGTAAATACATCAAAGTCTATAACCGATGCAAGCCCAGTGCCTGCTAGTTGTTCAACAACGTCTCTGATATTCATTCTGATGCCTTCTTTGTCTTTAACACACTTATAAGTACTTCCTGAGTATCCGTGAAATAAGTAATGATCTCCTTCGTCTGCGTAATCTTTAATGCCTGAGTTTATCTTCCATGAATCCCCATCAGCGTAACCACCACTCCAACCAACAAGAACTTTCCATCCTGCTGTAGTATCATTTAAAGGGTCTTTAATCCTAATGATTACCCAGTTGTCGCCTTCAGTTATTTGCATCTGTATTTTCTTCTTTCTTCCAGTCACCGCAGGCTTCACCAATGATCTGTACAGCGCCAATCTGCATACACTGATCGTATTCTTCATCAGTGATTTCCCACACTTTAGGTTGCTTTCCTTCTAAGTAATCAGAGACTAACCCCATTTCTCCAGGGTCTGTAATAAGGACGAACTTATCGCCTTGTTTGATTTCCTCAAGCATAGTTTGGAGACCTTTACGGAACAAACGGTGTGCCTCTTGTTCTGTTAGGTCCTCAATAGTGAGTGATAAATTTTGGTTGTCTACTAC